>ERZ773148.442-NODE-442-length-36090-cov-5.236714_pt1 | contig 36090 bp, 31 predicted proteins | sample MGYA00580846_ERZ773148 | MGnify/ENA primary metagenome ERZ773148 (study PRJEB29015, sample SAMEA2737879) | human gut metagenome | biome: human gut; feature: human-associated habitat; material: faeces | place: China | collected 2012 ... | reverse complement strand
CACGACGGAAAACCCGGGCTGAAAGAATCTCCTCCATCGGCAATAAATTCCTGCCCGAAACCATCAAGGCATTCCCGCAAGGCGAAATCATGCAGGACATCATCGGCAAGGCAGGCTTCGGCACGGTGACCTTCCGCCGGCTCACGATGGGTATCTGCACGCTCTATATGGCTACCAAATAAGACTAACTGATTTTAACCTACACACGAGTTATGGATAAATACGGATTGATAGGTTACCCCCTGGGGCACTCCTTTTCCCGTGGTTATTTCAACGAAAAATTCGAGAACGAAGGCATCGACGCGCAGTATCTCAACTTCGAGATACCCGTCATCACCGACCTTCCTCAAATCCTGGCAGAGAATCCCGAGCTGAAGGGACTGAACGTCACCATTCCCTACAAGGAACAAATCATCCCGTTCCTCGATGAACTGGACAAGGATGCCCTCGCCATCGGCGCGGTCAATGTGGTCAAGGTCATCCCGCAGAAAGGCTACAAGTACAAGCTCGTCGGCTATAACTCCGACGTCATCGGCTTCACCCAGTCCATCGAGCCGCTGCTGGAGCCGCACCACAAGCAGGCACTGGTCCTCGGCACCGGCGGGGCAGCCAAAGCCATCACCTACGGACTGAAGAAGCTGGGCGTGGAGAGCACCCTCGTCTCGCGCCACCCGTATCCGAACGCCTTCACGTATGACGAGCTGACTCCCGAGGTCATGCAGGAGTACCAGGTCATCGTCAACGCGACTCCCGTAGGCATGTATCCGCACAGCGAACAGTGCCCGGACATCCCCTACCAGCTGTTGACCCCGCAACACCTGCTCTACGACGTCATCTACAATCCGGACATCACCCTCTTCATGCGCAAGGGCATGGCGATGGGTGCGACCACCAAGAACGGACTGGAGATGCTCCTCCTGCAGGCCTTCGCCGCGTGGGACATCTGGAACCAATAACTCCGCGCATCATGAATAGACGCAGCAAACGCATCGTGAGCAGTGTGGCAGGCATTGTCGCACTGCTCTTTGTCGTATTGGCGGGCGGGGGTCTCTACCTGACGAGCTACGCCCTCCAGCCGGACGACGGCGCGAAGGACTTCCGCGCTTCGGACCTGAAAGGTTCGTGGGACTACCTCTACCGCGAATACCCGTACGTGGGGCAATGGGTGGACAGCCTGCAACAGGTCTCCGCCCTGCGCGACACGTTTATCACCGCTCCCGACGGAGCACGCCTGCACGCACTCTATGCCGCCGCTCCCGACACGACGCGACGGACGGCAGTCATCGTGCACGGCTACACGGACAATGCCATCCGCATGCTGATGATAGGGTATCTCTATCACCACGACTTGCGTTGCAACATCCTCCTGCCCGACCTGCGCTATGCCGGGCACAGCGAGGGGACCCACATCCAGATGGGATGGAAGGACCGGCTCGACGTGCTGCGCTGGATGGATGTAGCCAACCAAACCTTCGGCGGGAACACCTCGATGGTGGTGCACGGCATCTCGATGGGCGCCGCCACCACGATGATGGTCTCGGGCGAGCCGCAACAACCCTATGTGAAGGCATTCGTGGAGGACTGCGGCTACACGAGCGTCCGCGACCAGTTCGCCAAGGAGCTGAAGGAGCAGTTTCACCTGCCCGCCTTCCCCCTGCTCGACGTGGCAAGCCTGCTGTGTGAGTGGCGCTTCGGCTGGGACTTCGACGAGGCGAGTGCGCTCCGTCAGGTGCGTCAGTGCCGGCTGCCCATGCTCTTCATCCACGGCGACGCCGACGACTATGTCCCCACGTGGATGGTTTACAAGGTCTATGAAGCCAAGCCCGCCCCCAAAGAGTTGTGGGTCGTGCCGCGTGCCGCACACGCCATGTCCTACCACGACAACCGCGAGGAATACACGCGCCGGGTGAGCGCCTTCCTCACCGACTGCCGATGGTGACCACCTCCGTACACAGACGGGCAATCGTCTCCCGGTGCGTGACGAGAATCAGTGTCTTGCCCTGCACCTGAGTGGACAGCCGTCCGAGCAGCAGCCGCTCGGTCTCGCTGTCGACCGACGACGTCGGCTCGTCCAGCAACAGGATGCCGCCGGGACGAAGCAGTCCGCGGGCGATGGCTATGCGCTGTGCCTGTCCCTCGCTCAGTCCCGCCCCCTGTTCGCCGCAACGGGTATCCAGTCCGTCGGGAAGTGTCCCGACAAAATCCGCCGCAGCCGTGTGGAGCGCGGCATGCAATTCCTCGTCCGTCGCATCGGGACACCCCATCAGCAGATTCTCGCGAATGGTTCCACTCACCAGTGTGTTGCCCTGAGGCACGTAGGCAAAGTTGCAACGTGTCAACGGGGAGGCAGCGGCTTCCCTGTCGCCGTCATAGAGCGTGATGCTTCCCCCGCCAGGCTTGTGAAGGGCAAGCATCAGCCTAATCAAGGTGCTCTTGCCCACGCCGGTCTCGCCCACCACGGCAGTCAGGCTTCCCGGCTTGAAATCATGGCTGAACCCGTCGAACACGGGACGGTTGCCACCGGGATAGGCGAACGTCAGGCAGTCGATGCGGACACCGACGGGACCGTTCAGGCGGACGGGTTCTCCCTGCTCCTCCAGCGGTTGCGCCGTGAGTTCCTGCAGCCGTTCGGCGGAAGTCAGCACGCGGGTGAACGACGGAATCTGCCGGCTGAGTTCGACCATCGGACGCTGCACCTGCGAGACCAGTTGCAGGAAGGCAGTCATCATGCCGAAGGTCACCGTTCCGTCGAGCAGTCCGAAGATGCCCCACAGGAAGGCGACGGCATAGCCCGTGGCAAATCCCAGCTGCACCATGCTCCGCGAGAAGGCGGAGAAGTCGATGCGTTGCCCCACCTTCGTTTGCAGCAGCCGCTGCAAGTGCTCCAGCAATGCCTCGGCGCGGGGCGTGTATTCCAGCGTCCGCATCAGTACCCGGTGTTGCAGGTGCTCCTGCAGATGGCTCTGCACGCGGCTGTCCGTGTCGCGGATTTCCCGGGAGAGGCGGCGCATGCGGTGCATGTAGGTCTTGCTGAAGAGCAGTGCCACGGGCATGACGAAGAGCAGTACCCCCGCCAGCCGCACATCGAGTGACAGGAGGAAGAAGAGGGCGCCGGCGAGCTGTACCGAGGTGACCAGGGAAGCGGGCATCGACCGGCAAAGGAAGTCGGTGACGGTGGTCACATCTTCCTCGATGCGGTTGAGCATGTCGCCCGTATGGAGGGCACCGCTTCCGCTGTCCCGGCTCTCCATCAGGTGGTTGAAGAGTCGCTCACGGAGGGCGTTCCGCATCCTGATTTCCGTGTGTCCGACAAGCCGGCTGCGGACAACCGACAGAAGGAGTTGCATCACCATGCACCCGACGAACAGTCCGACAAAGAGCCGGAGGTCATCTGCCGGCTGAGAGGTCACCCCATCAATCAGCAGCTTGCAGACGTATACAAAGAACAGCGAGACCCCGACGTACAGGGTCCCGACAGCCACGCTTCCCAGCAAGGGCAGGCGATGCCCCCGCGAAGCGTTCCAAAGCCAACGAAGTGTATTCATCGATAATCTATCATAAGGAGAGAGCGTACTCAGCTCATCAGTTTCAACAAGACACGCCGGAGGGGCAGCAGGTGCCTCCACCAACGTGCCAACAGGCGTTCACGGCGCGACGAGCAGTCGACGACACGTCCCCGCCGGATAATCTGCGTCACCCTGCCACAGATGGCATCGCGGCTGCAACGTTCCGTGGCACACAGGTTGCCGTCGCCCATCAGCACACAGTCATCCCCCTCCCGTCGGTAGACCCGGTGGAGGATGTATCCGCGTCCGGGAATGCACGCCAGCACCACATCGCCCGTACAGACTTCGCCGTGCACGGCTTCCAACACCACGCTGTCCCTTCCGCCGACAATGAAGGGGCGCATGCTGCTCCCCTTGGTCTTCAGCGTCACGGTGTGCCCTTCGTCCAGCATCCGGACGATTTCGGGGAACAGTTCATCCCCGGAAAGAATCAGTTTCATTTGGGAAGAAAAAAGTAGTCCCCTTCCCGGTCACGCCTGATCGAAAAGGGGACTGTCACGCAGGTGTACCGTACAATCACGCTCTGGCAGACACCTGCAAGGAAGTTTGACGAACCAACCTGACCGGCAGCCGGCAGGTTGTCTCCGTCGTATTATTTACCACTGGTGATGACTGCACGGCTCAGACGCGGGTCGTCGTAGAACATGTTGTCCACGCCGCCCTTGTAGTCGAGCTTCAGCTGTGCCTTGTCAACTCCGAACTCCTCGACGAAGCAGTTGTACACTGCCTCGGCACGCTCCTTGCTCAGGCGCTCGTTAATCTCCTTGCTACCCGTACCTGCATCGGCATAACCGGTGATGGTATAGATGATGGAGGAATCGCCCTGCTTGATGACCTCAGCCAGGATGCCGATGTTGGCACGTGCCTGGTTGGACAGTGTGCTCTTGCCGATGGGGAACACCACGAGGTTGGCAGCACCGATGCGCTTCACGAGGTTCTTCACGGCCTCCTTGTTGCCCTCAGCGAGTGCCTTCTCCAGGCGTTCGTTCTCTTCGGTCATCTGACGGAGCTTCTCGCGCATGGCGTCCAGCTCGGCGTTGTTGTAGACGGTGCGTGTGCGGGTCACGGTCTTGCCGCGGTTCCAGCCACGGGGCTTGAACTTGTATGCCAGACCGACGGTTGCAGAGAGCATACCTTCACCGCTGCGTCCGCCCGGCTCGCCGTCGAAGTCATCGTTGGTGAATGTGCCGCGGATGTCGACGTTGAGGTCGAGTGCCGAGCTGAGGCGGAAGGTGTTGAGCAAACCGACGTGTCCGGAGATGGCAGTCTCCTTCGGCTCTTCGGTGACACTCATGGCACCCACGCCCACATAGGGAATCAGGTTGTAGACACGTGTCTCGTTGTAGCCCGCGATGAGGTTCGAGAGGTTGAACATAGCGTCCAGGCGGATGTTGAAGAAGTTGAACTTCTGGTCTTTCAACCAGGCGCCCCACATCTCGTCGCCGTCGGCATGGACATCCGTCTGCGTGGCACCCTTAGCCGAGAGTCCGCTATACATCAAGCGCACTCCCACTTCCGGGATGAACCACTTGCCCACGGCGATGTCGAGTGCCGGAGCGATGCGCTTGCCGAAGTCAGCCTGACGGTCGTGGTCGCCGAAGTAGACATTACCTCCGGCACCCACGCTGATGAACCAGTTGCTCCAGAAGCTGTTGGTCTCGACCCTGTATTTGTCGTCGTTATACTCTACAGTCTCTTCTAAATGTACATTGTCCTTGGCTTGTGAGAAAGCCGTTGTTGCAGCCGCAAACGCGAGTACTGCTAAGAATGTTCTCTTAATCATGTTGATTCTATTTGTTTGTTAATTATTTCTCCCTTCCACTCTTCCCGTTGTCGCAAGTATATTCAAAACATACGACTACCGGGAAGTGGTCAGCATAACCAGTCACTTTCGTGATGGTCACATCCTGGTGACTCCGGATGGTGCCATCTGCATCTTCCACTGTCACATCGGTATAAGATACCTCTTCTCTGCTTTTCTCAAAATGCTCCACCTCATTCATACAGCTGATGGCTTTCAACTGTACCGCAGCATCCGGAACGTTGATGTACCACATCTTGTCCACGACTTCTCCTCGTTGGTCGTCGGCGCACAAGATATCAGCAGCATCGCCTCCGAACTTGGAACGTATCATCAGTGAACCGCTGTCCCATGCTGGATAGGCACCTCCACGATGAAGTTCCACCCAAGGATCGGCAATCTGCAGACCTGCTTCTGTCACGGGGTCTATCAGGTTGTCCTCAATGGTGTGGCGGGTATAGCGCATGTTGGTGTCTCCCATGATGATAGCCGGACGGTTGTTGGTCTTTGCCCGTTCCATCACATAATCACGCAACTGGCGCAATTGGGCAAGCTGGGCACGTACCCATGGATTCTCATCTTCCTTATTGCCCTCACCGCCATACGTATTCATGTGGGTAATGTAGACATCGACCGCCACACCCTCGGCGACCGTCACCACGTAATGACGAAAGCCCTTTGCTACAAGCGTATTGGCGCCTTCATCAAGTCCGCCGTACTCAGCCTCGAACTGCACCATCGTTTCACCGGTAGCAGTGATGCCATCCTTCTTCCAGAAGAAACCAAGGCCGTCAGTGTTGTTGCGTCCCGCTATATTTGACACAGAACCTCGATAAGTTCCGGCATCATAACGGGACATCGCATTTGCCAGTTCCTCGTGATAGGCAAAGTCCTCGCTGACGGCAATGAAATCATACTCCAGCCTGTTCATGATGTTACCGATGGTCTTCGTACCATCTGCTCCCGGTCCATCGGGATTAACAAGTCCCAAAATATCCGGCAGACCATCTACATTCAACGCGGCGCAAGTGAACTTGCCCTGTAAGAGAGCTCCCTCCTTATCATAGATTTTGATAGTCTCATAGTTAGTGAGTGCTACCGGGAAGTTATAAATCTGTTCTGCGGAGAAATTTGTCAGGCTGTTGGCTGTGAACTCGGCAACATGGTGTTCCGTCGATACCGTAATGGTAAAGAGGTCACCGGACTGAATGAGTGGGAAAAGGCTCATGTAGCAGGTCAGAGACTGCTCCAGCACCGGAGCCTTCGTATCCCATTCGAGAGTAATGGTGTTCTCTCCTTCGTCGGTCTGTTTCCAACTGCCATTGTCCGCACTGAATGTGAAGGCTCCGGCAATGGGTACATCGGCTTCCTCCCGGCTGACGCTCAGCGTCAGACTCTTCAGCGTCTCACCCTGTAACGGCGTTCCGGTGGCATCAATCGTGAAGCGTGCCAGCGAAAAGAGATGCCTGAATACAAATTCATGGTCTCCGTCGTCTGTCTTCGCCGTGGCACGACCATATTTATAGTCACCATGCAACGTGCCTTCATCCATATTCTGCATGGCAGGCAACACACCGGTCAGCGAATGGACGTCGTGAGATGCATTGGCTTCGTCGTAGGGATAGTAGGCATAAACCGGCTTATCAAAAGCCGATGTGCCGGAAGCGGCAAAAGCAGCAGTAGGAGCCGTGCCCTGCCCGACTTTGGCATAACGCTTCTGTACAGCACCCGACTCCTCGAATACACCGATTTCGTCGCCATCCGTCCAGACAATGCCCACCGCATTGGTTCCATCCACAGCCTCACCGACAGCGGTGCGTGTGGTGGTTGAAGGTGCCACGTGGGCAACAATCCGGCTCTGACTCAGTCCGCTGTATTCCGAGACATCCTCTGAACAGGAGAAAAGAAACTGGGTTGCCAGCATTACGGCAACCATACCAAGATATTTACGCATAAAGGTTCATTCCTTAAGGGGACAGGCATGTCCATACACGCCTGTCCCGTGGAAAAATGTGATGATTATCTGATTCTCGTCCAACCGATAGCGTCAGTCTGGTTATCAATCATGCCGGAGCTGTAGCCCGGAGCGACCGATTGCATCGTAGACCCTCCATCGAGGTACTCACCGGTAATAGGTGAACGGTCCGGATTGTATGCCTGACGGTATTTGGTATTCAGCAAGAGGATATTTTTGGCGACATCGCTGTAATTGGTAGCTTTGTTCATCAGCACGATACCGACAGGATAGAAGCCCTTGGTATCCATCTCTGTAATTTTACCGTTAATCCAGTTGTTCAGAGATTGGGCCACTGTCCCGCTAGTCGTTTTATCGCTCTCACTACTATCTTCAAAATAGCCACCCAAGCCCATATAAATCCAGGCATTGTGTGCATAATTATCCAAATTGTTGTAATTGGTCTGCGACCAACTCAGAATATTCTGCCCCTTTTCTTTACGCTCTGTCAACGAAGGAATATAACCACGACTACTGCTAGTATAGCCCTGATTTCTGTCTGTTGACAACTGGGCATGAGTTCCATAGACCTCAATACCGCTTGAAACATTATTACCATCAGTCAAACTTTTCTGATAATAAGGATTTCCAGTGAATTCTGCTCGATCCAATGTCATACCCATATTCATGAACAAGCACTTACTGTTCGCTATAGATACCGAGTTCTCCGTATTCACAATGACGATGACCTTACCCAATACATCCTTCACAACCGTATTCTGATCCAAGTCTCTGGCATCAATCACTGCACTATTGTTTGCACAGATTTCACTAATTCGTTTTTCCCAACCGCCGTTATCACGATTGTAATCATAACTGTCTTGTGCAAACGTACAGATTACTACCATATATTCTTTTGATTTAACATGCTTGGTTATTTCACTTAAAGTTGCTTCAAAAGAGGGGGCATTACAATTCATAAGTCTACCAGAATGGGATAAACTAATTATATCCTCTGATCTACTTCCGTTTGCAACACCTAAATCATCAACTTTTGTATAATTGGAAGCACCCAATCCCAACTCCGCAGCTTTCCATCTCGCATCAATATGGAAAGCACGAATACCTGCATTATATTGAGCTTCAATGCTTGTATTATCCTGGCTATCGCTATTTAGCGAGTTCCATGAACCAGGGATAGAAATCTCAGAGAGATAAACATTGAGTGGAATGTTAACCATCCAGTTGGAAGGATCCCACTCTGCATTTCCGTTCAAATTCGGCAGATCCGGGAGTCTGTGAATCTTTCCCGGAACAAGAGTCATATTGCCACCACTTTGACCACCCAACTTCTTTGTATAACGATGACCATCGCCTGTAGCAATCTGGATGGACCAATCATCACTAATGTTGGTCTCATCGGTCAACAGAAGGAAGGCATTCATCTCAACGCTCTCGCCTATGCCTAAAGTCAAGTAACCATGAGTTTCAGGGTCAGTAGCAGTAATGTATACTGTATTGGAACCATCTATAACGGTCGTGGTCGGCATCACATTGTCATCCGTATCTGCGGATGCAAGGTCGACTTTGAACTTTCCGGAAATGTCAACCCCTTCAGGTGCCGTGAGAGTGATACTGTTTACTGTCACAGCATTGCCTTCAGACGGTCCCTGCAACTTGAAACGGATAGCCGTGGAAAGAGGGATATACTTCAAGTTCACAGTCTCGCCGCTTTGCACACCGGCAGTCTTGGCATACATAAAGCAGGCATCCATATTCGGACGTACCACATCCTTACCATCTTCTTTCACGATGTCACATTCTTGCTCGTCAGGCATGTTCAGTGTCACGGTACTGTAGTCACTGCCCAGTTCAGCTCCGGAAGCGGGGTATACGGAATAGAAATTAGCCATTTCGTTTTCTCCCCAACGCACACCAATCTCTCCTGTCTTGTCCAAACTGGTAGCATAGTTCTGTGTCGCACTATTGACGGTCACTTTATAGTTCGCAGTGCCGACACCATTGCTGTTTGCACACTCAGGTGAGCTGACAATCACCTCATCCCCGTTCACCCAATAAATAGGGAATGCATTATCAGATTCCGGACCATAAATGGTACGTGTCGTGTTCTGCCCGAGCGTGGCATCAAATTTCACCTCTTCACCATTTGCAGGTTGGACGGTTGACCGTTCCTCGTCCTAGCAACCACTTGCCAAGAGTGCAAGAAGAGGAATCATGAAATACTTTGTAGCTTTCATATCAGTATTGGTTTTTAGTTGTTACTTTCTAGTTAATCTCATCCCATTTTTGCTCAGTAAAATGATAATCGAAGCCGGTGTTCACCTGATGCTCTTCGATGTGCCCGTTACCGTTCTCAGGGTCCTTGATATTCACAGAAGAGGCACAGATGCCACTTTCCAGAATTACCTGAGTCTTCTCCGTCTGAGGAGACTCATACGGTGCTTTCTCTTTGTCGTTTTTCATTGCAATAAAAATTAAATTGTTAAACTATAGTTTGAAGTCTCACTTTCTCTTTTTTTCTCGTCCGTATCCATACCGCCCGTACCCATAGCCATAGCCATACCCGTAGCCATAGCCGTGGCGGTGCGGGTCGACGCCGTTGAGCACGAGTGCCATGTTGTGGAGCTTCTTGTCCTCGTAGAGGCTCTCGATGTCGGGCAACTGACGGCGGTCGAGACGTCCCGAACGCACGACGAAGACGGTCAGGTCGGCTATGCGGTTGGCAATGGTCGCGTCCGCCACGATGCCCACGGGGACATTGTCGACGATAATGTAGTCATAGCGCGTGCGCAGCTCGGCTATCAGGGTGTCGAGGCGGCTGTCCAACAGCAACTCTGCCGGGTTCGGCGCCACGGGACCGGAGGCGATGATGTCGAAGTGCTCGCCCTTGCGGATGATGTCGTCGACCGTCACCGTCGTGTCGGCAAGGTAGTTGGTCACACCCGTCCGGTGCTCGCCCAGGTGACGGCTCAGCGTCCCCTTGCGGATGTCAAGGTCGATGACCACCACCCGCTTGCGGGCATAGACGAAGCTCATTGCCAGGTTGCACGAGATGAACGTCTTGCCTGCTCCCTCATTGAACGAGGTGAAGGTGATGACCTGCGTCGGACGGTCCTTGCGCGACATGAACGCCATGTTCGTGCGCAGGATGCGGAATGCCTCGGAGACGATGCTGTCGTCCTGACCCACGGAAGCCTTCGCCGTGCGTCCGTGCTGCCTTGCCGCCTCCTTGTCGAGTGGAATCTCGCCGAGGAACGGCACGCTCACCGCCTTCTCGATGTCCTTCCGTCCGTGAACCCGGGTGTCGAGGAAGAGCACCAGCAGGCAGCCCACGCCCGGCAGGGCAATGCCCACGAGCAAGCCCAGGAGCAGGATGCGGTTGCGGCGCGGCGAGATGGGGCTGTCGCCACCCTCGGCACTGTCGATGATGCGGGCGTTGTTGTCCGCCATCGCCTGAGAGAGGGCGTTCTCCTCCCGTCGGTTGAGCAGGAAGAGGTAGAGCGACTCCTTGATTTTCTGCTGACGTTCGATGGAGAGCATCTGGCGCTCCTTCGTCGGGATAGACGTCACGCGGCTCTGGGCACGCATCTCACGGTTCTGCGCGTCGTTGCGCTTCACGTTGAGGCTGACAATCATGTTGTCCACCGCACGGATGATGGTCTGCTTCATGGCACGGAGCGAGTTGTTCAGCTCCTCCACCACGGGGTTCTTCTCGCTGCTGTCGCTGATGAGGCGGTCGCGCTTGAGCTTCGCCGTGTTGTAGAGGTTGATCTGGCTCTCGATGTTCATGTCGCTCAGTCCCGTGTTCGAGGGGATGAGGTCGGTCTCCTTCGAGGGGTCGGTCAGGTAGTCCTTGATGAAGTTCGCCAGCCGGAGCTGCGTCTCCAGTTCCAGCGCGTCGGCGTTGTACTTCTGCGACTCGGTCATGTACATGCCGGCAGCGGACGAGATGTCCACAATCTGGTTGCTGCGCTTGAACGACTCCAGGTCCGACTCCACGCCGCCCAGCTCACGCTCGATGATGATGAGGCGCTCGTTGATGAAGTTCGCCGTGTTGACAGCCACCTGGTTCTTGTCCTTGATTGCCTCCTCGTTGTAGACGGTGATGAGCATGTTGAGCACATCCTCTGCCCGGACGGGCGAGCTGTCCTTCAGCGCGAGGGTGAGGATGGACGACTCCTCCTCTTCCTGCTGGATGCCCAGCGCCCCCTTGTAGCGGTTCACGACCGACTCCAATGGACGCTTCTGCACGCGGATGGGCACATCGGTCCACGAGGCGGCGTAGTAGTTCGTCGGGGTCACGACGAGCCGTTGCCCGTGCACCCGGACGGTGTCGCCCATCGCCACGGTGCAGGTACTGTCAGCCTCCATCCACGAGAAGCGCGAGAGGGTGACCGACCGTTCGCTCGTCGGCTGAACCGTCAGTGCCAGCCCCTGTTCGGGCATCGCGTCAGGGAAGCTCAGCCGCACGGGCGACTGGGTGTAGAGTTCATTGTAGCGCAGGCCGTCCTGTATCAGGTAGTCCACGTCGGCATGGACGCGCTGCACCACTTCACGCATGAGCTTCTTCGAGCGGAACTGGAGAATCTCGTTCGCCACGTTGACCTTGTTGATGAAGTTGTCGTAGCGGTCGAGTCCGGCAGTCGAGGTCTTGTTCGAGGGGTCCTTGATGATGACTGTCGCCGAACGGAAGTAGACCAGCGGCGAGCGGGCATAGCTGAGCCACGCCAGTCCGCCGCAGACCAACACGGAAATCAGGAACCACTTCCACTTGGAAGCGAAATACACGAGCAGGTCCACCACATTGATGCCCTGTTCGTTTCGGTTGTTGTTACTGGTTGTTTGCATGGGTATGTATCAGGTGACAAGAAACTATTTCGTTGCCCAGATGATCGAGCAGGCAGCCGTGACTGCAGAGAGCATGGTCGTGCCGATCTGCCATCCGCGCTCCTCGTTGTCCTTCTTCCGGTACTTCGGCTCGACGTAGACGATGTCGTTCTGTTGCAGGTAGAAGCAGGGGGAGTCGAAGAGGTCCTTGCTGCGCAGGTCGTGCATGAACATCTGCCGTTCGCCGTTCGACTCGCGGATGACCGCCACCCGGTTCGTGCGCGCCTTCGCATCGAGGTCGCCCGCCTTGGCTATCGCCTCCAGCAGGGTGACGCGGTCGCCGTCGACGGAGAACGTCCCGTTGTTTGCCACCGCGCCGAGCACGGTATATTTGAAGTTGAGGAACTCGATGGACACCAGGGGGTCCTTCATGTAGTCACCTTCGATGAGGCGGGTCTTGATGAGGTTCGTCACCTCGCTGACCTTCAGTCCTTCGACATGCAGTTTGCCCAGGATGGGGAAGTCGATGTTCCCCTCCACATCCACGCGGTAACCCTTCTCGTTCACCCGTGTGGCAGCGTCAGCCGTCACGTTGCCGTCGGCGCCCACATGGAACGTCCCCCCGTAGATGTTGAACGGGATGGCAAGTTCCGGGTTCTTGCAGCTGACGGTGATGCTCAGACGGTCGTCGCGGTGGACCACGGCTTCATAGCCGGCATCATAAGGATACTTCTCGCCCATCTGCATGTCCTGCAAGTAAACAAAGCTCTTGCGCGATGCGCAGGAAGTCAAGAGTAACACGGCAAGCAGACTGAGGCTTGCCCAGAGTTTCGGTTTGTTCATTGTGTTTTTATTATTGATTTTGATGAATAGCGTTTCAAGTGCCGTTCGTATCGCGTTCAAGTGCCGTCCGTATCGCGTTCAAACGCCGCATAGACGGACCAAAGTATAATACTTAGGTAGGCTAAGTATTATACTTAGGGTGCCTAAGTATTATACTTTGGTCTGTACATGCCCGGGGTTAATCGCGTACAGGTTCTGCCAGCACAGCGTTGCAGCCGCTTCGTCAGGCAGACACTCCAGTGTGCCGACCGTCACCCGCTCGGTGAGACGGGCAAGGGTGTCGCACAAGGCACCGTTCAGCCGCTCGTCGTCGGTGATGACCGAGCAGCCCGGATAAAGGACCACAAAGGCGTCCACCTCCCGGCGGCGTACGAACCGGTTCGCCGGGGCTTGCGACAGGCGCACCATGCCGCCAATGGGGTATGAGAGGTTCCGGTAGCACGGGGTCTTGCCGCTCCACGGTGTGCCGTATGCCACCGCCCCGTCGCCCACCAGGCGCACCGCCGGATTGTCGTCGTTGAGCAAGGTGCAGCCGGGGATATGCTTCAGCCACAAGGCGGAGTGTGTGCTCTTGCCCGTGCCGCTCTTGCCCATGAAGAGGTAAGCCCGTCCGTCGTGACAGACTGCCGAGGCATGGATGGACACACCCCCGTGGAGCAGGATGGCCTGCGAGAAGACAATGCGGAGCATCGACGAGAGCACCTGTCCGGCATCCGGCTCGCGCCAGTCCAGGCATGCCGTCGCCCGGGAGAAATCGCGCGCCGCCAGCAGACGGTGCACCACGCTTCCGCCGACGGAGAGGATGTCCACCCGGTAGGTGTCCACGCAATCATAGAGACGGACACAGCCCATGTCGTTCAGCGTCTCGTCCGCCAGCCGCCCCTCGGGGAAAGGGACCGGCGAAGCCAGCGCCTCGAACCGGAACAGTTCTTCGCCCGCCTCCTCTTCCGCCTGACAGCGGAACGGACGGAACGAGGGCAACAGGGTGTCGGCATCGCAGCCGGCAGGCAGGCAGACCATCAGCCGGAATCCTGCCACACGATAGTTCATCACAGATGGAAGCATAAGATTCTGTTCAGGTAATCAGTTATCAGTTTTCGTGAAACGCAGGTTGTTCCGCAACAGGTCGGTGAACAGCCAGAACGCCTCCCGCGGCGCATACGTCCGGGCAAAGCGGACATTGCGCAGGAAGGAGCGGGACGTCTGCCACTTCCGTTGCAGCCACGACCTGCCGGCGCCGCTCCGCCCCTCCAGGAACAGCCCGAAGTTGCCGCCCCGCCGCACGATGTCGAACAAGGGTTCAGCCGACGGGGCCTGTGCCGGGTAAGGCAGGCAGCCGGGTTCCAGTCCCAGGTGTTCCACCAGGAAGGCGTGCAGGAGCGGTGTCCAGCGCGTCAGTCCCAGGGAACGGCATGCCACCTCCATCTCACGGGCATCCACCTCGCCGTGCAGGCAGTGGCAGGCACGCGCCATGTCGCAGAGCTGCCGCAGCCCGATGCCCCAGCCCAAGGCATGCTTGAGGATGTGCAGGTTGAGCAGCAGCAGGTTGAGGAAGGAAGCCGGCACGGTGATGTCCACCGGGACGTCCGCCGACAGCTGCCGGCAACAGTAGCCCCAACGCTCTTCCAGCCGTGCCGCCTTCGTCCGCAGGAACGGGTTGTGAAGGTCGAACAGGCGGGTGTGATGCTCCACCTCCACGCCCTGCCACACGTAGCTCAGGCTGCGGTCGGGCATCTCCTCCACCTCGATGCCGCGTGTCTGCATGCAGAGACGTGCCAGGCGGAAGGAGACGGGATTGGTAAAGTAGAAGTCGATGTCGCCACTCTCGCGCAACAGCGGACTGGCATAGAACTGCGCCACGCCCTGCCCCTTCTGGAGGATGGGGTTCAGCTCCCGCGACACATAGAGCGTGTAGAGGTTGCCGAGCACCCGGTTCATCAGGCGGTTGCGTTCCTCGATGCGGTCTGCCGTCACCACCCAGCGCATGAGGAGCGCCGACGGGGGCAGCAGCTCGTCGGGCAGGAACTGGAGTCCGCGGAACACGATGCCCGCCACGGTCTGGCGGCGCGACAGGGTGTAGACACGCTCCCAGGCACCGGCTGACAGGGGGAAGCCTTCCCAACGGTCCGGCTCACGTTCCCACAGCCCGGCACGCAGGAGGACGAGCAGGGCGGCAAAGTCCTTATCGGGCATCCGCCTCCCCTCCCTCATCAACCAGCAGACCGAAGCCAGTCCAGCTGTCCAGCAATCGTTTCACATCGGCAAGAGCCGTTTCCCGGTCGACTTCGTAGTTGTCGCACAACCACTCCGCCAGGGCTTCGGGAGTGGAGCAGCCTTCGTTCATCTGCTGCCAGATGTCCGCCGCCGTCCGGTTCATGCGGAAGACGTGCGAGAGGTTAACTTGTTCCGTCCGGCTGTCGACAATCATGTACTGGCTGCCGATGCGGCGGAGTTGCAGGTTTTGTTTCGGACGCATAGTTGTAAATGAGTTAACAGGAATCAGAACTTCTTTCCTCCCAGGATGGACGTCACGGTGAGGAAGATGATTTTCGCATCGAGCCACAGCGAGCGGGTGGCGAGGTAGTGCAGGTCCATCCGCAGGCGGCGGAGCATCTTCTCCATCGTGTCGGTGTAGCCGTTGTAGAGCGTCGCCTCGGAGAAGAGTCCCGGACGCAGCCGGTAGAGCAACTCGTAGTCGGGGTTGACCGCCTTGATTTTCTCCACGAAGTACGGACGTTCGGGGCGGGGACCCACGAAGCTCATCTCCCCCTTGAAGACGTTCCACAGCTGGGGCAGCTCGTCGAGGTGATGATCCCGCAGGAAGCGTCCCACCCGGGTGAGCCGTTCGTCGTCCTTCTGACACAAGGCAGGCTTGCCATCCTCCTCCGACGTCACCCGCATCGAACGGAACTTGTAGAGGGTGAACGTCCGTCCGCGATAACCCACCCGCTCCTGACGGAAGATGGCGGGGCCGCGGTCCTCGCTCTTGATGGCTGCATAGATGGCAAGGAAGGCAGGCGAGAACACAATCATTCCCAGGGCACTGCCCACCACGTCGAACAGCCGCTTCACGCAACACGCGGCAGGCGACATGGCATCTTCATAACAACCGGACTCTTTCGCCGTGCTTATCTCTACCAACGACACGGCATTTGCTTTAGCATCATTCATAGGTCGAAATACATTTTTACGCATGATTCTATCATCTGTTTCTTTGTGAATGTCTCTTCATAGCGCCGCTTCGCTCCCCCGGCGTAACGGCTGTAAGTCTCTTCGTCGTCGCAGACGGCACGGATAGCCGCTGCAAGTTCCTTCGGGCGGCAAGGCTCCACGTTGATGCCCGACACCCCTTCGGCATTGACCCACGACACCCCCGAGCCGGGGATGCGGGTCGCCACCACGGGACGTCCGCACGACATGGCTTCAATCTGCACGATGCCGAAGGCTTCCGTCTTCTGCACGCTGCTCAGGCAGAACACCCGGCACGCACCGTAGCAGGCAGGCAGGTCGGCATCGCTCACGTGGCCCAGCAGCTTCACCCGTCCGTGCAGCCCGAGGTTGTCAATCTGTGCCTGCAGTTCGTCGTGCAGGCTGCCCGTGCCACCGATGAGCACCACGTAGCTGTCGTCGAGGAAACGCGCCGCCTCGACCAGGTGACGGTAACCCTTGTAAGGCACCAGCCTGCCGAGGGAGAAGACAATCTTCCTGCCCGGATAGGCAGCCCGTAGGGTCTCCACGGCTTCCGCATCGGGACACATCGGGTCGATGCCGATGGGGATGCAGCGGGTCTTCGCCTGCACCTCCTTCAGGAAAGGCGACTCGGCGAGGTAGACGGGCGTCGTGCCCACGATGCAGTCGGCGCGGTGCACCAGCCAGTCCTGCAACGGACGGTAGAAGCGCAACAGGAGTTTCTGTTTCTGGATGTCGCTGTGCCAATGGAGGACCACCTTGCCGCGGTAGCCCGAGAGGAACAGCGCCAGGCACGCCATCGGGTCGGGATGGTGCACGTGGATGATATCATAGTCGCGGCAGACCTTCCGCAAGGTCACGACCAGCGAGGGGGAAATCATGGTGGCAGCCACCTTCGCCCAGGCAGGACACGCCGTCAGCCGGGCATGCGGATTGAGCTGTGTCACGCCGCCCCTGCCCTCGCCCGCCGCACACAGCATGTCGCAGTCGATGCCTTCGGCGGACAGTCCCAGCATGAGGTCGTACATGACCTTCTCCACCCCGCCTCTGACGGGATAGAACTTTCCCAATTGTAATACTCTTAATGCTTTCATCTCTTCTGATTTAGTTGCCGGCCAACAGCCGCTTGTGGGCTTCAATCACCTCGGGATGGTTCCGGCGGATGTATCCCCCGACGCTGTTGTAGGTCAGTCCCAGGCGTCGGGCGATGGACTTCAGGTCTTCGGGAGTGGTGCGATAGAGGTGCACCGCCTCGGCATACTTCTCCCGGCTTCCGTGTGCCACCCGTCTGCCGTCCGTCGTGCGGGTCGTTGCCAGCTGACGGGCAAGCTCCGGCTCGTGCTTGTGTAGGTACTGACGGAAGGCTTCCGCCTGCAGCCCGAACTCCTTCGCCACACGGGTAATGGGACGCGGAGCGGCTTTCAGGCTCCCGACGGCGGCAGCATACTTGACTGACGGAGCGCTCACGGTCCGTTGCAGTCCGGGATGCCACTGGTTGAGGTAGGCACGGAAGCCTTCGACGGTGACACCCGTGCGGCGGGCAATCTCCTTCAGCGTGAGAGCCGTCTCGCGGTAGAGGTCCAGCGCACCGGCATAACGCTCTACCGTCGTGGGGAGAGGCAGGTGGCGGCTGCCGTTGCCCACCAGACGGCCCGTCTGCTTCGGACGTCGCGCCAACGCCTGTTCGCGTTCGCAACGTTTCCGGTCCACGATGTCGCGGTGGTAGTAGCGCAGGTGCTGTCCCAGTCCGCTGACTGACACCCGACACAGCTCCGCCACCTCATCGAGGGTCAGCTCGGAAGTGCGGTACAACTCGACCGCTCCTGCATATTGTTCCGAACATTCCGGACGTGCCCCGCGCCGGATGTTGTCGTTGATGCCCAGTTTGCGGCGCAGTGCTTCACGCCTGACGGGAATGTCCGGATAATGGGTTCTCATGAAATTGGCAAGTGCCGTACCGTTCACGCGGAACTTCCGCGCCACCTGCGAGACGTTCAGGTCGATGTATTCCATCATGTCGCACGCCGCCACGGCTTCCTTGTATTTGGCATGTGCAGGAGCCGTCTGACGTCCAGCCGCCTTGATGCATCCGTCCTCCTCCATGCCGTTGCGACACAGCACCAGCTCGCGCCGGTACCGCCTCAGGTAGGCACCCAATGCCGTAGCCGAGACGCCACACTCCCCCGCAATGTCCTTCAGCGAGCGCTCGGTGGAAGTATAGAGGGTGACGGCTTGGGCGTATTTTTGGTGGAGGGTCAGTTTCGACAACGTTCCAACAGTTCTTCGTACAAACGGAAGTAGTCGGCATAGCGGTCCTCCTTCCGGAAATGTGCCAGCGCATGACTGCGACAGGCATTACGATAGGCATCCTTGCCTTTGGCTGCGACCGTGCGGGCAGCCCGGAGCAGTCCGGCGACATCTCCCTGCTCTACAACGAAACCGGTCTCACCGGTAACCGCCTCGACGCTGCCTCCCGTGCGATAGGTCACCACCGGCGTGCCACAAGCAATGGCTTCCAGATTGACCGTCGGGTAATTGTCCTGCCAGGTGGGATTGACAAAGATGTCGGCAGCCGCATACAGTTCCGCCAGCTGATGCACGTTCTCCGTACGGGCAATGCCGACCACATTCTCCGGGAGTCGCTTACCCTCTTCCGGCTTGATGCCTACCAGCACAATACGTTCTTCCCGGTCCAGCAGCCTGGCAAGTTCAAGAAAGTCATGCAATCCTTTCTCCCGGCTCCAGATGCTCGCCACTCCCAGCAGAATGCGTTTGCCTTGCAAGCCATAGCGTGCCTTGGCCCTTTCCGGTTCACAAGGTGCAAAGACCTCGGTATTAATGCCGTTGTGAATGACACGGTACTCGTAATCTTTCAGGAATGACTGTTGCATCTCCCCTTTCATCCATTCGGACACCGGGACAATGATCAGTCTGTCTTTCGGCATGGACGTGAATGCCGTCCGCTTGTCCGCATAATTCTGCCGGCTGCGGTCGCACAACCAGCTTGTCGGGAAATCCTTCCGCTGCGGACAATGATTGCATCCCGTCCGCCATTTGTCACAATGTATATAGGAATAGTAGTAGCAATGTCCGGTGTACAGCCAGCAGTCGTGTACGGTCCAGACCACCGGCGTGTCACAACGGGACAAGTAGTCGAACAGCACCCGGTAATTGAGAAAATAGCCATGCAGGTTGTGAATGTGGATGATGTCCGGTTTCAGCTCCTCCATGCGGTCTATCAGCCGTTCCGTAGCCCCACGGGAAGCCAACCCGTGCCGGTCAAACAGACGCGTCATCACCCCATGCCAAGCCACACTCCATCCATTACCCACGGGGAGCAGCTGTGAACGGCAAGCCTTGATACCATCCCGTCCCCAGCTGTACGCCACATAGCTTTCCCAGCCATTGTGTATCGCCAGTTCGCCAATCTCCTGCATGATGCGCCCCGTAGATGTATTGGTGCGCAATACCGGATTTATCTGAAGCAACCGTTTCATCTTCCGACTAACGAAGTAAACAGACGGACCCATTGGTCCATCACGACCTTCTCCGAATAGGTGTCCACCACCTTCAATGCCTCTTCCGACAACTGCTTGCGGTAGGTCTCGTCACCCATCACCCGCATCATGGCCTCAGCCAGTCCCTGAATGTCTCCATCGGGAACCAACAAACCGTTGCGCCCGTGCCGGATGATGTCACGAGGACCGCACTTGAAATCGAACGCCACCACAGGCAATCCACAAGCCATGGCTTCAATCATGACCATCGGGAAGCCCTCATAATGGGAACTCATCACCAGCAACGCACTGTGTGCATACTCCCGTCCAATCTCTTTCGTGGGTTCATGGAGGCAGGCAGTCTCCTGCAGCCCCTTCTCTTCAATCAGCTGTTGCAACATCCCGCGCCATTCACCTTGTCCGAAGATGTCCAGCTGCCAATGGTGAAACATCTCCTGACGCTGCACTTGCTCCCAAGCCTGAATGAGCCGATCAAAACCTTTCTGATAATCGAGCCGTCCCACGGCAATCACGCGATGAGCTGAAACGTCCGAATAAGTATGCCCCAAATGCAACGCTGCATTCGGTATGACTTCAATGTTCGGAAGCTTCCCCCAGTATCCCCGGTCTTCCCGCGTCAACACGACAAACTTGTCAAAACGGCGCACAATACGCTCATCCTGCCAGGTCCGCCATCTGTCAATTATTCCCAGTATTCCCGTCCGCCCATATTGGATGCGGAAGAACTTGCAGAAGTGCAATTCGAGCACCTTCCTGCTGCCATCCTTGATGTCCGGCAAAAAAGATGATTCCGAGGGATAGAGAGAGACAACAATATCTGCCTTCTCCCGTTGCAGCAATTCGCTCAACCGACGCTTGTGCAATTTGCGCCGCCTCAGGTATCCCGCAATCTTCCCCCACGGACTCTTTACATTATCATCGGAATAATTGATGTCCAGGTCAATCATCCTCACCTCGTCCGGCAACGGATAAAACGAGGGTCTCCCCTTCTGGTCAGTAGTTACAATCGTAATCTGCCATCCCAATTGGCTGGTCAGATAGGTTACCTTATTGACCAGAACCCGTTCCATTCCTCCAGGATTGCAGAGGGAATGTGTGCAGTAGATGAGGTTCATAGGGTTTGAGAAACACCTCTCAATTGAAGAGTCCTAGATTGTTCTTGGGGAAGGCATAGAAACAATGCCAACACAAGGAACAAATCAGAACTAACTTTAAACCATACGATATAATTCATCAAAAGGATAAGAGCAAATAGCATCTTATATGCATAAAAATGCTCCATACATACTCGGGCGGCTTTATACATAAAGTAAACAAATGAGACCATTCCCAAGAGTCCAAAATAGAATATGAAACGTAAATAACCCACATCCGTATTTTGATAAAATCCTTTCCACTGTACACCCGTGTAATAAGGATCAGTATCTACAGGATTTCCAAAATAACCGTCACCGATTATCCAAGTTTTCAGGTTATCCGGAAAAACATACATAGACTTCAAGATTTCATTGGAATTAGTTTCCCATCGCCCCTTCTCCCATAAGCTGAAGAAACCTTCAAAAGCGAAACGAATATTACTATGTACCACTGAATTTGTATAATATAGATAGACAACGGTACTTGCAAATATCACCAAGAATACCACGAAATAGCTACTAAATAACAACAAATTCCGTCTATGTTCTTGTTTGGAAAACAATCCAATCCCTAACCAATAAATCAACGCAACAGCAATCCCTACCGTCGTGGTCCGTCCAATCATATTTCCGACAACCGATATCAACAAAAAAGCCACGACATAACCAATATTCATGTAAACAGGCAACTTCTTTTGTACGTTCACGCTTAAATAAGCTATCATGCAAAGAACAGTAGCAAACCGCATTCCTCCGACATCCAAACTAGCTCCTATACCATATAAACGATCTTCTACTTTCCCCATAAAGCCTTCACTCGCTAAAAAGCCATCGACAAAAGCCTTTAAAGGTTCAGAAAAACCCATTACAAAAGCTATGATACATTGCAGTGAACAAACCCCAATCAGATAATTGCATACTGTCCGAACTGAAACACATCCATGTACTGCCTTCATCAGGTGTATTACAGCATACGCACCTCCCAGCCAAACCCACATTGAGACTATGTAAGTTGCGTATGTATAATCCGGAGTATTATTATAAGTAACCGAAACAAATCCAATTAAAGAAACAACTATGGCTATCAGAGATAAAACAGAAAAGCCCTTTTCCATTTGAGCAACCCTCCCTTTTGCCAAATTAAAAAGCAGGACAATCAGTCCCCCAGCAGCTACCATCATCTTTGTATTAATTCCCGGCAAGAACGTACAGTTAAAAGGAAAGAAATACAAACTGGTAATGACCGTAGTCAGCAGAATGCAAAGCAACTTCAACATCTTCTATTACTTATATATAATTCCGTATATCAAACGATTGACAAGCCAATAATAAAGCCAAACCATCCAAAACTGCCTTTTCCAAGCACACCATTGTAAGCAACGGCTACGCATAGAAACATTTCTATTCCGCAAAATATACCTGTTCGCTTCCGGAAACCAAACCGTCCAACGCCGATATTCTCCCTTACTTCCATCACTAATCAAAAATGGGAATTTAGCCTCTAACTTAAAAAAGGCAATTTCTTGTTCAAATTGTATTCCATACTGATTTTGTAAGAAATTTACCATACGGTCAACATTATATCTCAACTCTTTCAAATGCCGGTCTGAATAAGTATGGCTGAAAGAAACGGTATTTAATTTTACGTAATGATAAAAGGCTTTTGGCAAATAAGCGACTTTACGAGCAAAAGCAAACAACAGCATCATAGTCATATCTTCACCCATTCCATAACCAGAAGGAAAGATTATATGATTATCTATATACAAATCACGACGAACCAATTTATTCCAAACATTGTATTTCATTGCTCCTCCCAACATCCCTTTCAATGCTTCTATCGGAGTGTTGTATGCCGGTTGACTCATGTAACGTTCTTTCTGCGCAAAAGACAAATACCAATCACACCAGACAATATCTGCATGTTGCCCCTCTGCAAACAAATACAATTGCTCCAACATCTCATCTTCCATATAATCATCACTATCGCAATGGAATATATATTTTCCAGTAGCCACTGCTAATCCAGAATTACGAGCTGCAGGCAACCCTTGATTGTACTCATGTTCAACAATCTGCACCTGTTCTTTCTTCTCCGGATAGCTTTTCACTGTCAATTGCAACAAAGCCATACTATTATCCGGTGTCGCATCATTGACAAAAATATACTCAATATCTGACAATGTCTGTCTCATCAACGAATTGACACAACGAACAATGAAGGCTTCAACCTTATAAATTGGGATAATAACCGAAACTTTGGGCATAGCAATAGTAATATTACTTCTCTATCACACCTATCACACAAATAATTTGACGCTGGTACTCAATGTCATTACAACAGGCAACTTCATTGCCATGATTTACCTCATTAACATATTTACCTGTCAATAAGACTTTCTTCTGAGCCTGCATTTTAAACCATTCATACTCGACATCTAAATGCCCTAAATCTATTGCTTGATAACCCAAATTTGATAAATCATAAGCCAACACTGTAGCCGTCATACCTAATGAAAGTAGAATCAAGTCATCTTGATGAGCATGACATTTAATTGCATCCAGAATACAGTCATAACGATTAAATGCATCCTCTGCAGGTGCTAGTATTCGTCTTATCGATAACGATAAAGAAAACAAATCATTCCCTATTCCAGAACGTGTCTTTTCACCTTCCACAATCAACAGATTGCGTCCCTCCCATATCTTTTTCAATTCGTTAATATGTTTTTCTGACAAACTCTTATTCTTGCAATCGATATAAAACCGTGTAACCAACGAATCGTAATAAAGACAGTGCTGGGACAAATTTTTATAAAGAAAAGCAAAATGACGCACACCATAAAATCTCCAAAAATCCCTAGGATAAGGCATACTATTACTAGTATCCATCAACGTATAAGGAATACAAATAATACATTTCTTAGTACTATTAGATTTTAATATCTGCAAAAGCCTTTTAGCAAGCGTTACATTATATGATTGAAAACCATTACCATGCCCTTGAATCATATTAAATTCACCATCGCCAAATCGACTCACAGAACATCCATGTTTAAGCACATAATTAATAGTCCCCATAGAATCTACAATATGAAGTTTCCTTAACCATAAATAAGCTATAGGATAGCCATATTTGAGACTCATTCGAATACGTTTTTTCAGCTCTTCTAATTTTATAGCAAGCAGAATATTTCTACCCCTGTAAAATAATCGGATTACTAACCAATAATGCAGCCATACTATCCAATAGTATCTCTTCGAAGCACACCATTCAACAAATCTAATGCGCAAAGTTACAGGTTGCCAATTAATATAATCATTAGCTTCCTGAAAGCAATCATTCCACTTTTTATAAGTGCTATAGCGACCATCAGATATTAAAAAGAACCACTTTTGATTCAATTTCAACCAAGCAATATCACTATTAAAGCGATTACCAAACTTGTGAATTAAAAAACATTCTAAACGCTGAACATTATAACACAAATCATCCTGCTTCTCTTTAGAATATGTTCTAGTTACAGAACCCATATTTGTTTTTACATAATGATAAGTTGACTTGTGAATATATCCAACTTTCATAGCACAAGCAAATAGCATAACCATAGTAAGATCTTCTCCCATGGTGTGCCTTACAGGAAACACTATGTTGTTATCTATATATAATCTACGGCGAACTAACTTATTCCATACATTATATACCATCTTTCCTCTTAACATTCCTCGAATTGCATCCAAAGGAGTGTTATATGATGGCTGTATCTTATTACATTGCCTATCTTCTAAATCCTCTACATAATCACTCCATACAATATCCAAATCCTTCATAACAGCTACATTATATAATGATTCTAATGCATTATGCTCCAAATAATCATCACTATCACAATGAAAAATATATTCTCCAGATGCTACTTGTAATCCAGTATTACGAGCTGCCGGAAGTCCTTGGTTCGATTCATGATTTATAATTTTTATATTGTGCTCTCTATAGGGATACTTCACAAAAACAGAATGCAAAATATCCATACTTTTATCAAGAGTTGCATCATTTACAAAAATATATTCAACCTCTTGTAAGGTTTGATTCAACAAAGACTCTGCACAACGAGCTATAAAGTTTTCGACACCATAAATCGGAATTATAACAGAGACCTTTACCATTTATCTATACTCAATTTTTAGAACGTAATCTATTTAATATTCTTCTTCCCCATAATCTTATTGATTTTTCAATAATCAGAATCATACGGAATATTGGTCTACGTATAGCATTTATAATTATCCTTTCCTTTATAGACAATTTAATTCCTGAACTATCCAATAACAATTCGGAAACCCATGGAGCTGAATAATCAATCTTATAGCGTAAACCTATCATACCACCTAAATACATTAATCTCCATGTAAGATAGGCTCGTTTTACCTCAATACCCAAGTTGTCATTTTTTAATGTCCTATCAACTTCAAGTATCATATTCTTTTCATATTCATATGATTTTCTATAAGAAATCTGAATACTATTCGGATTATTGATATTATATAAATACTTATATTGTGAGCATAAACAAATCTTACCCTGTACATTTTTCAAAAGCCGTAATTGGGTGAGAAAATCTCCTCCAACTTTAAAGTAGCGAGGAACGGTTAGGACATATTCATCAAATAAATTCCTCTTATATAATTTACCCCAAACGGTCCAATCATGAAAGCTCAGCAACCATATTATATAATCATCTTTGATAAAAGTTTGATTAATACTTGTCTCAAATACAACTATATCTACATCATGCTCTAAATAGGATATCATTACCTCTAAAGTATCAGATTTTATCATATCATCTGAATCAACAAAATAAAGATAATCCCCTTGTGACAAACGAACCCCTGCAGCTCTAGCAGCCATTTCCCCCCCATTTTCTTGATGAATAACTTTAACCCTAGTATCTTTTACTGCATATTTATCACAAATAATACCTGAATTATCTTTACTTCCATCATCTACCAAAATGCATTCAAGATCTGAATATGTTTGCATCAATATGCTTTCGATACATGCATCAAGATATTGTTCTGCATTATATACTGGGACTATAACTGTAATAGATGGAGACATAAACAATACATTTGAAAATTTTAACAATCTAACTTCATCAATTTCTCACATCATTTTTCAAAATCTCTATGTTGGATAATCCAGATAACCAAGTATTATAAAAATTGATTACCTTACCAGATAAATTATCTATTAAAAATAATCTTTTACCTAATAAGATACCCAATATCATCACATGCAATCTAGTCGTATAAATTGTCGCATAAGGACATAAAAAATCTATACCTAATTGTACATAAGAAGACCTATAAAATTTATCTCGTTTAAAATCTTCAACCCTATTCTTATATTTTTTACCGAAAATACTACAAACTCCCTTTATCGGTCTAAACAATAGCTCTATATTTTCATATTTACGCAATGGAGCCTCACATGTTGGCCAATCATGTATTTCAGCATTAGCAGGAATTAAAGATGGCATTATTTCAGATACAAGTTCTTGATCTCTCCGTTTTAAGAACAAGACTCTTCCACAATTAGGAGACAATTTATACTTTGACATATTTATAAAAAAAGCCATATCGGGGACCAGTAAACAATTATTTTTAAAATGATGTCTGAAAAATGAATAAGAATAATTCTCTCTTGCACAAATAATCACATTCAAATGTTGTGCATAAAATTTAGCATCCTCTTCCAATAAATGTGAGCTTTGATAAAAAACAGTTTGAGGTAGAATTATAATCTTATTATCAGGATACAATTCTATAATTTTCTTTCTAAACAACGAATGTTCCCTATATAAGTCACCAAGATTTCCTCCACCATGTAATAATATTATAGTATCTTTTGATAATGTCCGCGGATAAAAATACCGATTATCTGTAGAGTATAAACATTTATATTTTACAGTCTGCAGAAACTCCCTTGTCCCCTCCCAAATCAAAGTATCACCTATATTTGTATAATAAGGTAAACCCAGATAAACATAATTATTATTTATAAGTGGAGTTAAACTTTCAGATATCAATATTTTCAATTTTGATATAACTTGCAAATTATCCATTTATAAAACTCGGTAATTAAATAAACCACTAATTTTTCTCTTTACATACACACAAACAGCTTTCCTTTCATTATGATTAAGTCCCAAATAATAAATACACAATATTGTACAAACCAATGATATGCTCACGATTATACCTACATGCAACAACGGTTGTACTAATATCAAGTTTGAGCAAATACCCGTAACAAATCCTGCCACAAGCATAACCAAACAACCACGTAATAACACTTCTTTCAGCCAATATCCAATTGAAAATACAGATAAAAACCTCCGTACATAATACAGACGAATAAATAGAAGACATAAAAATATAGCAATACGTATATAGATCACTGAATAGGGTACAACATTCCACAGATCAATCATCCCCCAAGTAATAAAAAAAATAGACCCATATACCAATGATATAACAATCTGGTAATTTTTAATATCTGTTTGAGAATAAATTAACATCCATAAAGGAGCCACAATAGCCTCTAAATATATAGAAAAAAAAGTCAGTTGGCAGAATTCCACTGAATACATCGGATAGTTTCCTAACCAAATGTATAAAACATTATTCATTTCAAAAACAAGAGGAATCAAAAATACTATAATAAGAAAGCTAGATAACTTAGAAGTCCTAAGAATCAAATTATTAAGATAATCATAGTCTCTATTGGCATAAGATTTTATAATTTGAGGATTAAATGCTGTCTGATAATTAGATACAAACTTATTCACATTGCCAACAATTTGATTACTAACACCTATGGCGGCATTAGCTGCAACATTATAATATACATTTACAAGAATGCCAACTCCTTGACTTGTTCCTATTGTTGCCAATTGTCCAAACAAACTCCATCCCATAAAACTAAAAATTTTTTTTAGCAATAATGGATCTCGTGAATATTTCCATATACACATTTCAAAATTTCGATAGCAAAAGCCTCTATATACTATAATCGTAATAATAAATGTGAAAGATAACAGGATTGAATAAATAATAAGCTTATCACAAAGAAACAAGGGTAATGCTAAAGCAATTAGCAATTTCAAGACAATATCAAAAATTCCAAAATATGCAAATATACTCATTCGCTCATGAGCTATGATGGCCACCTCATAAGGAGATTGAATAATCCCTAATATAGTACAAAATACAGACATTTGGAAAACCCAATTTGCTGCAACCAATCTACCAGGTGGTATATTCAAGATATGATTTACGACCCAAAGCCCAAGAGTTTCGGAAAGTACTAATACAATAGCACAGATTAATAAATGAGCTACCAAACAGATATTAAAAACATGAGTTTGACTCTCAATTGTTCCACTCGCAATTTCACTCGTTATGAAACGCTTAGTAGCTGTGTTCAACCCAATATTTAAAAATGAAAAAAATACAATACATCCTGCTACAAGATTATACAACCCATAATCATTTGTGCCCAAAGTATTAAAAATGATACGTGCTGTATAAAAAGCAACCAACATTTGAAACAGCATCCGCACATAAAGCATCAACGTGTTCTTCGCGATGCGGCGGGTATTTTCTGCGTGTGAATCCATCGGACTATTTACCCAATAACCTTTTCCAGAACGGACGTTCCTGCACCGTGCCGTGCAGTTCCTCCCAGTAACGTTCGGAGGTCCAGTGATTGTGCACCATCTCATAGATTGCAGCCCAGTCCGGGAGAGCACCTACATTGCGGTCGTCGATAAACAGGTCCGCCCTCACCTTGCGACAGGGAGAAGACGGGGTCTCGGAGGCTTGCTCGTCGGGATGATTGGCATTGACGGCATAAAACTCCAGACCGCGTTCGCGACAGAATGCAACCGCCTCATCGAGCAGACGGCCTTCACGCACCGTCCACAGAATCAGCTGATGATGCTCTGCCTGCAACCGACGGAGCGTCGTTATCGCAAAAGGTATCTCACGACCGATGCGTGGATAACGGTGTTCCACGATGGTCCCATCAAAATCTACGGCTATAATCATGAATGTGTGTCAGATTGTAAGAAGATTCAACTTTCGTCAGCTGTGCATCGGCAGAAACGGATAGTCGACTGCAAGCGAACACCGGCTGGTCAGGATATGCTGACGGAGGTCCTCAGCCAACCCGTCCGCTGCCACTATCGACAGCAGCATGTTGTCGGCTTCACGGCATACGGAAGTCACCTCCTTGAAACTGCCTACGCGGACATCCCCATACACCGTCCGGAAATGACGACCAACGGCTGAAAGAATGCCCAACAACGCCTCCGCAGCTTCACGAGAGTCGTCCGCCAACATCCAGTAACGGGCCTTCATGACCCACTGGTCAAGGCTCTTGGCAATGGTCATCAGGTCCAGCTGGTCGTGCGGACAGAAGCAGCAGGCATCCACCTCCTGCTGCAAATCGGCAGTCGTCAACGGCGAAGGCTCGTCCTGCTGTTCACGACGCTGACGGATATACTCCTCTACATTTTCAAACGTATCCTTGCAGATTCCACCGATGGCAACCGTCATGTTCCCCAGACCTGTCACCAGGCACTTGTCGCGCGAGATGCGGATGCGGTAGCCTTCAAAGCCGGCAAGGACACCGGACGTGATGCGTACCAGCGTATTTCCCGGAGCATAATGGCTGAAAGGGTGTGGCATGAAGCGGATGCGGTGAGGAGCCATCTGAGACACCAGCATGAAGGGTTGCATCTCCCGGTCGGAAATGATAGCCGTCCGGTGTGTACTGCGGTCGTTGACCAGGTAGACACCGACAAAGTTCTGCTTCAGGTATTCCTGAATCCGACGGCAATCGCCCTGCACAAAGATGAGTCCGGAGATAGTAGGTTGCTCCAGCTTCCTGACGTGACTCTTCTTCTTCCGATAGACAATGGATTTATGGATGAACGTGTTGAACTGCTCCTGCAACCGCGCATGGATAGCTTCCACCTTTGCACGGTGAACGAACAGGTAACACCACGAGGAGGAGGAGGTGCTCTTCACATCGGACTGTTTTCTCTCTTCCGCGCCTGACGAAGCAGACTCGTTACCAAGATTGTCCTCAATGACTTCAGAAAAAGTGTCTGAACTATACAGTGGCATCGATACTCTTTCTAATTTATGTACTGGCCTTTGCGTTCACATTGTGAATAAGGATCGACCACTTCCTTATAAAGGGAGTTTTGTATGTCTTTCATAATCACCAGTTTTTATCCAGTATAACAGCTCTTTATGCTATCTCTTCATGTGATCTGAGTAATGCATCTCTTATGAAGAGATGTACTTATAAATATATTTCATTGATAATCAATAATGTTTTCTTAAGGTGTCAATCCTGTTTTATAAGAAAATTATAAGAATTAGGACTGTATTTTCAAAATTTGCTAGACGAAAATTATTTACTTTCAGTACTTTTCCGTATATTTGCCATTGCAAATCCATCTCTTCATAAGAGAAGTTTTTCTTTACATTCTGAGTACCCCTGCAATATCCCTAAATAATATGTAAACATTTATATAAATTCTGAGACAAACGAAAGAAAGGATGAGACGGACTGTAGAGTCCGGATTTTTATATCCGGAATGAGGTCCTCCGCATCCGATTGCCTGTGATGCCCGCTCCGCTCTCAAACCATCCTTTCTCCGTTTGACATTTTGTCCAGAGAAGCCCTCCACAGTGCCTTTCCTCGCACCAAAATACGATTTGGTGGATTCGAAGGGCATTTTCAGGCGATTCGCAAAATACACTTTGACACAAGCTCGCATCAACTGACATCCCAATGGAGGTCGGAAGGCGTCCGACTGTTCATTCTGACACTCGGTGCACGGTAACCTGCACATTGTGCCACCTTCTGATTTTTTACGTCTGCGGACCTTCTAGAGAGCGAAACTCACTCTTTTGACATTTCAGTTTCCAAAGATTTGACTTCCGGACACGAAACAATAGTGTTTGGGGCATGAAACTATATTGTTTGACGCCTCAAACTATATTGTTTGGCTCGCGAAACAATATTGTTCCGGGCACGTTTTGTCAATATTCCGAAAACGAAGTGTATAGTTTTCCTAAATAGATGAACAGTCTTGACGCAAGTACTAAATTCCCTTAACAGTTGGACGCTAATTCATCCTGACTTCGGAAAATATGAGTTAGCAGAAAAGTCCTTTTCAGAAAGGTTTGTCAAGCAAAGACGGCGAGATGCTGTCTTTTTGGTTTTTCGAAATCCGGACAGGAAGGATGCGTGCACAAGGAGCGTCCGTCAGGCGAAACAAGAGACATGCCCGTCAACATTCCTAAAAGAGTTTAAACGGTGTGCAACGAACGGAGAGATTCGCTTACCTTTGTTCAAATCCAATCGGGATTGTCAGATAACAACAGTAACAGTAGAATATAATAAATAGGTATCGTATGAATCCAGTGTTTATTGCCGGACCTTGTGTCATGGAGTCTTTCTCGCTGATGGAGGAAGTGGCGCAAGAGCTTGTCCGCCTGAATCAAATCTACCATATCGACATCATCTTCAAGGCTTCGTTCGACAAGGCCAACCGTACCTCCATCCATTCGTTCCGCGGCCCGGGACTGGAGCAGGGACTCAAATGGCTGGGCGACATCAAGACAAAATACCGTCTGAGAGTGCTGACCGACATCCACGAATCCTATCAGGCGGAACCGGTAGGCGAAGTGGCAGACGTACTCCAGATCCCTGCCTTCCTCTGCCGGCAGACCGACCTGCTCGTGGCGGCTGCACGCACCGGACGTACGGTGAACATCAAGAAGGCGCAGTTCCTCTCGGGCACCGACATGCAGTACCCGGTCGAAAAGGCACTGGAAGCCGGGGCTTCCGAGGTATGGCTCACCGAACGCGGCAACATGTACGGCTACAACAACCTGGTGGTGGACTTCCGCAACATCCCCGACATGAAGAAGTTCACCCCGACCGTCATCATGGACTGCACCCACTCGGTGCAACGTCCCGGGGCTGCCGGCGGCAAGACAGGCGGAAACCGTGAGTTTGTCCCCGCCATGGCTCTTGCAGCCAAGGCATTCGGCGCGACGGGTTATTTCTTCGAGGTACATCCCTATCCCGACAACGCGCTGAGCGACGGTCCGAACATGCTCTACCTGAGTCAACTAGAATCTGTCATCCAGTCACTGCTATGAGCCAGATACGAACATACGCCGAGAAGTGCCTGCGCGATGAGGCAGAAGCCCTTCTCAACCTGATTCCGTTGTTAACGGACGACTTTGACCGTGCCGTAGAAATGATTTTCCACAGCAAGGGACGCCTCATCGTGACGGGAGTGGGCAAATCGGGACATATCGGGGCGAAGATTGCCGCCACACTGGCAAGCACGGGCACGCCTTCGTTTTTCGTCAATCCGCTCGACGCCTTCCACGGCGACCTGGGCATGTTCACGGCAGAAGACATTGCCCTGGTGATTTCCAACTCGGGACAGACCGACGAACTCCTGCGCTTCATCCCCTGCCTCATTGAACGCAAAATCCCCATCATCGGCATGACAGGCAACCCGGATTCACTCGTAGCACGCTATTCGGCATGCCACCTGAACACCTACGTCGAACGTGAGGCCTGTCCGCTCAACCTGGCACCGACCTCTTCGACCACGGCTGCACTGGCAATGGGCGATGCGCTGGCATGTGCCCTGATGGAGGTGCGCCATTTCCGTGCACGGGACTTTGCCCGTTTCCATCCAGGTGGCAGTCTGGGCAGACGCCTGCTGACCCGTGCAAAGGATGTGATGCGCAGTGAAGACCTCCCCGTCGTCCCGTCAGGGATGAAGCTGGGCGACGCCATCGTCCCCATGAGCGAGGGTAAACTGGGTCTGCTGGTCGTAGCCGACGACGAGCGCATCAAAGGCATCATCACCGACGGCGACCTGCGCCGCATCATGCAACGCTGGCATGCCCGATTCTTTGACCTGCGCGTAGAGGACGTGATGACTCCCAACCCCAAGCGTATCCATCCGGACATGAAGATTGCCGAAGTGGAGCAGATGCTCAACCGCCATAAAATCCACTCCCTGCTGGTCGTCGACGAAAACGATCGTCTGCTGGGCATCGTGGACAACTTCAGCTGTATGATTTAAACCCACTGCCAGGAGGGGAAGGATATTTGATTAGTTTAACAAACTATTCAACCCATTTATTAGGAATAATCGCGCGGAATTGCGTAATTTTGCACGCTTATTTTCCAAACTCTAGACACGGATGAGACAACTAAAGATTAACAAAAGTATCACGAATCGTGAAACCGCTTCTCTGGAAGCCTATCTGCGCGAGATTGGCCGCGAGGAGTTGATTTCTGTAGATGAAGAGGTAGAACTTGCACAACGTATCCGTAAAGGCGATGAAGCCGCTCTGAACAAACTGGTGAGAGCGAACTTGCGCTTTGTCGTTTCTGTGGCAAAACAGTACCAGAATCAAGGATTGAGCCTTGCCGACTTGATTGACGAAGGTAATATTGGCTTAGTGAAAGCAGCCCAGAAATTTGATGAAACGCGCGGATTCAAATTCATCAGTTATGCCGTGTGGTGGATCCGTCAGTCCATCCTCCAAGCCCTTGCCGAGCAATCACGTATCGTACGTCTGCCGTTGAACCAGGTAGGTTCAATCAACCGCATCAACAAAGCACTGGCAAAGTTTGAACAAGAGAACGAACGCCGCGCTTCTGCGGGAGAAATCGCCGACGAACTGGGCATCGAAGAAGACAAGATTTCCGACGCACTCCGCGTATCGGGCCGTCATGTCTCGGTCGACGCTTCGTTTGTGGAAGGTGAAGACAACTGCCTGCTCGATGTGCTCGTCAACGATGATTCGCCCATGGCAGACCACTCGCTCGTCAGTGAGTCCTTGTCGGAAGAAATTGACAGAACCCTGTCCACCCTTACTCCGCGTGAGAAGGAAATCATCCAGACATTCTTCGGCATCAACCACCGCGAGATGAGCCTTGAAGAGATTGGCGACAAATTCGGATTGACACGTGAACGTGTACGTCAGATCAAGGAAAAGGCGATTCGTAAGTTACGCACAAGTCCGCAAAGCAAGCTGTTGAAGGCTTATTTAGGATAAGAGATTTTATCAGAATCAAGGATAGAGGGCGTCCGGAGCAATCCGGATGCCCTTTTCAGTATCAATACTTCGTGAATGCCATCACGGAGAGGGAAGCGAGAGCCAACAGGATACCGACACAGACGACGCCGCTCCACTGGGCAAGTGCCCAGGCTGAACCGGCTAGAAGAGTCCCCACCGAACCGCCAATGAAGTAGGTTGTCATGAAAATGGTGTTGACCCGGTTTGCCGCTTGCGGTGCAACCTCGAACATGCTGGTCTGGTTGCTGATCTGGATGCACTGCATGCCGATATCAATCAAGAGGATGCCTCCAATCATGCCGGCACCGTCTGAAATTATAAACATCAAAAATAAAAGTTCTTTATAGAATTAGTTTAGTGTCGAAGGTCTGTTATATGTTATAGAAAATAGTTTACTGGTTTTGTCGCCGTTATTGGTCGATAAATTGGAACTTTCTGCATTGTATCTTACAACGACGTTAATATCTGTGTCACTCGGATATTGAGGTAATTTGAAAGAAATATAGTCCGAACTTTTGCTGTCTTTGATATTCCCTTTTTCATATATGAGAAAGAGAGTATCTGTTTTAGCCTCTGGATTGTATAATTTAGGTTGGACTAGCTTCAACGAACTAGGATCACCGTTTTCCACATCATGTTTGACATATGCAAAAGTCAATATCGTGTCGTCTTTGCGATAGCTTAGGAAAGGTTCTACACCATATAGGGTGGGCAATGTGTCACTAGCAAAAGAGGATATAGAATTGTCGAATGTATAGCTTTTACAATCGAATTTATGTACTCCTGCAATTGTGGCATTGTATATGCCTTGCGCCAATTGGGTTCCCTGATTATCGAAATCGATGGTCGTAGTAGCTAATATTCTGTCGCCTACTTCTAACCTTTCACCTTGTAATTCTGCGCTTGTCGCAGATATACCGGCTCGGTCTATAAACATATAGGAAGTTCCTGTCGAAGTTTTATAGATACTGCCCGTAGAGTATACAGATAATGTATTTCCACCATCGCCTAAACAGCCGGATAATGATAAAACGCCACAGAGCAAAATTAGAATAGATACAAGTTTCAATGTGTTCATTATTTTTTTGTTCTTAGTTTATAAAAGTTATTTGTTTAAAAGCCAGTTCTTATTCCCAACGTTAAACCAAAGTTAAAAGGTTTATCTTTCCATATATTGTGTATACTCGAATTATTCTCGATATAATATGCGATATGAGGCTCCAAATAAAGTTCCGTTTGTTTATACAGTGTGAGAGCCGCTCCCAATTTGGCCTGTACAGAGAATTGTACATTTTCATGTTCGAGCTTTTTATACCCAGATCCGGAAATTCCTTTGTCGTGCCCTTCGTCTTTCTGTTGTCCGGTAAGGTAAAAATCGACCTTACCTCCCGCAGAAGCATAAAAAGATGCTCGTTTCACTCGGGCAAATCGATATATAATATCTATGGGAATACCTAAATAATGTAATTCTTGACTACCGTTTCCGTTGGTTGAATGATATTTGGAGTATAAATAAGTATATATTATACCTGATTCTAACTCCCAGTTTCTTGCCAAACTTTTGGAAACTGTGGCTCCCACAGATAATGGCATCTTGTGGTCAAACTCATAAACCGGATTCCTTTTTGCCGACATCATCATTAGCGGATTCCTCGTGCGAATAGCTTTTGCCGGATTCTTACTGTTTCCAGAGGTCGCATTGGATGCCATAAGTCCGAATTTTAGCCCATTGCTTTTACCCTTTTTCATCGGTTCGGTAATTGCAAGATCGGCTTCTTTCAGTTTTTTGCCGTCATTTTCGAAATCTTCTAACTTTTTCCGATAGGATTGTGAATCGTATTGTTCTGATTTCGTATTGTTAGATCTGTTTTCTACTTGGGATTCATTCATTTTATTCGTTTCGACGATTTCAATTTTTGAGTCAGTTTGAGTTTCTTGCTTTGTTTGACTCTGAGACTGAGGCGATGAAACCGGTAAAAATTGGGGTGTCTCTACCGAAGGAGATTCAATACTTGAATGAAGATTTGAAATAGAA
>ERZ773148.423-NODE-423-length-36687-cov-7.375682_pt1 | contig 36687 bp, 34 predicted proteins | sample MGYA00580846_ERZ773148 | MGnify/ENA primary metagenome ERZ773148 (study PRJEB29015, sample SAMEA2737879) | human gut metagenome | biome: human gut; feature: human-associated habitat; material: faeces | place: China | collected 2012 ... | reverse complement strand
TCATCAATTATGACAGACGAAACGGAAAGAGCGCTGCATGCGCTCAAGTTGCCGGGAATGGCAAACTGCTGGACATCTCTGCACGAGACACACCAGCTTGACAAGCTGTCCCTCCGTGACGGCATGCAGCTGATGCTGCAGGCCGAGAGAGACAAGCGTGAGTGCAATCACATCGCAAGGCTCATCAAGAACGCAGGCTTCAGAAACAAGGCCACACTTGAGGAACTGGAAGTTGACACCGTACGGGGCATACCCGCCGCCAAGGCTGCAGAACTTGGTACTTGCGAGTACATCGAACAGGGGATGACCATCATCATCACGGGACCTGCCGGAACCGGCAAGAGCTACTTTGCACAGGCTCTCGGCGAGCGGGCATGCCGGCTGAACTACAAGACAATGTACTTCACGATGAACAAGTTGGCCGATGCTCTGAAACTTGCACGACTCGAGGGACGAGAGGTGAACTTCTTCAAGAAGCTCGCCAACCAGGATCTGCTGATTATCGATGACATCGGAATGAGCAAAATACAAGGTGATTTGCAGAACGACTTTGAACAGATAATCGACGACCGCTATCATGACAAGGCACTAATACTTTGCAGCCAGCTGCCTGTGGCTGACTACTATGGCCTGTTCCAAAGCGAGCTCATCGCAGAGGCATGTCTGGACAGAATTGTCCACAAATCCCTGCGCTTCCAGCTCGCCGGCGACAGCTTGAGGAAGAAGTATTAGCAAAAAGATAGGTCTGTTGACCAAATGTCGAATTAAAACATTAACTTTGCAGCCGTAAAAATACTTGAAAAACGAGTGACCGCATATCGCCGGAATCACTGACCGCATATCGAACGGAATTTGTACGCATGCTCCATAAGGATCGAAGGGTTCATTCGTAAAAATATATTCCCATAGCAAATTCCATTCATGCAAGGGCAACCATACAAATAATCTGATCCATCTAAATTTTGAATTCTCACATATCTTCAAGAGAGCATGGTAAATCAACCAAGTCAGAAGCCAAATTAGAATTACGACGATTATAAAAATAAAGAAATCCATCAGCAACTATTTATAATAGAGAAAAATGTAAAAAGGAAACTATGACCTTTTGCCAACGATGACAGGTTATGTTGGAGCGGTGCCGAGATGCTTACTATACGGTCGATTACCGAGCCTATATAGCCTACCCTCTTTTATTTCTCTTTTTCCACACTGTCCACAGCAACAAGCCTGCAACAGCGACATCCACTACATTCCACATTCCCCTACCAAGTGCGATTTTGCAGAAAGGCTGAAAAAGGACAGCCAGTGCCGCATACGCCACCATCCATCCCTCCTCCTTCTGCTGATAGCTATAGAAAGCTAAGACACCGAAGCACACCATCCCTCCCCACCTCACTAGCTCATAGTAGCCGTAAGGGAGAGGCAGCAAGCAGAGTAGTAAGGCTACTGCAATAACGACTTTCAATATTCTCATTGTTCCCAATCAAGCAATCTTGATTTTACGTCCAGCTTGAAGAGAAAAAGGCGTATCCATTCCGCCATAAGATTCTTCACTTTCCTCCGAACAGGGCTTTTAGGATTATACCTCCGATTTTACGTTCCATCCCTGCCTTGGAAGTAGGAATACCAGTTTCTCTAGCAAACTTCTGTTTTGCCTGCGTAATACCCAGTGCTCTCTTCCATGAGAAAGAGAGGCCGGGAATACCTGTGTTTGATTTACGTCTTGCCATAATAACGAATGTTTTGAAGAATTATTACCATTAGTATTCGCCGTTTGAAGCCATCTCAGAAATTTCTTCAGGAGAGAAAGCCACATCTACGAAATATCCGGAATGATTGCCGCAGAACCGATAGATTAGCCCATATTGCAATTTCTTTAACAGCTGCTCAAATCGGGTAAGAACAAGATCATCTTCAGATTGAAGCGACCTTGTAATATCTGATTTCATTTGGTCTTTCACTCGATCAAGGATATTCACGTCATTTCCAAGGAGCTCTTCATCCACACTTAGTTTATAAACTACGTTGTTGCCTTCTTGCATAATTTGTGTTATCAGCATTCCATCTTCAATCTTCTGGGGCAGATTAGTATTGGCTAATTGGACTTGTAAGTCTAAAAGCTTGTGATCCAATGCATGCGGTTTGCCATCGATATTAGTCATGAAATCTTTAAGCTCTTGACTGGTAATGTCTATTATGACAATAGCTTTCGATTGATTCCCCAACATTTTGTACCTCAGATTGACATCGTCGTTACTAATGGTCTCCATAGAGGAAAGATTTGAAGAAGCTACACTTGTCATTGACAACTCCTTTAATAAGGATTTATGAAACTTAAACTTTCCAATATCCGTCAACGTTTCCTTTTCGTTGACCAAATACGTGAATGTCACCGTCCCATCCTCGTATTCTACTTTTGTGATTGCGCCGGAAGAGCCGAGAACTATCGGACATTGATCGTTCAATTGTTCTATTTCTTGCTTAATAGCTGCCTCCTTTTGATTGCAACTCAAGAAACTGCCGCAGACAAATAAAATCGTGATGCAGCAGAGCAAGATCTTTACTAATCTTTTCATATCTGATTATTTTTAGGTTTAAAAGCGAGTATTACACCGAAGCATTAGCTTCTATTTTCAATATTGTTCACCAGACAATTTCCTATCTTGATATTCTGATGATACGCTTTTGATTGTCTATCTCCACTCTGCCAAGACGGGCAAGGACACTCTGCCCTAACAGCAACGGAGCCCGTTGGTTACGAACGACTGAGGCTTGTACGTTAGTAAGCACATCGTCTCCAAAGGTCACCTTACGAAGAACTAATTTAGTTCCCTCCGACACGTTTCCGTTGGCATCCAAATAATATGTGCTTCCTACCACATCATTCTTGGACAGATAGCCATTCTTCATCATAAAGGTGGCCTCTACGATTGATAGCGACACATCACTTGCTCCCGTGTCAAGCCAAAAGTTAAGAGGCAGGCCATTGATGTTGCACTTTACCTTACACAAGCCACCCTCGGTACGCGTGAAAGGAATTTCACTGACACGACGTTCTTGTTTCACGCCTTCATTTTGCTCTACGTCTGATTCTGGCATCACTTCGTCATCAGCATGGATAACCGGTGCCGCAAACTTCTCTTCTGTTTCGCCTTGCACTTTCTGCTTGTATCTCTTGACAAGAGACTTGAAGTCCTCACGCCCTTTCAAAGGATCAAGGTCGTGATCATCCCTGAGATGTATGAACTCACGGTAACCTTTCTCTAAAGCAGTACGCAGATAAGCTATGGCTTTATCATATTCGCCCATGCGTGCATAGAGACATGCTGCATCATAATAATCTCCATTTTCCTCGCTTTTGGCAAGCGTACTGTCCTGGATGGAAATCGCCTTGGCCTTGTCACCAAGTTCATAGTAAGCATATTTGGCACAATCATCATCTGTAAATACCGTATCAATTTCCACAACCTTACGATAGTCTGCCAACGCCATGTCAGTTTTACCTTGACGCTTATAGATGTTTCCACGCAGCACGTAGGTTTGGGCAAAATTCGGTGCAAGGACAATCGCTGTTGTGTAATCGGTGATAGCCTTGTCATCCTTCCCCTGAGCCTCCTCGTAGCCACCTTTGAGATAGTAGCCATTGGCATCATCAGGCACTTTTTCTATAAACTTGTTGACAGTAGCTATTGCATCTCTTGTCAACCCAAGCTCGTATAAGTAACGTGCTTCTGTCAATAGGTAATCAGTTTCGGTGGTGTCTATCATAACGGCTTGTTGGATACAATCCAATGCTTTACCATAATTGCCTAACTCAGCATAGCACACCGACATTCTATTCATTATTACATCACTTGCTCCCAACTGGTAAGCGGCTGTATAGGCACGGATTGCCTCGTCATAGTCTTTATTGCTTTCATATACGTTTCCCTGTACAAAAGACCACAGATTGTTATTTTTATCTTTAGCCTGCTGAATGCGCAGCTTTGCAAGCAAAACATCTTTACCTTGTGATTTAAACTTGCTAAGCAGAGTATAAACATACCGATTATGGTAATCGAGTGCTTTGATTACATCATCAGCTGCTTCACTGTATTTACCCAACGATAAGTAAGAATCAGCTCGGTTGGAGTACCCCGTGTCATCTTTTGGGTCAAGAGTTATAGCATAGCTGAACAGGTCTATCGCCTTTTGATGGTCCTTTCTCGCATCGGCATTACGTCCTTTACCCTTATATCCAAGGCCATCACCCGGATATGTCTTTATCATTCGGTCATAATCCGCATCAGACAAATCGTATTGTTTTTTGTTATAATAATAGTCGGCACGGTTACTAAGCGTTTGCCGGTCATTGGGATTCTCTTTTAGAGAGGCCTTCCAATCGTCAAGGGCCAAGTCTTCATGCCTCAGTTGCAGGTTGATACTTGCTCTCAACCGAAAGGCATAAGAGATCCAGTCTTTGTCTTTCTTAAGGTATTCGATTGCCTTGTTGACATTTTCCAGCGCATCGCCTTCCTTGTCATACTTATCATAGATGACAGCAAGATAGTAGTACGCATAACCATTCTTTGGATGCTCTTGCACCTCTTTTAAGAATGATGTTTCTGCCTCACTATAGTCCGGTGTGTCAGCCGAACACAGCTCGACACCTCGCTTAAAGTTATAGCTGTTCTGCATCTCCTCCGGCTTTTGCGCGAAGCCGGAAATAGAATAGACAAGGAGGATAAAAAATAATATTTTTCTCATGATGTATAGCTTTATTTATTCATAAGGTCATTCAGGTCATCTTGATCAAGAAGCACGGAAACCGTCTTGCCGGATGTACCAATATAGGTATATTTTAGATTCCTATGTGTATGTTTCAATGCCGTCAATGTGGCAGCATTAGACATATCCCTTCCAGTCATCAGATTTGCTTTGATACTCTTCCTTATCTCTTCCTTAGAAGTCTCAAGGTAATCATCATTATAATAACTGTCATCAAAAGCGAACTGATATTCCAAGCAGTCCGAATGAAGGACTACTTTCAGAACATCTTTTGTGATTTCTCCATAAACCACATCTTTTTCAAGTATCATCATGTCGGTTGACAGATTGCCATACTTTTTTATAGCTTCCTTGATTTTGCTTGGAGGTAGACTTGCAGAGTAGCGTTCATCGCCGAACTTTTCACTAACCATGAGGCGAAATGGCACATTTTTGCTCAGCATTCGTGTGACCAAGTAAGGATACGACCTATACATTGTACCAACAAAGAATGTAGCCAACGCTTCTCCGGCCGAAGGTTTTACACGCAGCGAATCGAAGCTAATTTGTCCATCCGCATATGCTATATACAAAGAAAATACATTGTCAGAAAATGACGTCTTGTTTATTGACACAACCCCTTGATCTATCGGGCACGTCTTATTGAATCGAGCCGACATCTCTGACAACGTTTGAGCATGCACGCTCCATGTTGGTAGTGCCAACAGTGTTATTAAAATCAGATGAATGTATATCTTGGTTTTCATGAATTTGGGCTTAAGAAATGGTCTAATTGAATTATAAATGTAATGCTATTTTAAATTCGTCTTAATCAACTACAAGAATCTAACATTCTACAATTATAAGAGTACATTCGGCTACTACAATGACAAGCGACTTCCCACTTTTTGAAGGATTTTAGTAATAGGTATTGCACCCCTATGGAAGTGCAATACCTTTATTACTATTTTGCCAGTCGTTTCAGCTGATGCCAAATCTCACGCACCCAAAGCACACATGACGAGCCGACAAGGATAATCAGCCAGTCGTCGAGCCTCAAGCCGCCCTTAGCTATATTGAAGAACTCTTGCAAGCCAGGCACCTCTGTCATGGCAATCTGACCAAGCAGAATGATGGTTGCGATAATCATCAAGCCCTTGCATCCCTTGAAGTGCAAGGCACTGCGATTAGTCTCAAAGGCTCTTGCGCAGAACAAGTAGAAGAAGTGTGTCATCACGAAGATGGTGAAGAACAACGACAACTCATAGGGTGAAAGCCCATTTGCCTGTCCAAGCTGCACGTGCAAGAGGTCAGTAAGACGAGTGATGTCGGAATGCTCAAACACATAGAGCAGCACCAACAGCATGACGAAGAAGAAACCGCCTACACCAAAGATGTTTTCGCACATCGTCTTATTAAGAATGAATGCTTTGCGGTCGCGAGGTTTGTCTCGCATTACACTCTCCGAAGGAGGCAATGAAGCCAACGCCATAGCCGCGAATGTGTCCATGATGAGATTGACCCACAGCATCTGTGTGACAGTCAGTGGGCTCTGTGTGCCCATGAAGGCACCAAAGAGAACGATGAAACATGCCGCCACGTTCACCGTGAGCTGGAAAAGCAGGAAGCGCTGGATGTTTTGATATAGTGAGCGTCCCCACATCACGGCCTTGCCAATACTTGTGAAGGAGTTGTCTATGATGGTAATGTCTGAAGCCTCCTTGGCGACCGATGTACCGTCACCCATCGACAGTCCTACGTGAGCCGCCTTCAATGCCGGGGCGTCGTTGGTGCCATCACCGGTTACAGCTACTACTTGGTTCTTGCGTTGCAGCGATTCTACCAAGCGTTTCTTATCCATTGGACGGGCGCGAGAGATAATCTTAAGGTCAAGAACACGATTATCGAGTTCCTCGTCTGAAAGCTTAGCAAATTCTGGTCCAGTGATGATATTGTGGTCCGTGTCCTTATCAGTCCATAGACCAATCTGTCGGCCAATCTCCTTGGCCGTTCCTGGCGTGTCTCCAGTGACAATCTTCACATGGATGCCAGCATCCATACATTCCTTAACTGCATCAGGAACTTCCACTCTGACCGGATCACTGATGGCTACGATTCCCTGGAAAGTCAGATTAGAGGCAACGACCCTGCCTTCTGCAATAGCCTTGTCATTGTCATTAAGAATCTGGCAAGCAAATCCAAGCGTACGCATCGCCTGATTCTGATAAGCCAACAATTGATGATCTATCTGCTCTTTGGTAACATGGTTCTCTGTTTGCTTGCAAAGAGAAAGCACAATCTCTGGTGCGCCCTTAATGTAGAGCACCTTTTTGTCTGGGAGCATAGCCGACTTGACTACAGTTGCCATATATTTGCGCTCGGTGGAGAAAGGAAGTTCCCCTATAATGCTTGCGCCCTCACGAAGCGTTCGATAATCTATCCCTGCCTTGTCAAGCCACAGGAGCAGAGCCCCTTCGGTGGGATTGCCCAACACAGTCAGATTCTTGGGATTGGAATGATCCAGTGAGGCCGTGGAGTTGACAGCGATGCCTTCTTCCAAGAGCTTGCTCTCATCGTCCTGGCCAAGCCTTTGGTCTTTCAATCCAAAGAAGTTGGTCTCATAGACCTGCATCTGGTTCTGTGTCAACGTACCCGTCTTATCCGTGCAAATCACTGTGGTGGCCCCCATCGTCTCGCAAGCGTGCATCTTGCGTACAAGATTGTTGGTCTTCAGCATACGCTGCATGCTGTAAGCCAAACTCAACGTGACGGCCATCGGCAGACCTTCGGGCACCGCAACCACTATCAAGGTCACCGCAATCATCAACGTATCAAGCGTATAGGTAATGAGTCCTGCCACCTGATTGTCAGGCGTCAGTAGATTAAAGAAGTACATAACCATGCCCAGGAGCACCACGAAATAAGCAATGATTGATATGGTAACAGCTTGCCACTTCCAATCATCGAACTTCTTGATGACCAAATAGAAAAAAATAGCGGTTGGAATAGCCAATGTCCATACAATGTGCGCCCAGTTGAAGTATACCATGAGCTTGCCCACGATAATCAATGCGGCAAAGACATAGCTTATCTTGGTAATCCAATCGGCCAGTCCATCGAGTTGCTCGTTCAATGGAGTTCTTACACTGCTGTCAATCTGAGCAGCCTCAAAGACCTTTCCATTCTCCGTCTTGTCGCCAACGGCCTCGACCTCAAAAATGCCATGACCTTCCATCACCTTCGTGCCACGGAGCACATGGTCAGTCGGATAGGTGGCGTCTTTCTCAAAGTCTTCCTCGTTTGTGCTTTTCTTTCTAAATACAGACTCTCCTGTCAACGTCGATTCGTCGACGCTGAGACTTACGGCTTCTAACAGTCTGCCATCTGCTGGCACCTCGGCTCCCGTGGTAAGCAGTACAACGTCACCTACCACTATGTCTTTCTTAGGCACAGCCGTTGCGTTGCCGTTACGAATAACCTCGACAAGCTCGTCGTCGTTCACCTTATTTAATATGGCAAACTGTTTGTCTGCCTTCAACTCGAAGATAAAGGCTATCCCTGTGGCAAGGAAAATGGCCACGAATATACCTACAGGTTCGAAGAAGGTCTCCCAACTCTCATTCAACCAGAAATACTCATAGCATGAGATGGCTATGGACAAGAATCCAGCTATGAGCAAGATAATGATTAACGGATCTGAAAACTTTTCCAAAAACTGCTTCCACAATGGATCTTTTTCAGGCGGCGTAAGGATGTTTACGCCATGCTTTGTGCGGCTCTCCAACACTTGTGCATCAGTCAAGCCGGTGTAATGATGTTTCTGTTGCATGATATGATGCTGTTAAATTTTACTCATGTCTTTACTTTAATGATGTTCTAGTACCTCTTAGGTACATACACTCTGTTTCCTCGACTGTTGGTGTAGTATTGTCCACCCCGAGAACCTGTTTGAATCGTCCGTCCAGAACCATAGTTGTATACGCTGGATGAGTAGTCACGTGCACGGCTACCAGCACTTCCCGTGAAGGGGTTGGAATTTCCATACGTCGAGAAGTTGTCATGGTTGGTGTTGTTGCTGTTGGTCTTGTAATGTCCTGAGACATAGGTGCCGTTAGAACGGGTATATCCAGACTGGTACCGGACCGATGAGTTAGTTGTACCCAAGCCCATAGATGCGTTACTACGATGAACGGAACCATAACTATTCCGTGAACTACGTAATGTGGAGCCAAACGGATTGTAACTCTGTGCATCCACACTAACAATACTTGCGATAGCCAAGATGGCCGATAAAATGACTTTTCTCATAATCGTTGTTTTTGTTTCTATTGATGCTGCAAAGTTATTTCATTTTACTCAACCATTGCTGGTTTCCATAATATTGCAAGGCGAATAGCTCTAGTAGGTAATGAAAGTTTGCAAGGTTGCAAATTTTCTCACTGGGGTAATCATCCTCATCTTTATGAACTGATTTTATGTGTTTTACCAGTTTTTACCCTTGGGATTAGGCCCATAATCATTTTCACCTATATCGCCATCAGCAAAGAGCATCCATAAACCATAAAAAGGTATTATTTGATACCATCCACTATTGTTACGGTCGTGGCATCGCTTGCAGCCCTGAGCCAATATAAACCATAGAAATGGTACAAGTGTTATCAAATAAATGATAGCACCAGCACCATCCCCATCTCCTTCAGAAAAAACAGATGCAAAACTATACCATACCAAATAGATGATATAGGACAATCCATATTCCAATCTACGAATTCTCCCATGGAAAGAAAATGGATGGGCAAACATACGCTGTTTTTCTACCCTCAGACCAGACTCCTCTATATAGTCTGAATTAGGCTGTTCGATATTGCTATCAGTAGATGGTACTGATACGTCAGGCTTTTCCAAGTCAATTTTATGCTTCTCTAAATCCATAAGCGATCTCTAATTCTTTACTAATTGGACAACTACGAGTCTGCCACCATCTTCCGTGGAGAGCAGTATCTTCTTCCCTTCTGTTAATGCGACATACTCCCCAACATGAATTTCCCTTTTTGAGCCATCGTCCGAGAGCTCAAACATACTTGGCAAACGACGGTTAATTAGAATCCACTGATTTTTAAAGAAGTGAAAATCACCAGCAGGCTTCTTGTCCTCATCCTTTGTCTTTTCATTGGCCACTATGAATCTATTGACATGCCACATATAGAGCGTTTGCTTGTCATAGACCATAAGCCGATACTGTTCAGAGATAAACTTCCCATGAGCAGGCGAATAATAAAAGTTGAGGATAGGCAACTGCCCATGGTACTCGTGCCCACAGAAGGGGCAGCGTGGTTTAGTTGTGTTATCAAAGACAAACCACTTGTACTCACACTGAGGATTCTGGCAAGGCTGTACCAAATCGCAGGTCTTTATCAATGCATCTTCCCATTCTGCAGCACTTGGCCGCTTTGATGGATCATGAATTCCCTCTATAAAGACTTTGTCAAACAGAGCTTTAAGATAAGGTCCACATACGGAATATGGCAACTTTCCCGGGTCTCCTTGCGGTAACTGTGATTTGGCAAGTTGGTCCGGCTTGACTCGGTTAGTCCTATCTGTAGGATGCTCAATAAAGATAGCATTAGATCCAAAGCGCATATCGTCATCTTTTTGAGGGTCTGTGTCCCAGACTTTGCCGCCATCCAATGGATGACGATTAAGCAGGAACGTATAAATCAACACGGCTAGGGCGTACCGGTCTGTTGAGATTTGGGGTAGATGCTTGTTTGGATCATCAATCTTTAAGTGCTTTGTCGCAAGCACTTCTGGAGCAATAAAGCCCGGGGTTCCCACCACCTCTGGTGGGAACTTATGAGGTACGACCAGACTATCACAATCTATAATACACGCGCTTCCTGAAATAGGATCCACAAGAACGTTGTTGAATGATAGGTCTGAATGCGCAAGCCCAGCGGCATGTAGTCTTCGTACTGCACGGGCAATTTTCAGGCACATGTGTAATCGCGTCAAGAATGTCCCTTTCTGGTCAGCAGGAACAAACTTGTTGATGAGCTTGGCCGAGGCAAACCACTTTCCATTTTTCTCTTGTCCATTCTTAATGAAAGGCCAAGAATCAGGCACGCCACTAAAGAAGAAGCGTTTGTCGTAAAAGGGGATAACTATTCCTGTCAGCCCATTCCATTGGACGATTTTTTCAGGCCACGCAAAGAACTGCTTCCAATATGCGCCGATGGCGTCATTGGTAAAGATTCTTTGCCGGTGGATATTGACAATGTCATTGATACGTGCTTTGTCATTTGCACTTATCTGATTTCTATAAAATGCAACAACATACGTCTTGTCCGCAGAGAAATAGACATCTTTCATACCTCCCTGCGCTTTGATTTCGTCAACAAACTCAACTTGTGAGCCGTCGGTTGCCGTAAGTTTTACTATTGCCATGCACTATTCTCCTTTAACTTCTATTTCCCGTGCTAAGTCAGATGTCTTATCCTCATCCATAGACTCATGTCCAGATGGTGTTTCTTCTGCCTCCGCTTCATCTGCTTCTGCATTTTCTTGATTATCTTCTGTTTCCGTTGCGGTTGTCAGAGTCGCCTTCGGGTCATTTAGATTACTTATAGTATCATCTTGCACCTCGTTGTCTTCTTGTCCACTTTGCTCTTGTGTATCTTCTTGTGAATTCTTACTATTTTCATTGGTGGCTTCTGCAACCGTATTTTCGTCAGATTCGGCCGGTTCCCCCTTGTATAGAATGGCAATAGTGCGATCATCGTGGTTGCCGGGAGACCAGAAGTCAAGCCAGTCTAACAACTCGTCCTTGGCATGCTCCTTGTCATCTACAAGATGGACAGGATGCTCCTCGTCATGGAGCAACCGGTTCCACAGTGCACCCCATTTGTCAGGATTATTCAAGTTAGCATCAGTCTCAAACATCGGGTCGCTTACCCCGTCTGTCATTAAGAACAAAGCCGTGAAGTCTGGTTCAATAACGAAGCGCAAGCGGTCATATATGGCCTTACCATCTTTGAATATCTCCGGCATAGTAAGGAATCGGGTCTGGCCCGCATACTCGCCCTCGTCGGGCACGCCCATCAGTGTAGACGTATGCTTTTCTTTGTTGTACAAGCAAATTGCGCCATCTCCTACCCAATAGGTGGCTATGAACCAACCGAAGTCAAATCTTTTGGCAATGGCAAGCAAAAAGGTCGTGGCATATTGCTTGACAGGTATGCTTTGCGCCTTTGCTTCTGCAAATATTGCCTTTTGTGATTTCAATGCCGCATTGCCCAAGATGTTGTAAACAGAAGCACCTACTTTATTCTTTAAAAGTTCAAGGTTGGTATAGTCGCCTTGGGTATATTCGTGCAAAGTTTGTTCAAAAGTGCCTGAATCCGAAAGAAGTTGTTTGCAATGGTCTACAGCTGTTTCACAGGCAATGCGGGAACCCTCACGCGAATATTTTGCAGAGCCAGCTCCGTCTGCCACGGCTATGACATACCAATTGGTTGCGTCATCGTGATAAAGCTTGAAGTGGTCATCGCGAGGCTTGCCTTCTTGAGCGTGAGAACGCCCACGTTTGCTTGCCGCTACAATATCCATCTGCGGCGTACCATCGGGCAACGCTTTAACCTTGACAAAGTCTGTGTCAGTATCATCTTTTTTATATTGAGGTTCAGGCATATTGTCCCAATCAACTTCAATATTCTTCCAAAGTGTGCGTGGATCGGCATTGATCCATAGTTTCATCTTGTGACAAATAGGATTATCTTCGTCACATCCATCATACCAACATCTAACTGTTACATCAAAAGCCTCATTCCCTTGTGTTGGTGTTCCCGTAATAGCAAATGACTTGCCATCGGAAGTATATGTTAGGCCTATACCTTCCGGAACAATGACATCAAACCTTTCCACATCTTCTACCGAAAACGGAAAAGTCTCATTATAGTCCGTATTCTGTTTGCCGTTTGGAGCATCCGACGGTAACGCATCATGCACTCTACCTTCGATAATTGTTCTTCTATCACTCATATATTGTTCCCATAATTTGCCGATTGTTCCTTTGACGAATTGCCTTTTTAACTTTTCGGAGGCACCGAGGCAGACATCATCAATGATGTCTTGTAATGTGCCATTATTGACGACAGGAATATTCTCTGGCTTTTTCTCCAATTGGAGTTGCTTCTTATCTTCTACCATACACTTATCCTTTACCCCGATTAATATTCATACCATCAGCAGATATGCCTCCAACATATCCTTTCTTACCGCACCAAGGGCAAGTAGTTTCTTCTTCTGGTGCAGCACAGCTAATGTGACCACATTCGCACACAACCACCCCAAATTGATTTCCACAGCATGGACATGTAGGTTGACCAATAAGGGAGTTGGTATTTATTGACTGATTTGATTTTCCGTCCGAAAGGCTTTCATACGCCTCCCCATCGATTGGATATGCACCTACAAGTTTGAAATCTTCTGCCTTGAAGTCCTCCAATCCCGGTATTGGTGATGCATGACGAGCATATTTGACAAGGTACATCTTTTTGGTGGTTGAGCACTTCCCAACGAGAACTGTAAAATTCTCATCGACCTTGCAAGGTTTACTCGTATCGACCTTTTCAAGATTAATTCCAGTCGTGGGAGCAAGTTTTACTTCATCAACTCCCTCATCGGTGACAGAAACACTGGTTGTCTTTATTGATGCAGTGACCCATTTAAAGAAAGCCTTGAAAGACATCTCGTCTGTATTATTCAAGCGCAACACGTTTTCACTCAGCTTACCGAGCATCTGTGTGTTGACATTATCGCCAATGGAAATAGCGACAAGGCTGCAGCCTTTGCGGTAATTCCGATTCCACCTATCTATTGCGGCATTCGGGTCATCTGTCGGAGTGCCATCTGTAAAGAGGAAGATAATTGGCTTCCAGTCACCTTTCTGCTCCAATGTGGTCTTGACAACTGATTTGTCGATGTCGTCCATCAGAAAGTTCAATGCGGTTCCAAGTTCCGTACCTCCTCCGACAGGGAATACTGGCGGATAGAACTTATACAATTCCGTAAGAGGTTGCAATGCTCTTGCTTTACCGGCAAAGGCAATTACACTTACGAACACTGTCTCAAGTGCGTATGGATCGGTACGCAGCTCCTGGATGATAGAGCGCATGCCATCTTGAACCTGCTTGATCGGTTCGCCTACCATCGATTCTGAGACATCGATGAGAAAATAAACGGGAAGTCTTCTCATATTATATAAAATTACGTTTGCTATTAGTTGTGGATAAATTCAAAAATGCCAAGGGACTAAGATATACTTTCCCTGGACCTGTTACACGCATAAGGCTTAAGCCTTCACCACGTACCATATTGCCTAAAGACCATCCAGCTTGTATTTGCTGAGGCTGGAATCCGTGAAATGCAATTATATTGTTTTCGTCAATTTCAATACTCTCATCAGAGGCAAGTTCCTTAATAAGAGGTGAGCCATTAGAGTCCAAGAACACAGTGGCATTGCCTTCTATCTTTTGAAACAGACCTATGCCGCCAAGTATGCCTTGAATATTTAGGTTCAGATTCAAGCTAATTTTGTTCGTTGAAGCGACATAATGCCCACGGCGGCAGATCAGAGTTTCTCCTTGAAGCTTTATCGGAAGCAGGGCGCAGTTACTACCCGAAAGAACCATTTTCAATGATTTGGAAGTAGAATTGTAAAAGCGCAATATGAGGATTGACTCTCCAGACAGGGCGGATTTTAGCATTCCACCTAACATGTTGCCAATGCCGCTATTTTGATTGCCGCTATTAGCTTCAACGTCACGCTGCAAAGCTGCATCTACCCATACAATACTCCCGCGCTCAGCGTAAAAAGTCTCGCCTGGCAGTAACGTTACCTCTAACGTTTTGAATTCATACCCAACAATCTTACAGTTCATTGTTTGCGCTTATAATGTATGTAGTCTTTTATGCCAATTCCTAAGGTTATGAGTCCGAAAATCCATATCCATCCAATCAGCCTTCCAAATATTTTATAGAAATGGTTGTCTATGTGGCAGAAAATGCCTATGTATACAATTATTGACCATATAAGGAAACCTCCAAAAGTATAAAGGCTGCCTTTCTTGATTTTATTCAAAGCTATATGCTTGTCAAAATCAGATGTTTCTTTGCTATCTTTAGTCATAAACAACATTTACTTCTTTAGGTGGCTCTGGTAGTGCTATATCTTCAGTAGTACCAACACTTTTTCCTCCTAGACCTATGGTATTGGTAACCCATTGGAAGAACTTTTTAAAAGTACTACTGTCCATGGTGTCAAGAGAGAATACGTTGTCAGTAAGTTTCAGCAAGGACTCTTTCTTGGCTTTCGGGCCGGCTGCGCAAGCGACAATATTTCCGAAATGGCGACGCTTAACTTCAGATATTACATTATTGTATAACTGAATGTCGGCAGGTTTTCCATCTGTCAGTAAAAACAACAATGGCATCCAATCGCCTTTTTGTTCACGACTTCCAAAGTGTACCTCTGAATCATATTTCTCACAGAGAGTCTTCAAAGCCAGGCCTGTGAATGTCGGACCTGATTCAGGAACTATGATTTCGGGCAATTGTAGATCTTCAAGGGCTGTTAAAGGCAGAATTTGCTTAACATCCTTGTCAAAAGTAATGATACTGATCCATACAGTTTCTAAGGCATAGGGGTCTTGACGTAGAGTTGCAATCATGTCTGACAGCCCCACCTTAACAGACTCAATGGGTTCTCCCTTCATTGAGCCTGATGTGTCGATTAATATGTAAACTGGTAATCTTCTACTCATAACTTTCTATATTAGGGATTGGCCAATGCCAATCCCTATGTATGCAACGATATCACACAACAATATTTACCTCAGGTGGTGGAGGTGGCAGCTCACTCATAGTTCCAGTCTCTGCTCCCGTCTCTTCAACAGACTTACTACTTGTACTAATGGAGGCCGAGACCCATTTGAAGAAGGCCTTGATGGTAGCGCTGTCTGCAGTGTCAAGTTGAACCACATTTTCGGTAATCTGTTTCAAAGTGTCTGTACTTGCTCCTTGGCCCGCAGCGCAAGCTACTACCATGCCATATTTACGTTTCTTAAATTCAGCAAGTCCTGCATTTAAGTCATCCGTCGGAGCTCCATCAGTCATGATGAATACCAATGGGCGCCAATCACCTTTAGCCTCGGCCGTTGTCTTTGTAACTTCCTGGTCTACTTTCTGGGCTAATAACGACAACACACCACCAAGGGCAGTACAACCACTCGCTTCCAAGTTGGGTTGCTGGAACTGGGCCAACTCTGTTAATGGTGTAACTTGCTGAGCTGTCGTATTGAACGTCAGCACACTTATGTATGCTGTCTCCAATGCGTATGGATCACTTCGAAGAGTAGAAATGAGAGTCTGCACTCCATTCTTAACAGCTTCAATAGGTTCTCCATACATGGAACCCGAAGTGTCCAATAATAGATATACTGGTAATCTTCTCATAGTCTGTTATTTTGAATAGTTGTTTAGAATTCGCTTGATGGTATTACGCAAATCGTTGTTATCAGCGTAGGCATCACCAATTGCAGCAAACTTCCAATCACCATTGCGTCGATACAACTTGCCCATTATGAGAGCATCTTTGCCAGAGAATTGTGCTTCTTTAGCGACATCGTATTGTGCAAATACTGAATGAACATGATCTGGTGTCCCCTCGTACATGCGAATTGCAACGTAAGGAATCTGTTGAAAATCGATATTCCTCGGACTGTAAATGTTCAAGAAGAAGAATATTTGAGTAATACGCGGGGAAACCTTAGTGAGGTCTACTTGTATTATCTCATTATCAAGGCCATCATCTCCACCCTTGTCTCCTTCCGTGTCGTCGGGAGTGTGATACATGGATTTGTCATCAGACCAGTCTTTACCAATAGGTAACCCTGCTTGCTGAAACATTCTTGGGTTATAGAGAGGTGAGTAAAGTCCGTCAACGAGATTACCATTGGCATCTGTCATGACACAACTTAAATCTACATCCACATCTAATTCCTCTTTCTTTGTTCCAAAACCGAAGAATCCCGGCTTCTCAACAACAATTGCACCCCAGTTGCAGCCTACACAAAATTGTGTAAGTTTAGAACCTGTCTCCTTTTCAAGATTGATACGCTGTCCTTTTTCTAATCGAATTGCCATATTATTTAGCTTTTAGTCTTTACTACCTGGTTGATAATTGAATCCCCAGCCATACATCCTGTCACAGTCACTATGCCCATCGTGGAATGTAAGCAGCCGTTTCACAGTGATGGAATTGTCACCACCAAAATCAAGCTCTGCTATAGCACAGAATTTCTTGTCACTTGACTGCTGTCCCATTTTCACGACAACATCTTGGTTGCCTGGCACCTGTACTTTCACCACGGCATTTGTCTCTGACCATTTTGCCACGCCTTCATAGATGAATGTGTACACGATGATGCGCTTGATTTCGTTAATGCCTTTAGGATTCACCAATATAGTTTCACCAGAAGATGCGCTACCGCCACGGTCATCTCCCTGATGCCAAATGTATGGTGATTGGTCATAACAGCCTTGCCGAGTAACGTGGTGACGGTCTCCACCTCTTCCATGGGAAAACTGCAAGCCGTCAATGAGCATCTTCTGCCCATTTCGGAGTTCATAGAAACACCCTAAATCCAAATCGATGGCTCCACCAAATAGATTTTTAAAGAATCCGCCCTTACTCCAATCGAGATTGATAACAATCTCTTTGCTAATGTTTGGCGTCTTCTCAAGGTTGATTATATGTTGGTCACCATTTTTTTCGAGGATAATAGCCATAGCTACATAAATTTAGAAGCATATTTACGACAGATTGGTTCCAGTCCATCCCGATGTCCCTCGCCAACGGCCTGGAACTTCCATTCCGTACCCCGACGGTAAAGACGTCCGAACTCGACACCTTTGTCCAGAGAGAAGTCCTCGTCAAGGTCATACCTGCAGATGGTTTCACCTGTCAACTTGTTCTTGATTTGAATGTATGCGTCACGAACTTGCCCAAAGTTATACTTGAGACGCGGAGCATTTGGGGTATTCGCGTCACCATGGGACCAATAAATACTGGCGGTAAACAGGATTTCCTTGATGCTGCTTGCTGTTTTGGTCAAGTCAACATCAATTTCTTCATTTCCTTCACCGGTATCATCGTCGTCATCCCCCAAATCATCGACGGAACCTAAAACGCTGTGGTCAACTGAAACAGGCCGCATAATAGGGTCACCGTTCTCATCTATGCCATCTTGTACTTTGTTTGGCGAACCATAGAAAACGAAGTCATACTCATTTTCTATCTGTCCACTCTCCCCCAAGCAGAAAGTGGAAGCATCTAAATCGTATGGCGGATTGGCATTGGGATTGACTTTCCAACCCATTTCCACCACGAGTTGGGTTAAACCTTTGTCTATCTCAACTCTTTGCCCTTTTACCAGATTAATCATGACTATCCAATATATTTGTTTACAAGAGATTGCATTCCGCCTTTGCTGCCGTTGCCGATGGCTTCAAATTTCCACTGACCATTATGACGGTACAGTCGTCCAAATTCAACTGCGGTCTCCACAGAGAAATCCTCATCCAAATCATAACGGGCGATTTCCTCGTTGGTTTGCACATCATAGATACGGATATAAGAATTGTGCACTTGCCCGAAGTTTTGTTTACGCTCGGCAGCTTTGTAGATTGTTGCAGTGAAGATGATTTCTTCAATATCCGGATTCACTTTGTCCAACTCTACTGTGAGAGTTTCGTCATCACCTCCGTCGCTGTTCCCACCAGTAAGATCATCACCGGAAGAAGCTACAGAACCATCGGGAGACACCTGATTGTTGTAGAAGACAAAATACTCATCTTTAGGGCATTTCCCATTCTTTCCCAACATGAATGCAGAAGCATCCAAGTCGAAATCATAGCCAGTTCCCTTATTGGGATCCCAGCCAAGACCTACCCCCACTTTTTTCAAGCCCTCCTCCATGGAGATGCGCTGTCCTTTTTCAAGATTTATCATTTGCTTTTGTTGTTTAGAATTACGTTGCAAATTTATGATATAATCTTATTTATAACCGCATTTCCAAAATATTGCAATGAAATCAAGATGGGTGGTCGCAGATACGCTTGCAAGGTTACAATGCCAGAATACGCTGCCAAGACCTCGATTCTTCAATTGGCAAGATTTCTGTTTGGTCGAAATCTCTACACAAACAATTGTTGGCTGATATGCCTACCCCATAATTACCATAAATATTACGATGAATAATGTAATCGTCAACATGGTACAGTACACTTCCCAATTTGCTGATTTGTCGCTTGATAAGGCTAATCATAGGAAGACGAATTTCCGGGACATCAAGTCTAGGCGCATTTTCTCTATCACCGCCAAACTTTTCATAGATCAGTCCGTATTTTTCCTGCAGGGCTTTCATGCGACGCTGGTAACGTTCATATTGCTTGGGACTGGTAGGTTTTGTAAAATTGATGCCTCCACTTGGTGATTCAACCAAGAAAAGAGCGTAGAGAGCCTTTTCACGACGATGCAACTTATCCACACAAACATCAGCTTCTGGGAAAGAAATCTCCCCCTTCATGCTATCTATAAGAACGCTACTCTTTATACCTTTACGGAGCATAAGAAGTTCAAGGAGTTGACGATAAAAGCCGCGATATACAAACCGTCCCTTCTTCTCTTGCAGATAATCCAAGACGTGTGTTTGATATAATGAGCCAAACTGGTATAGGAAATCCATAATGGTACCTACAATATCGTTATCCAATTCAAGAAGCAGAAAATTAGTATAAAATTTTTGATTACATAGACTTTGGCCTATTTTAATGAATAAGGCTGGTGGTGTATCTGTTATCTCCTGTATCTTTAACTTCGAAGACAAGAGATTCAGACAGAAATCTTTAGTTGTAAAACTCTTCAGCTGCTTAGTAGCTACATCAAGTCTCTCCTCACTTGCCTGTGGGTACAAAAATGATATCATCTTAAGCAACTGGGCATCAGTAAGAAGTTGATAATGCTCTATGATCTTAGGTATGTACACAAAATCGAAGCCTGCCAATCTTGCTTCTGCGACGACTTCCTTGTAACGTTGTAAAATTTCAGCGTTAGCATCTGAATCAAACGAACTCTCGATATAAAGTATCTGGTTGTTTGGGAAATATACTTCTGGTGAAACAACAGATATAATATCTGCTTGAATGTCCTTAGTTGCAAGTGCATATTTCAGCCCCAGCAACAACAAGGCCTCCTCTCTGGCACAATATTTATCGGACATCGCTAAATTCGTGACATCACCAAGAATATCATGTCCAAGACTAGGAAAAGAACTCTTTAGTGTTCTCACTGCTTGAGACAAGGTAATGTTCGTAGCATTGACTCTGTCATCATCTTTAATGCAATATTTACTTCGCATTGTAGATAAAGATTCAATTTCCCGTGAGTCAATTATCCCATCTGCCTTAATCATATCGGACATAATCCGCATTACGCTGGAACGCTCGTTTCTATTCATTATCTACCCCTTCCACAGTGGATTGGTTCCTACTGTTAAGCTGTTTAGACTCCATAACAGCGCCGTATGAGTTTTTAGTTTTTCCGATGATATGAAAAAGCGTGGGAGTCCATACCGTTACCCGTCCCACATCTGAAGGCCTTCGCATTGCCCAATCCAGTTGAACGAGCAACGCAGAAGCCCACGCCTGTATGTATATCGCACCATCGGTATACCTTATATATAAATAAGGTACACCTCTGGTTGGTGAATACACACCCATGGACATCTACTGTTGCTTCATTCCTGACTGGATTGAAAGTTTGCGAAGTTTTCAGATGTCAAGAACCAAGCGTCAAGTAAACGCCTTAGTCATATATATGTTCCCCACAGTCAAGCCGCTCCTCATAAGCAACTCTTACCCGCCCTCAGTGGGCTTCTGCATTGTCATGCAAACTGTAAGCCTACACCTACTTTCGCCCCGATGGTTTAGGACGTGGTTCACGAGGACAAATTTACGAAGAAATATTGAAAAACTTAAGAAATCAGAAAGTTTTTTTTGAAGTTGATGAAAAAAGTTATGCTTTGGTTGAAGCCTTCTGCTACACATCTTATCCTCTCCAAAATCATGATTTTTTCCTCAGACCACTTACAGACCATACAGAGGTCTTAACAGACCACATAGAAATTATAAAATATCCTAATAAACAGAAAGTTATAAACTTCTAATATCGTCATATTGAAAGCAAATCGCTATTTTTGTGGATGATATGAATAGAGCCGACCCTGCAAAGAGCCGACTTTTTTGTTTCACTAATGCAATTTATGCCAATGAGTAAAACCTACATTCCAAAGATGGGACCTAAAAAGGCTGTGGCTCCACCAGAGCGACGCAAGGTTAACTATGACAATGGGCGGAACCTAATGACCAGAGACCTTAAGAACTGGTATCAGACCCACAAAGACTATTACAACGAGTTTAAGTCATCCATAGAAGGAGCCTTTCTGAATGGAGATGAAAAGACCTTCTTTAAACTAATTGGAGAACTGAGAAATCCCATACTGCCTAAAGGTATTTCTACCCTTGAGGCATGCAAGGATTTGTTTACAGAAGAACCTGTAAAACTTGGAGAATTCAAAACGAGAAATACAGAGACCGTAGATTGGTTGTCCAATGACCTTGATGCCAACCTTGCCTCAAAGTTTCATCTCTTTTCAGCAGATAACAAGGATGCGCTCTTAGACTCATTCAAGAAAGGAGAGCTCTTTACAGACAGGTACAAGGCCATACTCTTTTGGTTGTATCTTGACGGTGGCCAAATGTTCATAGTGATGCAGATGGCAGAGAAGATGGAAACTCAAAAGCTTACTGACAACGAACGGAAATGGGGTGAGATGGTGACTGAGTCTATAGTAGACAAGGGAGTGACGACACGAACTTTCAACAAACGATATTGGAAGCAGTTCTTCTCCTTCGAAGGAATGAGAACTGCAAAAAAGTATATTGCCAATGCTTTGGCTTTCTCCAAAGGAAAGGGTGGACGCTTCATGGGAATATATCTGTTGGAGGATCTCCTTAACGGACCTGACAGAGAAAGCATTCTCAAGAACATTGGCAGTGTCGTAAGTAATCGTAAAAAGGATACCGACCTGGCATGTCTTCTCGTTCTATTGGTCAGAACGGGCAATATCGACGAGAATATCAAGTACAAGCCATTTCACGAGGCACTGAAGTCGCAGTTTCCCGATGCCGGGATTGGGACAGAAAGGCGTCCGCAACAGCTCTATAATAATATGATATTCTATAGTGGCAAAACCTTAACCTCTAACACTCTGAGAAGATGCGAGGAACTCATTGAAGTGCATAGAAAAGCTCTTCAAATTCAATAGAATATCAACTCTTCATTCAAAAAATGTTCGGTTAATTGGCGTTTCAATTAACCGAACATTTTATTTTTCGACCCTTACTGCATAATCCTTAATTTTGCAGCGGACACCTAAAAGTGTTCACGCAGACAAGTCCATAAATAAAAACAAAAAAGATTATGCAAAAGATTCTATCGATTGAGACTTTATTGCAGACACCAGTCTGCATGATGACCGGAGAGCACCTTGCTTTCCTTGTAAGTAACCTGCCATTGCTTAACAAGCAAGGCGATAAAGCATCCTCGGATGAGGAGGCAGCGAAACCGCGTCGCCTTGTCTATGGCATACAGGGCATTGCAGACACCTTTGGGTGCAGCATCCCTACGGCCAACCGCATCAAGCGCAGTGGTGTCATTGACGATGCCATCACGCAGGGGGGTCGTAAGATTGTCGTGGACGCTGACCTGGCACTCGAACTGACCGCCAATGCCAAGAAGAACGGAAAGGAGGTCGCGTCATGAAAGAGGAACTTCATGCCAAGCAGCTTTCTCAAAATGGTGAGAATGCTGGTGACGTCAGTACTGACCGCTACGTCCGTGTGCGCACTGACTACTACAAGATTGTGGAGAAGCCGATGACAGACGGCACACGCCAGCAGCAACTCATCAAGTGGAAGTACGCCTTCATCAAGGCCGACCACGGCAGGGAATATGCCGAGGAGGTGCCCTGTTACGACGACTTCATCACATTTCCCGACAATATCAACCCTCAGCAGGTGGTGGACGGGAAGTTCTGGAACCTGTACCATCCGATGAAGTTCAAGCCTGAGCCGGGCGAGTTTCCCAATATCGACAAGCTCATGGAGCATATCTTCGGGGAGCAGAAAGAGCTGGGGTACGACTACCTGCAGCAGCTTTACACAAATCCGCAGCAGAAGCTGCCCATCATCGTGCTTGTCTCGCGCGAGCGGAACACGGGCAAGTCCACCTTCATGCACTTCCTCCATCTATGGTTCGGGGACAATGTGACCTTCAACACCAATGAGGACTTCGGCAGCCAGTTCAATGCCGACTGGGCGGGTATGCTGCTCATCTGTGTTGACGAGGCACTGCTCAGCAAGCGCGAGTACTCCGAGCGTATCAAGAACCTGAGCACCGCACGCTTCTATAAGATTGAGGCGAAAGGTAAGGACAAAATACAGCAGGAGTTCTTTGCCAAGTTCGTATTCTGCAGCAACAACGTGGACAAGCCGCTCATCATCGACCCGGGCGAGACACGCTATTGGGTGCGAGAGGTGCCAAAGTTGGAGAGCGACGATGTGAACTTCCTCTCGAAGGTAAAGAAGGAGATTCCGCCTCTGATGCATCATCTGCTGAATGAGCGCGAGATGTCGGTCGGGAACAAGGGACGCATGTACTTCGATCCGGCTATTCTCTTCACTCCGGCCTTGCAGCGCATCATGATGAACTCGCGCAGTCAGGTGGAGGCGGCCATATACGACCTGTGCGACGACATCCTTTCATCGACGGGTGAGGAAAAACTTTCTTTCGTCTCAGGTGACCTGCGGCTCATGCTCACGGACAAGGGCATCAAGACTGACGATGCGTCCATCCGCCATGTGGTCAAGGATCTGTGGCGATTGAAGCCTCATGCCACACCGAGCACCTATATGCGGTACACCTATGGTGCCGGCATCTACGGAAGCTACACTACCCAGTCGGCCAAAGGCAGGTACTTCACGGTAACACGAAATCTGTTGCACGAAATAAGCGAAAACTGTAGATTTGTAGACAAGGGAACTGAACAGGTTGAGCAACAGGATGTTGACTTGTCTACAGAAGATGATAAGGTGCCGTTCTGATGTAGACATCGTAGATAGTCAAGCTACAACCAAGCTACAAAGAGAAACCTACTTGTAGACAACTTAATGCACTCGTAAACAATACGTTACATGCGATTGTCTACAAATCTATGAAAAACTTAAATCAATTACATCATGACAGACCATTATACATATAAGAATGACGATACTGATATTCTCCGACAGATCTCCATCGTCGACTACCTCGACAACCAAGGCTTCAAGCCTGTCAAGTGCCATCCCAACGGGAAAGAACTGCTTTACTTCTCTCCTATGCGCAGCGAGACCAAGCCCTCGTTCAGCGTCAACACGGAGAAGAACCTATGGTATGACTACGGTACCGGCGAAGGTGGCGACATCTTCTCGCTCGTGAGGAAGCTCTGGAGCGTGGACTTCCACATGGCAAAGGAGATTTTTCGCGGCAAGGAGTACAAGAAGATGTTCTACCGCCCTGTGGATACCCAACTGGAACGCGATCGTCCCTCTCCCTTTGCCGACATCCGTGTCGCACCGCTGACGAGCTCTTACTTCCTCGACTATTGCATCAAGCGGTGCATCGAACCTGAAGTGGCGAAAGCGGAGTGCCGGCAGGTGGACTACCAGCTGTATGGGCACATGAATTCCGCCATCGGCTTTGAGAACGACAAAGGAGGATGGGAGTTGAGAAACCCGTCCACGAAGATTTGCACCTGTAAGGCCATATCCACAAGACGAAAGCAGGATGGCAACACGACGGTCTGTGTCTTCGAGGGCTTCTTCGACTATCTCTCCTTCCTCACGCTGATGAAGTCCGAGGCACGTCACAAGTGTGACTATGTGATTCTAAACTCCGTCTCACAAGCCAACAAGGTCGTCTCCATTCTGAGACCCTATAAGAACGTGCGCTGCTATTTCGACAATGACACGGCTGGCAGGAATGCTTACGAGATTGTCAAAAAAGATATCAACGCTATTTCCTGCTCGGAGAAGATGCTGCCACACAACGACGTGAATGACTATCTCTGTAGTCTGCGTGTAAGAAGTCCTACGGATGCTGACGCTGACTGGGAGAGCAAGAAGTGTCATTCGCTGCGAATGACGGAGGAGCCTTCTCCCGTTGGTCGCAATGAATAGTGGGAAGAATATCACTGAAGCTATAAACATACAAAAACAAATCCAATGAAAAAGAGAAAATATTTTCGTATCACATTCAGCTGTTCTGAGGACGAGCTCGGAGCCATCAGGCAGACCGCCAAGGACTGCAACCTGTCCATGAGCATGTACTGTAAGAAGGTTGTCCTGGGCTTCAGACCGAAGTACCGCCTCACCGAGGAGGACATCAGTCTGATGCAGGAAGTCCGGAAGGTGAAGTCGGACTTGCAGAGAATTGCCAACTACTTCAAGTACGGCAACCACCAGTTGCTCATGGAAGAGCTGGCGAAGGTCATCAACAAACTAAAGACATCGCTTTATGATTGCAACCGCTAAGAGTATCAGCTACGGCATGGCCAAGGCTGAGTATGACGAGAACAAGGTTATCAACGGCGTGAAGGTCGCATCCGAGGCTACGAGGCAGAATGTCTATGGGGACAACTGCCGGGAGGTCGTTGAGGAGATGACCGACGTGCAGCGCATCCGCTCGCCTGTCAAGAATCCTTTCCTCGACATCGTGATGACTTTGTCGGAGGAGGACTGCGAGAAGATTACCGCCCACAACCAGTCGGAATGGCTCGTGAACCTGTTCATGCACGATATGATGACGGAACAGGTGGGGCTGAGCGAGGAGGAATATGCACAGATGCAGTGGATAGCCTACGAGCATGAGCATACCGACAACAGCGACAGTCTCAGGCACTGGCATATCCTTGTCAACCGCACACTGCTTGACGGCAGGCTGGTCTCCGACTCATGGATTGGGAAAAAGGCGGCAGCCACGGCCAACAAGATAAGCCGTGAGTACGGGCTGACAGATGCCACGGTACGTTCCGTGGAGAACAGAAAAGACGTGTTCCAGGCGGCTTGCTTCGTTCTCGGCAACATGCGCCTCTATGACTTCGACAGGTATCTTGAGGGCATGAACGCACTTGGCTATAGCACGCGTCTCGCGCTGAACTCCAAGGGAGAGGTACAAGGCTACTACATCACTGCACAGTCCGGGAGGGAATACAAGGCGAGTGCCGTTGACCGCAGACTAACCATCGGCAGGCTCGCGGCACTGCACGCTGAACTGCATAAGGACATGAAGGCGGCAGCGGCCAGAAGTCCGGGCAAGTCCTTCAGCATGCCGCTACCCAACGTGCCAATGGTGAATGTGGAGAACCTGCTCCGTGTGTTCAAGGCCGATGCCGTCGTCTCGTACTCTGCGCCACCGCCGCCCAATGGCAGACGAAGACGGGGCAAGCGGTGGGAGGATATGACCGACGATGAGAAGCGGCTTGCGGCAAGCGGCATGTCAATGTGAGAAGTCACAGACTCACATTGTCTCATTCTCTCATTCTCACATAGTAACATAGTAACAAAATAACATTTTAGAACAAACATTTATTAACCAGCACTTTACGAATCTCTCGTGATGTGCATAAACTTTAGGAAACATGAGTTATAACAAACGACAGGGGCAATACGCTCCAAAACAGAACGGCATTCCACAGCCGATAAAGAGTGACAGCATCGCTGTCGGACAGGAGAAGCCGACGGCTATCCCCAAGGCGCAACAGCCGGTTATGCCTGTTCGGCCAGTTACGGCATCGAAGGTGTCGGAAGAGACCATCAGACGGGCTGACGAGTATGTCGAGGGACGGCTGAATGAGTTCACTACCAACATCAACACGCTCAAAGGAACCATCGACAACATCCCCACTTCCATTCCCGTGACTATACCGGAAGATGTTCAGGAGAAGATGACAGCGTTCGGCAAGACTGTGGAGAACCTGCCCAACGTGCTTCAAAAGGTCGATATGGTCAAGACCGTCACGGACCGGTGGATGATCAAGATTATCTTCTTCGTGGCGGGTATCGCTGCCATAAGTATTCTGATGGCTGTCTTTGCCGCAGAGAAACTGGTCGCTGCCGACGACAAAGAGCAGGCGGCAATAGCTAAAGCCCACTATGCCGATTCTATCCTCAAGGAGGCAAGGAGCATCATGGTGGTACGTGAGACTTACCATGACTTTGGCAGGTGGATGGTCAACCGGTACGGGACAAAGGGCAGGGACTTTGACCGGTTCCAAAGGGAGCGTATGCCTGTGAAAGAAAAATAATGTCTAACATTCTCGCATACTCACATTGTCACATCTGTGAGTGTGTGAGAGCAAAAAAAGAAAAGTATGAAGAACAAGAACAATGTAATTATCGTCTTCGCCAACCAGAAGGGTGGCGTAGGCAAGTCAACACTATGTCTTCTTTTGGCGAACTATCTCGTCTATTGGAAGAAGAACGTCTGCGTCATCGACACGGACCTGCAACAGTCGGCGAGCTTGCAACGTCAGATCGACGAGCAGCAGTTCGGCACGGAGCCGCCTTATGCCATCCAGTCGTTCCCCATCACGGACACTGCGACGATGCAGCAGCTGATGGAGAACGCACAGGAGTTCGATGGCTATGTGCTCTTCGACGCGCCGGGCAACATCAAAGACGACGGGCTTGCCGTCATGCTGGCCTATGCCGACGCCATCGTCTGTCCGTATGAGTACGAGACGAAGTCGCTCGTCTCCACGCAGACGTTCATCGGTGTGCTGGAGCAGCTGCGCGAGCTGAACCCACAGATGAAAGCCCGGCTCTTCCTCGTGCCCAACAAGGTGGACACCCGTATTGGTACGGCTGCAGAGTGGAAGGCATGGATGAAGCAAGAGGCGGTCTTGGCACAGCACGGCATCGTCACCCCACGGGCTGGCTACCGCATTCAGATGCGGCGTGTCAACACGTACGACTTGCTGGACGACCAAAAGCATGCAGTGTACGACACCCTGCGATTTATCATTCAAACTTTAAGAACACCGAACCATGAATCAATCTAAAGGTATCGCCCTTCCCGGCAAGAGCATGGAAGAGGCAACGAGGAATGCACAGAAAGGCATCCTCCCGAAGAGTCCCAAGGTTGTTGATACAGCACCCGTCAAAAGCGAGGCGGAGAAATCGCTTTCTGTTTCAGGACCGTCACCCAAGAACAAGTCTGCCACGCCCACCGATGACCTGCAATGCCTGCAAGCCGGCATTGAGAAATACACGGGCATCAAGGAGCACGGCATGAGCGTGTGGGTGGTCGGGAAGGTGAAGGTCAAGCTCGATGAGCTGAAGTTCCGCTCACGCAACACGATTGGGTGCCGCGCCTTCACCAACGCCGCTCTGGAGTTTGTTCTTGAGAAGTACGGCGACGAACTTATCAAGATGTTCAAGAGCAAGTAGGACGCCAACAAAATGTGATTACTCACAGACTAACAATGTCACAAATGTTAGTCTGTGAGTTTTATAATGTCAGCGGAAAAGGGCATCTATCGTAATCACTTGCTGAAAGTCTCCACTGTACTCATTATGAGTTAAGCCAAAAGTCGTTATAAGCGTACTGTGTATAGCCTTTCTGCGTGGCATCATGCCGGATAGAACGTTCTGCCTGTGAACAAGGACAGTGTGGTACTGCTTGTTGACAGTGAATTCCTCATTGTAGAATTTCATCTCGCACATGTTCACAACATTATCATTCCTGTCTATCAGCATGTCTATCTGTGTGCCGTCAATATTGTCGTCACCTTTTAGCGACCATGATGATTGCGATGTAACGACTCCGGAAATGCCAAGGGCCTGCTTTATTTGCGGAATGTGCCGAAAACATACACCCTCGAATGCAAACCCCCGCCAGCTGTTGATGGCTGAAGATGTAACATTATACTTCCAAAAGTTCTCGTCAATGATTTTCTTTCCTGCAACGAATTTAAGATAGAACATACAAAATGGATCCGTCAGCCTATAATGTGTATTGCGCCTACCCTCGCCGAAAGGAACATAACTTTCTATAAAGTCACTGGCAATAAGTGCGTCAAGCATCTTTGAAAAGCTGCCGCTGTTGTCAATGCCGGTTTTCTTTAAAAGTTCCTGTCGTGTAAAACCTGTCCTTCGGTCACTAAGAGCCTTGACTATAGTCTTCATTTCTTCGGGATTAGAAAATACTGAAGAAAAGAGCCTGTCATATTCGTTGCTCAATCTGGCTCCAAGCTTGAAGAATATGTTATCGATATTCTGTGCAAGGCTCAGAGACTTATCCATATAGCTGAGATAAAAAGGAATACCACCAAAAATCATATAACTTTGCACAATGTCGTATCTTGAGATTTTGAAGGCATTTTGTTTAAAAAACTCTTCGCACTCATGTAGATTGAATGGGGATAGTTTAATCTCATAAGTAGTGCGCCCGTAAAGACCTCCGTGATTGTTTACAAGGTTGTCGAGCATCCAAGAGTTTGCACTGCCACAAACTAACAACATCATGTTGTCCCTGTGGCATGCCCATGTGTTCCAAAAACCTTCGAAAGCTGTGATGAACCCAGACCGAGGTGTGTCCATCCATGGTAATTCATCAAGGAACACTACCTGTCGTGTCTTGCCATCGTCCATACCTTCCAAAAGTTGTGAGAGCAAAAAGAAAGCCTCCATCCAAGAAGTCGGACACTTTTTCTTCTTCAAGCCATACGTCTGCAGTGAATAGTAGAAGTGCTTTAGTTGTTCCTTCAAACTGTTCTTCTTGCTACCTTTCTCTACTGGCGACAATCCCGCATGCCGAAATGTAATTTTTCCTTTTAAAGTCTCGTCGACAAGAAAAGTCTTTCCGACACGGCGACGACCATATATAGCTACGAACTCTGCTTTGTTACTGTTATACAGACGTCTTAACTCTTTTATTTCCTTTTCTCTTCCTATTATATTCATATCGTTTTAATTTTCTACAAAGTTACTAATTTTATCAATCTGAGAAAAATAAAATGCTATTTTTTATCTCTAAATCTTATTTTATTTTTCTCAGAACATCCAATTTGAGGCAAAGCAAGAAGAATATAACTGTCTGAATCAATAAACACACTATGACCAAAAGTCGAGACATGAACGACTTCTATATTGGGCATAGACGGACAAAACTCTGTAACCAGGATGTTAAGACGTTAAGACGGACATACCCTTATCCTAACAACAGACTCAGCAGTTCTTCCTTTGTCATCTTGTCCTTGAGCATTTTCACAAGTTCTTCTTTGCTGATATCACTGTGGCGCAACGCCTTGAGCTCTGGCAAATCAAGAAGATAGGAATTGTATTCCATTTGTTCTTCTATAGGATATGGTGAGATGTAACGTTTGGTTATCTGCCCACGGTTGCCGATAGAATGGCCCATTGCGAAGCTGATGTAGTCCATTGGAATCTTCTGTCGGCTCAGATTGGTGGCAAAACTATGGCGGGCGTATGTCGATGACGGAGCGACATCCCATCCTATCATCTTTGCGACTTTCGCCATGCGGTCAGCTATATTATGGTTTTCTTGATGAATCTTATTTCTTGCTCGAATACTATCGGGGTCAACGCCTTCACCTAACAGAAATGGAAATACGAGCCCACCATGTGAATAGGGAGAAGCCAACTCGGCCATAATTGTTTCAAGTGGAGGTATTATAGGAATGATAACCTCAGAACCACTTTCCGAATGATATTTCGTCTTGTGACGGAAGAATCGCAACGCTTTATGTTCAGACACATCATAGTAATCATCATAGCGTAGCAATGCGAGATCATAAAGGTTGCAGCCATTGCACAAATACTGACATAATAGCATACCAAGACTTTGCCGTGTGAGTTCTGGTGTCAGAAGCGGCAAGTCCAACATTTTCCCACTTCCTTATTTGGCTAATCAAACATTTTTGTGTAAGTTTGCAAGCGAGATGGTCACCTAAAAGATAAAGCTGATGAGGAAGCACAAAGAAGCACGGATTTTTAGAGACTTTTGCAATAGAGGCAGACGGAAGTCTCATCTTGCAAGCAAAAGGTATATATCGCCGACACTATGCCTTTGTCTGGGCATGCTCTGCGCCTTGCTGTCGTCGTGCAGCAAGGACGAAGCCAAATACCATATAGGCTTCTCACAGTGCGTGGGCGGCGCTTGGCGTGAGAAAGTTAACATGGAGATGCTCTCAGCACAACATCTTTATAATAATGTGGTGGATGTGGACATCAAGAATGCCGATAACATCTCTGAGCGACAGGTAGCGCAGATAGACAGCTTTGTCAACGCCGGTGTCGACATCCTCGTTGTGGCTCCTAACGACTATCGGTCAGTAGCTCCCGCCATCGTGCGAGCACGAAAGCATGGCATTCCCGTTGTTCTCTTCGACCGCAAGGCCAACACCAATGACTATACCGCATATATCGGTGGTGACAACATCGCCGCCGGCCGGGCCATGGGCAACTATGCACTGTCGCTACTCAGTGAAAGACTCCAAGGACAGAAGGGGCATATTCTGGAGCTTACGGGAGGAACATCCTCCTCACCAGCAATCGACCGTCACCGCGGGTTCATGTCTGTCATGAAAGGCAACAAGCATGCCGACTATCGATTTATCAATACAGACTGGACACCAGAGAACACCTACCAAGTGATGAAAACCTATTTGAAAACGCATCCTGCGCCCGATGTTGTTTTCTGTCATAGTGACCTTGCCGCGCTCAACGCCCGTCAGGCCGCTGAGGATATGGGGCAAGCGGATAAAACGCGCTTTCTCGGCATCGACGGACTACCCGGTAAAGGCGAGGGAATAGAATGTGTCGACAAGGGAATCTTGGCAGGCACCTACACCTATCCCACCAATGGGGAACAGATTGTAAAACTATGCCTAAACATTTTGCAGAAGCAACCTTATAAGCGCGACAACATCATGCAGGGTGTCATCGTCACCCCCGACAATGCCTCGGTACTCCTCCAAACGGGTAAGGAGATGGAGCAGCGCAGCCACGACCTGCTGACACTTCAGGACAAGATAGAGAGTCTCTTCGGGCAGTACCATACCCAGCGCATGCTCATCATCATCAGCGCCATCGCCATCGTCCTGCTTATCACGGCATTGCTGCTCATCTACCGCCTCGTCGTCATCATGCGCCGCATCAATCGCAAAGAGAAACAGCTCAACCGCGAGCAGACACTTTTCTACACCAATGCCCGCCACCAGTTGCGCACGCCTTTGACGCTCATCGCCGGACCGCTCTCGGAACTGTCGGCAAGCAAAGACCTGCAAGAACATGACAGGACACTGGTGGACATCCTGCAACGAAATGTAGACCAACTTTCAAAGATTGTCTACGACGTCCTCAATTTCCGCAACGACACACCACCCGCCATCGATGACAGCAACGCGGCCAAGGAAATGGAAAAGGAAACGGCAAACGTGGCAGCAGACAAAGAATCAGCAAGGCCGGAAAAACAGATACCTGATAACAGCAGTCTCCCCACTGTCCTCGTCGTTGACGACAACGAAGATATGCGCCGATACATCCGCACCCTTCTTACCGACAAATATTATGTTACCGAGGCTATAGACGGCGAGAATGGCTTGCAGGTGGCCCACGAGACCATTCCCGACATCATCGTCAGCGACGTGATGATGCCCGTTATGGACGGTTTGGAGTTCTGCCGCAGGATAAAGGCCGACACCATGACCTCCCACATCCCCGTCATCCTGCTCACAGCCCGCAGCACGGAGGAGCAGCAACTCGAAGGCTTAGGCAGCGGCGCCGATGACTACATGACCAAGCCCTTCAGCGCCCAGCTGCTCTTGGCACGTATCGACAACCTCCTAAAGTCACGCCAGAAGCTCCGCCATCTCTTCAACGGCAAAGTGAAGAGCGAGCCGGAAGTGAAAGAAGCCGAGGAAAAACTCAGTCCGCTTGATCGGAAATTCATCGACCGACTGAAAGCAGCCATGGAAAAGCACCTTCCCGAGAGCGACGTCAAGGTCGACGACATCGGTTCCGACATCGGCTTGAGCCGCGTACAGCTCTACCGAAAGCTGAAAGCCATCACAGGGCTCTCCCCTGCCGAGCTTCTACGTCAGATGCGCCTGCAGAAGGCCCACGACCTGATTATGCACTCCGACCAGCCCATCTCTGCCATCGCCTACGATACGGGCTTCAGCTCACCCGGATATTTCTCCAAGTGTTTCCGCGACGAATATGGTATCTCACCAAGCGATATACGTAAACAACAGGAGGGTGAGAAATGATGCATTCAGGTCTCATCATTGCCGTGGCTACGGCAGCCATCAACTTTGGTATCATCCAGGAACACGACGGAAAAGTCTCCCATCGTTTCATGCTTCACAACGAGAATCCCGTTGCTGTAAGAATATGCCAGACCTTTCCCTCGTGCGGATGTACCACCATCTCCTGCGACACAGGGCTGGTCGCTCCCCACGATTCTGTTGCTGTCGATGTCGCCTTCGACCCCGTAAACCGTGGTGGCGATTTCTACGAGACTGCATCCGTGGTGATGGCGTCCTCCACAGACACCACCGTGGTCACGCTGTCCGTGGAAGGCACCATCGTCACCAGTGAAGAGACGCTGATGAAGCAGTATCCCGTCAGACAAGGCGAGGTAAGGCTGACCAGCGACACACTCAATATGGGTGAGGTGAGGCGAGGGGAGTCAAAGACCATGTATGTGGGTGTACTGAGAAATCTCCAGACAGGGCAGCGCGAGTCGCTGCCGGTCACCTTTACCGCCGACAATACCGTGCAATGGGGGGCTGTGACCAAGACCAGGAGAATAGCCATCGACAAGAAGCATAAAGATGTAGCTATCGTCGTCAAGGCCATCGTACTTCCCAACTTTTCTAACCTGGCGCCCCCTCCTGCCGGGCTGCCCCAGATATCATGCCCCCGCCGTATGGAAAAAACGACAACCACACTGCATGTCTCCAACAGTGGGAAAAGTTCTCTTCTCATCTACCGCGCATATACTGATGAGGAAACAGACCTGGCGGGGAAATATCCCATTACCATTCCCCCATCCGGCTACCACGACCTTTCTCTCGGCCATCTTCCTGCGAATATACACCGTATTACACTTATTACCAACGACCGGCGGAGACCACGCGTCAACGTTCTCCTGCTGCCTTAACCCTTTTTCTTTCCTATTAGGCCTAATTACTAATGCTGTTGTTACATCGGCAGGCAAAATAGTTGCAATCTTAATACTTTTGTAAGATTTGAAACGATTTTGCAAGTCGAGGAAACATTTCTTATACCCTTGGAACTTGATTTATATTAATTTTGCAGAAACCAATCTGAAGAAAGATTAATAGCTTGACTGCTTCTCATTAATATAATAAAGGTATTAAAGAACCAATAGTAAACCAATATGAAAGAAAAATTCCTTTTCTGTCTGATGGCTTTAGTGCTCAGTGCATGGAGCGCGATGGCACAGACCAAGATTTCCGGAACAGTAGTATCAGCTTCCGATGGTGAACCATTAATCGGAGCTACCGTTAAGGTCGTAGGTGCCAACGATGGTACCATCACCGACATCGACGGTCACTTCACGCTGAACGTACAGCCCAACGCCAAGCTCAGTGTGTCCTATGTCGGATTCAAGACCACCGAGGTGGCCGCCTCCGACAACATGGTCATCAAGCTTGCCGACGGCGAAGAGCTCAACGAGGTCGTCGTCACCGGTTACCAGGTGCAGCGCAAGGCCGACCTCACGGGTGCCGTCTCCGTCATGGACATGAAGAACCCCGTCAGTGCTGGCGACCCAAACATGCTGAACTCTATGCAGGGTAAGCTCTCGGGTGTGAACATCATCACCGATGCCGCACCAGGCGGAGGCAGCACGTCCATCCGGGTGCGCGGTATCAGCACCGTCAACAACAGCAACCCGCTCTATGTCATCGATGGTGTGGCTACCAATGAGAACCTCAACTCCCTCAATGGCGCTGACATTGAGTCCATCCAGGTCCTCAAAGATGCCTCATCGGCCAGCATCTATGGTTCACGTGCTGCCAATGGCGTCATTGTCATCACCACCAAGAAAGGAAAGAACGGTAAGACAAAGTTCAACTTCGACTACACCGCTTCTCTCAACACCGTTGCCAAGACCTACGACATGCTCAATGCCGAGGAGTGGGGCCGTGCCTACTGGCAGGCTTGTGCCAATGACAAGACGACTCCAGACTCCCGACTCTACGGAACCGGCAGCACGCCTAAGCTCGTAGACTCCTATAACGGCATCAAGACGGCCGACACCGACTGGCAGAAGGAGGTCTACAGCCCCGCCTGGACACACAACATCTCGGCCAGCGTAAGCAATGCTACAGACAAAGGCTCTTACCTCTTCTCTGGCAACTATATCAACCAGCAGGGCTTGATGGAGTACACCTACTACCGCCGTATCACCGGCCGTGTAAACACCACCTTCAACATCAACAAGTATTTCCATGTGGGTGAGAACTTGATGGTTGCCAACTGGCACGACCGCGGCTTTGACACAGGCTCCGATGCCGGCATTCCTTACATCGCCATGCGTCAGCACCCCGCTCTTCCCGTCTATTCCGCTGACGGCGTCTTCGGCAGCGCACAGCAGCTCTTAGGCTCTGATGTTGCCAACCCCATGCAGCTTCTCTATAACGGCCGTGACAACGATAACAACTCCTGGCGTATCTTTGGCAATGCCTATGCCGAGCTCATCCCTGTCAAAGGCCTGACTTTGAAGACAAACTTTGGCTTGGAGCATATCCAGTATCTCAACAAGGCTCTGTCACGCAAGATTGAGAGCAGCGATAAAAACAGCGTCAGCCGTGGCTATGGCCAGGGCGACACCTATACTTGGACCAACACTGCCAACTATGTCGGTCAGTGGGGAAAGCACGGACTCAACGCCCTCTTCGGTGTCGAGGCTATTAAATATGTCTTCGAAGGCTTGAGCGCCTACCGCGACAACTATGCTTTTGAGGATAAGAACTACATGCAGATTGATGCCGGTACAGGCACACAGACCAATGGCGGCAACAAGTCGGAATGGGCACTGTTCTCACTCTTCGGTAAAGTAGACTATAACTATGCCGACCGCTACCTGGCTTCCTTCACCCTCCGTCGTGATGAGACCTCACGCCTTGACAAGAGCAACCGCTCGGGTGTCTTCCCCGCTTTCAGTGGTGCATGGCGCATCAGCGAGGAGAAGTTCTTCCCAAAGAACCAGCATATCGTCGACGACCTCAAGCTCCGTGTGGGATGGGGACAGAATGGTAATGCCGCCATCGACAACCTCTATGCAGGATATTCCACCTATATCTATACCTCCGGCAATGGCTCTTACGACCTCAACGGCTCCAACAGCAGCGAGGTGAGCGGTGTCATCGTCAGCTCATCAGGCAACAAGAACCTCAAGTGGGAGACCACAACCCAGACCAATATCGGTCTCGATGCCACACTCTTCGGCAGCGCTGTCACACTCAGCCTCGACTACTACTGGAAGAAGACTACCGATATGCTCACCATTCCCCCGACACTGGCCGTAGCTGGTGAGAATGCCGCTAAGTATATGAATACCGGTACGATGAACAACAAGGGTTTCGAGATGAACCTCGGCTACCACTCACCTATGTATGGTGACTTCAGCTGGGACGGCAGCCTCAACATCTCGGCTTACCGCAACAAGCT
>ERZ773148.415-NODE-415-length-36955-cov-5.641924_pt1 | contig 36955 bp, 37 predicted proteins | sample MGYA00580846_ERZ773148 | MGnify/ENA primary metagenome ERZ773148 (study PRJEB29015, sample SAMEA2737879) | human gut metagenome | biome: human gut; feature: human-associated habitat; material: faeces | place: China | collected 2012 ... | reverse complement strand
GTTGTGGTCGGTGATCAGAATACCGATGTTCTTCTCCTTCAACTTATAGACGATATACTGGATGTCCTCAACCGCGATGGGGTCGACGCCGGCAAACGGTTCGTCGAGCATTATGAACTTGGGGTTGATGGCAAGGCATCGTGCGATCTCGGTGCGTCGGCGTTCACCTCCCGACAGCTGGTCGCCGAGGTTTTTGCGCACTTTCTGCAAGCGGAACTCCGCGATAAGGCTTTCAAGCTTGTCACGCTGATACTCACGTGATGTGTTGGTCATCTCAAGCACCAAGCGGATGTTGTTCTCTACGCTCAGCTTGCGGAATACCGACGGTTCCTGGGCGAGGTATCCAATGCCATTCTGGGCGCGTTTGTAAACCGGATATTTGGTTATCTCCAGGTCGTCGAGGAAAATACGTCCTTCATTCGGAGTAATCAGCCCTACAGTCATATAGAATGAAGTCGTCTTACCGGCACCGTTCGGTCCCAGCAAACCTACAATTTCACCTTGCTTCACGTCAATGGATACATGGCTTACAACGGTTCGTTTACCGTACTTCTTAACCAGGTCTTCCGTGCGGAGCACCATCTTGCTTTCTTCCATATTCTAGTTATTTTGCGGCAAATGTAGTAAAAATAAGCTGAAATAATGTACATTTGCAGACAAATAGTGTGAGTTATGATAAAAGCATTGAGAACCGTCGGAAGATATTTCATGCTGATGGGACGGACTTTTTCCCGCCCGGAACGTATGCGGATGTTTTTCCGACAATACCTTAACGAGTTGGAGCAGCTAGGTGTGAACTCCATCGGAATCGTGTTGTTGATTTCGTTTTTCATCGGCGCGGTTATTACCATTCAGATTAAGTTGAATATTGAAAGTCCGTGGATGCCCCGCTGGACGGTGGGATATGTGACCCGCGAAATTATGTTACTGGAGTTTTCTTCTTCTATTATGTGTCTGATTCTTGCGGGGAAAGTGGGGTCGAATATTGCTTCGGAGTTGGGAACGATGCGGGTGACGCAGCAGATTGATGCGCTTGAAATTATGGGAGTTAATTCTGCCAACTATCTGATACTGCCTAAGATTGCGGCTATGGTGACCGTGATTCCTATATTGGTGACATTCAGTATCTTTGCCGGTATAATAGGGGCCTTTTGTACTTGTTGGTTTGCCGGAGTCATGAATGCTGTCGATCTTGAATATGGTTTGCAGTATATGTTTAATGAATGGTTTATCTGGGCAGGTATTATCAAATCTCTTTTCTTTGCCTTTATTATTGCAAGTGTATCCGCCTTTTTCGGATATACGGTGGAAGGCGGTTCTATTGCTGTGGGAAAGGCTTCCACGGATTCCGTAGTGTCCAGTAGTGTTTTGATTCTGTTTGCGGATTTGATATTAACTAAACTTTTGATGGGATGATTGAGGTTAAAGGACTTTATAAATCGTTTGACGATAAGACGGTATTGAGTGATATCAATGCGACCTTTGAGAATGGGAAGACAAACCTTATTATCGGTCAGAGTGGTTCCGGCAAGACGGTATTGATGAAATGTATCGTTGGTCTCATGCAACCCGATAAAGGACAAGTTATTTATGACGGTAGAGACATCACTTCGATGTCGGCTTCACAAATTAAAGAACTTCGGAACGAAATAGGCATGCTATTTCAAGGCTCGGCCCTATTCGATTCAGAGACGGTATTGGGCAACGTCATGTTTCCGCTAAGAATGTTCACACGAGACACCTATGCCGCTTGTAAAAAAAGAGCAGAATTTTGTTTAGAGCGTGTTAATCTAAAAGGAGTTAACGATTTGTATCCGTCGGAGATCAGCGGAGGTATGCAAAAACGCGTGGCGATAGCTCGTGCCATCGCATTGAATCCCAAATACTTATTTTGCGACGAGCCTAACTCGGGACTCGATCCGAAAACCTCTATCCTTATCGACGAATTATTAAGCGATATTACACACGAATACAATATAACGACAATCATCAATACCCACGATATGAACTCTGTAATAGGAATCGGTGAAAATATTGTCTTTATTAATAAAGGACACAGAGAGTGGGTAGGAAATCGTGCCAAAATATTCACATCATCTAACGAAGCTCTGAACGACTTCGTCTTTGCGACTCGCTTATTCAAGGAAGTACAGCGCCGGTTTATACCACATTACACCGTCTCTGCTCTCCGCGTATGCAAGAGATGTGATGCGCCCGGGAAGAGGCTCATAATGGGTTATCTTACGCTCTGAAAGGGGAGTATTTGCCGACGCCGGATCGTACGTACACAGGGTATAGTAACACCGGTAAATGCATTCCGCCGGATCGTAGATGACATTCGGATACCCGTTATCAATTCTCACTTCCCACCTTCTCGCCGGCTCCCGAAAGTAATCTTCCGTAAAGAATGGAGTGTGCATGGTATCCTTCTTCATCTCACAGATCTCCAGACGGATATTATCAAGTCCCTGCGGAGTCAGTGTTCCGCTGTCCAACAGCAAATATTTGTTCATTTCCAGTCTCCTTCATCTCTTGTCGGCACTCTGCCTGCGGCTGCCAGTCTTATCTATTATCTCAATTTCTTTTTCATAATGTACATCGCCTTTATACCAGCCAGGCGCATTAAGATACTCTTCTTCAGGCTTTCTGTTCTGTACCCCATCTTCTCATAGAGTGAGACAGCCGGCAGATTGTCCTTCAGCACGTCGAGATACAGCTCATCAAAATCCAAACCGGCCTCGGCAAACGTCAAAAGCTGCCCTCCCACGCCTTTCCTCCTGGATTCCGGTGATGTCGCTATAAAATCAACGTATCCGCTTCGTTCCCCCTTCACAGCGGGGATGCTAAGCATTTTGCCCAGCTGCCACGCAAGTATCTTCCCTTTTACCGGACCGAATACAGAGACACACGTCTCCTCATTCATCACGATGGCCCTTCTCCTGGAATCCGAGACTGCGATCAGGCCGGCTACCCGTTCCTCCTTTAAGAGCACGTAAATCAGATCCAGCTGCATACAGGGTATAAAAAGTCTCTGCAGAAGCTCCCGTTCCTTCGTTATTCCCTTAAACATGGAGAAAAAACTGTCCACTAACAGCGCGGCTGTCTGCTGAACATGACTCGCCTCCAGCTGATTTAAGCACCTTATCTCTGTATTTTCCATACTACGCGGTCCCCTCCGTCCCTTTTAATATGCTGACGATCCATTCCGCCTGCGGAAACGGAGTCTGCGGATATACAGCAAGCTGTTCCGCGATTCCCTGGATGCTGCACCAGAACGTGCAGGCCAGCGCCTCAGGATTCCCTCTGCGGATCTCTCCCGCCTCCTGCCCCTTCCGGATCAGCTCCACGGTTTTAGCATAACGGGTCTCCTGGGACGCCAGAATCTGCGTAATCCGTTCCGGCGTCGTGCTGCTTCTCAGCGCCTGTGCAATCAATACAAAGAATTCCGCCCCCTGTGGATTTACGCGAATCATATCCAGGATCTGATTTGTCACATTTGTAAAAAAGTTCAGCGGCGAGCGCTCATCGGTCTCCATCCACGCCTGGGAGGATTCTGTCCCGATGCGGATAAGCTCCTCGTACAGGCTCTCTTTCGTCGCAAAATAATGAAACAAAAGGCCGTCGCTCATATTTACCGCCTTTGCGATATCGCTGGTCTTCGTCGCCGCATACCCCTTTTTTACAAACAGATCCAGGCCTGCAAGTAAAATTTCTTCGCGCCTTTTCTCTTTTTGCTGGTCACGTGTATTCATAAACGGGATCCTCCTGTTCACTTATTAAGTTTCTATTCATTAAGTTTCTGTTCATTGAGTATTTACTTAATCAGTTTAATAGAAGTCATACCGAATGTCAAGGAAAATCACCGTTTTTGCATTCATAGCTTTCACATACAGTTAAATCGTCTCTGCTTTTTCACTTACAGAGTATCCCATCTGGTAAAATGCCAGGCTGAACACCAATATGACGCACAGGACGGCGAACATCATGGAGGCAGTCGCCTCTTTCAGCAAATATCCGCACAGGACCGGTGATATGGACAGTCCCAGAACGATCATATTCTGTGCGCCGAGGTATACACCTCTCTGCTCTTTTGGAGTAATCTTTATAATAAATAAGTACTCCGCCGGCACAATGGCCACTTCGCCAAAGGACAGCAACACGATCGCCGCAGTAAGCCACAGCAGGTCCGACCGAAAGATTAAAATTATCAGGCCTGCCATCATGGACCCGACAGCGAACCTCACCCATCTCATGATTGTTTTCTTCCTGATAAGTGCGCTTACAAAGTACTGCAGCCCCATCACAATTGCAGCATTCAGCGCCGAAATATAGGCCACTCTTTGATACGCCTCATCATAGGGCAATACGGAAGAAAAGAACAATGACATAAATGTAACCAGTGCTCCGTATATCATCATGGACAGCACGCCGCCAATTGTAAAATAAAGCAGCCGCTTATCCTGTACCAGCAGCCTCATGGTCTGCCCGATTCCCAAATCTTCCGTTTTGCCCACATCAATTTTCCCATTAACCGGACTGCTCACCAGCGCCTTTGAATAGACAAAGAAAATGAGCGTTATCAAAACCAGGCTTGCGGATGCCACATAAAACGGAAAGCGAAGATCAAGCTTCACCAGCACCGTACCCAGTACAGGCCCCACCATAGCGCCAATGTTCTCCAGTATATATTTAATGGAAAATGCTTTCGTACTTTCCTCCTCTGACAGCATTATGGAAAACCAGGCATTGGTAACAATCGCCAGAGATGAGGACGCAATATTAATCACCATCAATACGCCAAGAATAAGGAATCCATTTGACATTCCCGGAAAGATTAAGTAACTGACTGCCATCACAGAAAGTGACAACGCAAAAATCTTTTTCTTATCACGGCGGTCTATGAGAAATCCACAAAAAATGCTCATAATCGTCCCCGATAAACTGCCCAGTCCGATCAGATATCCGCTGTTCTCTACGCTGATTCCGAGACGGTTTCCCAGATACATGGGCAAATAGGGCGTCAGCGCCCAGTAAGCCACTGCTTTAAAAAATGCACACAAAATAATTACACAGACTGCCCTTGGAAATTTCGGCAGTATTCTTCCAGTTACTTTCATTTTCCCTCTTTCCTGCAGCCTTTCCGTGTATTCTGAATAACAGTGAAACCCATCATTCAGCGCCATGTTTTTAGCATTAAAAAAAGTGCTTTTGACAAATCAAAAGCACCCACTGATCGACTATAAGAGAAAGGCTACAGAAAACTCCCGATCGTAAACAGCATGACTTTTTGATTTATCAATAATCTCTTATTCGTCATGATATTCACCACCCTTCCTGATTTTTTTAAGTATACCACAAAAACCACTGCCCGTAAAGCAATTCTTATTCGCCGCAAACGATTAATTTTGTAATCCCGTTCCGATTCATGTATACTTCCTGGTCTCCGCCCAGCATACCTTTGGAATAAAACAATACCATCCACATCTCACCCGGGATATCATCATAAACCTCTGTATCTGTATACAAAATCGTGCATTCCTGTTTCGCCCGGTTTACAACGGATTTTTCATCAACCAATTCCACTGGATCCGTATTTCTGAAATCACTGCACCGGATTCCTCCCGATTGCTCCCTGTATCTCAGAAGAACCTCCTCATAGGAAAAATAGCCTTTTCCAGCCGCCCTCTGTGTGTCACAGACAAAACGAAGACAGTCCGGGACACCGGTTTTATCGATCATTTCCAGGGCCTCAATCCGGTTGAGCCGCTCTGCAACGATACAGGGATATGGCCGCTTCAGCCACGGAAGCGCCGATGCTTTCGGCTGAAAGACTTTTCTGATCTCCGTCAGTCCCTCCACCTTTTTATCCGGCAGACGAACCAGCAGCACTTTGCCGGTCAGATTGTCTGCGGGGTCCGTTTTCTTTCCTAAGAAGGCAAACATCTCCGCCTCACTGAGCGTATATTCACACGGTTCTTCCTGATCGGTCAATCCTTCCCACTCATCCATTTCCATCTCCGTTCCCCCTTTTTTCAACGCCAGATCCCCCTCTATCTCGGGTCATCTCCCGTTATTTTCATCAGGTCAGATATTGATAATCCGAATAATCCACAATCCCCTTTATCGTTTTTAGAGAACCTTCCGCCAATTCCTTTACCATCAAACACTCCGGTGCAGGAAGCTGAAGCCCCGGACCGGCAAAAATCCAATGGTTGCAGGAAGTCTCAAATCCTCTTGGATTATAGTTTTGGGGATTGCCCTCTACAATCACCGCTTTATATCCCATCTTCCTCGCCTTTTCAAAGCCATATTCGATCAGCTCCTTGGAAATGTGCCGTCTCTGTAATTCTGTTTTGACCGCCACAGGCGAAAGCAGCAGTAATTCCCCTTCATACCTGCCTTCCAGATGAAAACCTGAAAACATGGCGTATCCAATCACCTCATCCATTTCATCCGTCATGATTAATTCCAGTTCCGGCAGATAGAACCGCTTGCTTCTTATTTCCTCCACCAGCCTTCTCACCATATTCCCTGACTCTGCATTTTCCGATTCCGTAAAGACCTGTTCCACCAAATCCAGTGATTTTGTCAGGTATTTCTTGTCCATACATTTTATTTTCCAGCTCATGAAACCTCCAATTTTCTCAAAATATCCTTCGTCAGAAGTTAGGATCATCGGCTACGAGTCTGCATTGATGGCAGACAAAATCATACCGTATCTTACAGGATATCGCATGCTTCTGATTAGCCCACGGTTCCCCGCACTTTGGGCAGACCGGTTTATTCTTTTTGTAATAAGTAAACAGAAAATAATAAAATGGCTTTCCCGTCTTTTCTTCCATGATACTGCAGTATTGAAGCGCTTCCTTCGATAAAAGGCTGTTCGGGTCGTGCATCATTTTATAGCCATGCCGCTCTCCGATTCCTTCAAAAAATTGCCGGTCACAGGCCCGATAAGCTTTTTGCCAGCCTAACAGGTCGAAATACTCCGTGCCGTCATAGGTTTTCGGAAACTTGTAGAGCGGTACCGGGCATTTACAATCACCGCAGATAATCGGAGATGCCGCCCACAGACACTCCGAAAACAGGATATAATTGCTGGGAGCTTCACACGTACAGTTGTCCTCCACATCGTAATTTTCTCCGATATAGAGCAACTCCGGCGCTACGATTCTGCAGGCAAAATATTCTGCGCATTTGACTGTATTTTGAAATTCAGACAGAATCTGGCCATTCTTATACAGACAGGATATAAACCACTGCATATTGTCAATAAACACATCGAGTTCCTCCGGTTCGAATGACCGTTATTAGGCCTGGAGATGGGGCCAATCTGTTTATAAATATCAAACTTTTTCAATCCATTTTCCTCCTTTGCCGTTATCGCAGCGCCTCCCTCTGGTTCTATTTTCTTATCGATCCCATCCATCTTATGCTCCTGTCATGCCTGTTTGCAGCTGCTGCGTGATACTTCGAACTTTTATTACGTTAAGTATATCACAAGCGAGACCATTTTGTGCAAGTTACTTTACTGCTTTATCAGAGGCGGCTCTGCCAGACAATTTCATTTGGCTCACAGAGAATAAAATCTGCAAACAGGCAATGAAGGATGAATAGAAATCGGTTATAGATTCCTGGCCCGTCTTCATTGCCTGCTAATGTGCGCCTCTCAATACACCCCTAAAAACCGAATCACCGGAGCGACCCGGCTCTCCAGAATCTCCACCCGAATTTCATTCGTTGTCACAGGCTCAAACACCGCGTTCTTCCGCCAGCCAACCGTCTTCCCCTCGCAGAGCACCTGAAGCGCTTCGCCGCAGGCGCTGGTTATCCGGTATTTTTCAATTCTCTGGCTGAACCGATGTCCTCCTTGATCACACCTGACTCAGACCCGGTGGCAGTCATCTCCGCTTCCTCCACCAGATTATGGGCCTCGCGCCGTCTTAAATACGCCCCCAGTTCTCTCAGCCTCTCGGCATCGCGATCATGGATCAGCCCCTCTTTAGTCTGCGGGACATTCAGCAGCATCGTGCTGTTTACGCCCATGGAACGGTCGTAGATGGATATCAGATTCTCCAGGCTCCTCACCTGATCATCCTCGGACTCATGATAGAACCAGCCCGGTCTTATGGAGAAATTCACCTCGGTAGGATACCAGACCAGATCGTTTTCTCCAGCCAGCACTGCCCGGCTTCCAAGATCCTGGTCACTGCTCGAAAGGGTTCTCTGCCGAAACTCCGACTCATCACTCTGCTGGCTGTTTTCCCTGATTTTTTCCGTGTCCCAGAGGCAAAAAACAGAGGGGGATTCTGTGCCATCCCCCCACTCCCTGTCCGTAAAAGTATTTATGGTAAAATGGAGAAAACCGTAAAATTCCAGCTTCTGGTGACGCATCTGCCGCTCGGAAGGCACCACCCGGACCAGCTTTTTTTCCTGCTCACTGATTACCAATATCGTTCCCAATCCTTTCTCATCCTCATAAGGGCTTCCATATAGAAGTAGTCCCCCCACAGGTTGAATTCATCCACGCCCGACTGATTGACCCCGTTCTCTTTCGACCGTTTCGCATACGTTCCGTGAAGCAGAATTCCGGCTCCCGGCGCTCCATCTCTCAATAGACAGCGGTCCGTCAATGCCTTCATCAGCTTGGATGCCATGGAAATGAGTCTGTCTGCCTTTTCCTGCTCCACATAGCGGGCCATTTCCAGGAGGCCGCAGGCGGCGATGGCCGCGGCGGAGGAATCTCTCGGTTCCGGGCTTCCGTCATTAAAATCAAAATCCCAGTAAGGGATCAGATCAGACGGCAGATTCTCCATAAAACAGGCCGTCACGCCGTCAAAGAGGCGCATATACTCCGGGTCGTGGAAATAGCCGTAGCTCAGGGCGGATCCATAGATTCCCCACGCCTGGCCTCTGGCCCAGATGGACCCGTTGCGGTTGCCCTGCTGGGTGATTCCCTTCACGGGAGCGCCCGTCTCCGGATCAAAGTAATAGGTGTGATACGTGGAGTAATCTTCTCTCACCACATGGGCCATGGCTGTCCTGATATGGCGCTCCGCCTTCTCCCGGTAAATGGGATTGCCGGTTACTTCTGATGCCCAGAACAGAAGGGGCATATTGAGCAGACAGTCGATAATCAACCGGTATTCTTTTGGATCGCCTGCCGTCCCCCACGCCTGGAAGAAACCGCCTTTCTCCTGAAATCTTCCCATCAGGTTATCGGCCGCGGCCAGAGCCGTCCGTTTCGCCTGCTCTATGGCGGCGTCATTCATCACGTTTTCGTGCTGCTCCTCTCCCACGGCTCCTTCTCTCTTTAGGAGACGCCATGCCGCCACACACGACGGGCTGAACAGAAAACCCATATCATGATGATCCACCACCACCCGTTCCTTCATGCGCCGTTCAAAGTCTGTCACCGAGGCCAGGGCTTCCCGCTTAAAAGCAGGGTCCCCCGTCTCCTCGTAAGAGAGCCACATCTCTCCGGTCCAGAATCCGTCGGTCCAGTCGTCATTGGCCGTCTTCGCATAGATTCCGTCCACGCTGGCTGCCGCCGGAACGGTGCTGCCAAAGTATGCCATGTTCCTTTTTACAGTTTCCACACAGACGGCAAAGGCTTCATCTGCCTCCCGGGCCGTCATCTCCGGCGCTTCCGCCAGTCGGTTCGTCCTTTCATACCGCTTATTTTCCATTTAGCCATTTCCTTTCCATTGTAAAAGAGTATAAATATTGCTGCATCTCCTCAGAATCAGTCACTGTCTTAGACCAGACGCCTCTTACAGCACACGCATATCATACGTGCGCAGCACCGGTTCTTTTCCGTTCAGTTCATACGCGTTGGAATCGGCGCGCAGTCCTCTTCCGTCCTGGCAGGTCACCCGGATATACGTCTCGCTGCCCGCCAGCGCAAAGGAGGCTTCCGTTATGATCTCCCCCGGTTTTGCCGCCTTCTTATAGCAGTTGCGGCCTTCCATCAGCACATAGATCTTTTCCACAGGACTGGTCTTCACATGCAGAACGCCGTCTTCCACATACAGTTCCTTTATCTCCGGTCCCATGGAGCTGTAAAAATTGCCCTTTAAGAGAGCGTCCACAATGCTGTCGTAAGTCAGTTTTTCCGCCTTAATCATGGTGAATCCACCGAAGGAATCACAGAGGGGATCTCCGAAAGGAAAGCTGTTGTGATTGTCATCCGTGGAAACACAGAACAGCCGGTTGCCCAGACGCAGCATCTCGTCATAGCTCTGCGGATTATAGCCGTACAGTCCGTCGTGCTCACATCCATAGTTATAGATCTCCATACCCCAGAAGCCGCGGAGATTCTTGTAATCGTCGTAGTTCTGCAGAGACCAGTAAGGGTGGTTGTAGCAGGCGAAGAAGCCGTATTCCTTCATGTGATCAATATATCCGTTAATATAATGGTAATCGCCGTAACGGCTCTCCGGAAGGGGGCTCTCTTTCTTTTCCTCCTGAAACTCCTCCGGCTTCGAATCGTACAGGTTAATATGGTACGTCTTTACCCTGGAAAAATCCCCAGGAACTTTAAAGTGCTCGTTTATGTCCACCTCGTAGGCGGCCAGCGCCACAAAATTATCATCCATCAGCTCTCTGTGCCACTGATATCTGCGGTGGTCCGTGTAGGCTACCACGGAATACCCCTCGTCCATATACGCTTTTTTAACCTCCTCCGGTGTCAGCCGGCCATCGGAATGGATGGTGTGACAGTGAAGGTTTGCTTTGTAGAAGGTACCAGTTTCCGGGATTAAATTTACTTTGTTTGACATTATCTTACTCCTTCCAAATTTGAAGAACTTTCTTCCGGTAAGCAATCCATTTCCGGACTGTCAGGAAACAGATCACCGCCATGCTCCGCCCCGACGCCATACGCAGTACAAGTATGGCCGCCGCACTGACCACGAAAAATGCTCCCGCTGTCCACACCTCATTCCGAAACCAGTGAAGATTGGCAAAGGAGGCCAGATAGACCCCCAGCAGGTTAAAGACCGGAATAACCATGGTGCTTGTAATTGCCAGAATGGCGCTCAGTCCGTAAGTCTCGCTGATATAAGTCGGCACCCAGGTGGTCACGCCGTCACTCAGCGCCCCCTGGACAAAAAGGGCCATCATCAGAAACAGAAATCCAGACTGGATCAGAAGACTCTTCCAGTTTACGGCAGCTTTTGCCGAACCGCCAGTCTCACCAGAGGGCATTTCCGCCATTTCCCGGATTCTGCCGCATACCGCTCCACCCGCTTCATGCCTGTAATCCAGAACAGCGAGGTACCGATCAGCGCCGCGCCTGCCAGAACGAACATAGTCCTCCAGCCGGACCGTCATATCACAAGTGCCGTCAGGCTGGCCGAATAGTTCAGCCTGCCGATATACGTGGAAAAGTATGCGATCCAACACAGCCAGAACAGAAGTTTTTCCATCCCCGCTACCCTTTTACTGCGGAGGAGTTGACGCCCTCCACGAAGTATTTCTGCGAGAATAAGAACAGCACCAGCACAGGCATCAGGACCAGCGTCGCAGCAGACATCTGAAGCGCAGGATCCGTTACCGTGCCTTCCGTAAACAGCTTAATACCAACAGACAGCATCTGCTTCTCCAGGCTGGAGATGAAGATGTAAGGCCCCATATAGTCGTTCCAGGACCACACGAACGTAAACAGAATCAGCGTCACGATCGATGGCTTCGCCAGCGGCAGAATAATCCTTGAATAGATCTGGAAATGGCTGCATCCGTCGATGCGGGCCGCCTCGCTGATCTCCTCCGGAATGCCGATAAATGACTGACGTATCATGAATACAAAGTAGATATCGAAGGTAGCCGGCAGCACCAGAGACCACATGGTATCCAGGATGTGAATCTGCTTAAATATAACATACCTCGGAATTAGCATAATGTCACTAGGAATCATCAAAGAAGTCAGAAGAACCAGAAAAATTCCGTCTCTTCCCTTGAAATTAATCTTGGAAAATGCGTAAGCCGTGATGGAAACCACGAAAACCTTGATAACAATGGTGGTAACCGTCATCACAATGGTATTTGATATACCACTGTCCAAAATCATAGTATGGGTCACCGAACAAGTCCGAATAGTTGGAGAAAATGATCTAATCTGATGATTAAGACGATGATAAACATCACGAGAGCCTGTGCACTGGCATAGCCTGTCTGGTAGTTGGTGAATGCGGTTCTGATAATGTTGATGGACATAACCGTGGTTGCCTGTCCCGGACCGCCTCCGGTCAAAGCCTGAATGGTGGTAAAGTTCTGCAGGGATGTGATCACAGAACTGATCATTACCGTAAACATGCGGATAAAGTTGTTGATACCGACAAAGGACGCATCCTCCAGCTTGCTGATATAGCGGACATTGGTGAAGCCAAGGACCACTGCGATCAAAAACGGCAGCCCCTAGAAAATAACGGAGCCGATCAGATACGGAGCGATAAAAAGAGCCCCTGTAAAATCAATGTCATTTAGTTAAGACATAGATCAAGCGAAGTCCTCTATGGGCAGAGACAATAGCAGTTTTGTCTCTGCCCATTTTCCTATTGGATTGAGTATGGCCTATGCTTTTCCAGTTTTCTCAAATCACAAAAAGACAGATTGTCATCTGCCTGAAAAAACGGTATACTTTTTATTGAAGTTATGCTATGCGATACAGAAAACTTACTGCTGACTTGGGTTTGACTTTGCGAGGGTCCCAACGGCCAGGTCTAACAGGTAGAAGATTCTTCTGTATCAACTTCTCAACATCGGGTGGAGCGATATCATTTCGCAAGAAATATCGGCATATGTGAATCGCTATTGTGTAATTCATCTGGTATTCATGTTTCGTGTCCTTTTGATGAATCACTACATTCATCGTGATTCGTTCACAGTAATTATAGAGGATTACCCGTGCATAGATATCCTGCTTGATATACTCCACCTTTTTCGAATGGAAACAACCTAATCCTACCGCATATTTCAATTCACGGAATGATGTTTCTATTCCCCATCTCATTGCATAAAGCTTTTTGATTTCCTCCATAGGGAAGCTGTCTCTCGGTAAATTCGTAATAACACACTCGTAAGTCTCATCCGAAATTGCGAACCGGACTATCCTGAAATCCATAGGATAAAACGTGTTCTTTTGTAAATCCAGATAATCAAACGGGCTTGATTTTGGAAGGATTTTATATAGTTGCGGATGTGCCTTTACTTCGTTTGTCTGTTTACGGGTTACTATAAGGTGTTTGTCATAATCAAATTCATTTTTATTTGGAAGGGTAAAACTTCCTGTCATGCTGCCACCGCCACCATCCTTTACCCGTATCAAATAGTACATCCCTTTTTCCTGCACATGCGCAAAGATGTTGTAAGTCTCATAACCTCTGTCTGCGATAAAGACCGTTTTTCTGTCTCCATGGTAGCGCTCAATCATCTGTACCATGGCCAATGACTCATTTTCCTTCCGTGCAGGCTGTATGAGTATATCCGGATACTGTTTTTCACACAAATCAAACAGTGCATTTAGATGGAACTGGTTGAATCCCTTGTCCGTGTCCATGGATTGAAAATAAGTATCCTGGTCCTTTGGATTTCTGGCAATATTCAGGTCCGAGCCATCACAGGCAAGTAAACGATACCCTTTATACCTCTTTGTGTTTGGAAAGCGTGAATTAAATTCATGAAGCAAAAACTCAAATGCATCAGGAAGAAATTTTGCTCTTTGCTGGCTCAAGGCGGAAGCCGAGGGCGTGTCACAAGAAAACTTGAAATAGCTTAACAGCTCTTTCTGTATGCCCCCGCTCTCCATGGCTAGAATCATACGGCAAACAGAAGCAAAATCCAGTTTTCTGATTCTCGAAAAATCAGTTTCGGGATGTTTGACAAAAAGCCATGGGGTGGTGGCCATTTCATCAATCAGAGATAATAATTCGCACTTTACTTTTTCTGCAAATATCATGGGCAATACCTCCAAAAATAAAATATATTTAAGGGGCTTCGCCGCAAATTTTTTTAGACTTGTCAAGTGTTTTTTGATAAAAAGTCACCAAAAAAGAGCAGGGTATATATTTCTACATACCTTGCTCTGTTAGGAACATCCGTGCCTATGTCTTAACTAAATGACATTGCCTGTAAAATTCTCCTTTTTCTGAGCAATGGAGGTTTTCACTTTTACTTTTGCATTACCATTACTTTTTAGATTACTGCTTATCTTCTTCGATTGCTCTGTTTGCCTTATCCTGAATCTTGGTTACTGCGTCATCGATGCTTTCCGCCCCCTGGCCGTAAAGCTGGCCCTCTTCGATGATTGCCTGAGAAATGGCTGCGTCGCCGTCGCCAATGATTTTTTCAGAAAGTGCCTTGCGGCTGCTGTCAAACCATCCGGAATAGAGGGCTGAATCTTTTCTGTATTGCCTAAGCCGTAATAGAACTCCAGGCTCTCTTTGAATAACGGATCGTCGAAGTTTCCCGTGCCGTCGGCCTTGTATGGCACCCAGCCCTTCTGTAATGCGTACATGTAGTTGTAGCAGTCATAGTCCAGCATTAAGGATCCGTATATTCCCTTGGAGCTGTCTGTCAGCTTCTTCGCTGTCTCGATGTATTTTTCCCATGTCCATCCATCAGGCTGACCAGAGTCTTATCCACTTCACCGGATTTCGCACTCGGAATCACGTAGAACTCAATGTTGATACCGTTTTTTCCTTAACCAGTTCGATTAACTTCTGGTTCTCTTCTCCGGTACTGGCTGTCTGTGTGGTCGCATACTTTAAGGTCACGCCGTCGAATGGCTTGTCGGAAGCAGCCTCTGCGCCCTCTGCTGCTGTCTCACCCTCTGCTTTTGTGGTCGTTTCTGCGGCTGCAGGGTCAGCTTGATCATGGCATAGTTATACAGCTGATCGTAATCGACGGTGCTGTCGAATTCAATCCGCTCCTTATAACGGTTCTTCTGGATATTCACATAGGCCATGACGTGTTCCACCTCCTGCCGGATGGGGACGATCGTCTTCCCGTTTCCGATGGACAGCCGGTACAGCCGCCCCAGCGCCGCGGCAATCCGCCCGATGTCAGGGCGTCCCACCTCATTGGATTTCCAGACGATATTTTCCAGTGTGTTATAGAGGAAATGGGGATTGATCTGTCCCATGAGCACCTCCAGCTCCAGCTCCTTTTTCTTCTTCTCGCTCTCCACCTGTTCTTTTATATAGTGGTTGATCTGCACCAGCATGGCGTTGTAGTACATCATCATGCTCTTGATCTCCCCATGGTACGCCTCCGGTTCCACGTAGGCCTCCAGATTGCCGTCGTATACCTCCTTCATGGAAGCGTCCAGCACCTCCACCGGCTGAAGAAATCGCCTGGAGATCCAGTTGATGATGTAGTATAAGGCTCATCATTATACTGAATCTGATGGCTGCCCTCCTCAATGTAGACGGTTCCCTTCATTTCCTCGGCCGACGCCTTATAAAGCTGGTAAATCTGATTCTCCTCCAGCACGAAAAACTGGGTATAAAGCCACGTTCCGGTAAATGGATGCAGAATCCGTCGCATACACGTGATCACCTGATCTGTCCTCACATCCCCTTTTTTCGTCCTGCTGAGGAAATTACTCTGCAGGGGCTGCCACTGAAACATGGACAGCTTCGTCCGATCCAAGGCGCCCATGTCAATCATAATCCGTTTGATATCCTTTCCCTGAAAATAGGGATCCAGGAAATTGTATACTTCCTCGTTATTTCCGTAAATAGCGCTGATCCGCTGGCTCTTCCCCAGCGGGTCTGTCTTCAGAAAGTAGTTGTTCATTTCATAGATATCCCGCTGCTTTTCGATAGTCCCTCTGTCGTAATCCCTGGCCAGGAAATCCTCGATCTCCGCGTCGCAGGCAAATTTATCGAAAACCAGCTGCTGTCTCAAGCCGCGATCCATATAACTGCAGAGCCGTTTCCACAAATCTCTCATCCCGTCTGTCCCTTTCGTTTCCATCAGTTGTGGAGTCCCCGGTATTCATTCGGGCTCATGCCGCAATGCTTCTTAAATACTTTAATAAAGTTAGAAGCATCGGCGTATCCGGTCATCTCTGCTATCTCGTAGATTTTTAGTGACATGTCCCGCAGCAGCAGCTTGCTGTGAGCCATCCGCTTCTGTGTGATATAATCGCTGAAATTAAATCCGGTTTCTTTTTTAAATACCTTCGATATGCAGGCCGGGTTTTTCCGGAATTCTTCCGCCGTGGCCTCCAGTAAGACGAGCTTGGAGCAGTACTCCCGGTCCAGATACTCCCGAATGGAGGTCACCAGCATCCCGGTCTTCTTCTGGCCCGCCGACAAATCCGGTGCCATGGAAGAGACATGCTTCCCCGTGTTCCCGTAGATCTCAGGCAGTTTTTCCTCGCTGCTGCACAGGCCGCTCAATCCGGCCAGAAGGGCCAGGCCGTAGATGTCGCCGTTCTCTCCCTCTCCGCCCACATACCCGTCCAGGAGATTGCTGAGAACTCTGGCGTAGGACAGTTCTTTATTCTGCATGGCCGAAACCTTCAGCACTCCAGCTCCCGCCGTCTGACCGTCTTCATGTACTGCCGGTACGCATCACCGAACGTGTTCATACACCACCGCTCTTCCGAAAGAATGATCCAATGAGAGGCGATCTGGAATAAAACGACAATGCCACACAGAATTACAGACCGGGTCAGTATCACACAGCCGATAAAATACAGAAAATACGACAGGTACATCGGATTGCGTGAAAAACGGTAGAGTCCGTTCTGATTGATTCCGTCTTCGGATGGGGAGGCAAAATCTCTGATTGTAGCTGCGCATAATGCCAATCCCAGCAGATAAAACGCCGCTCCTGAAAAGAACTGCCAGGAGACCTCCGGTTTCACCCTGAGAAAACATAAGTACACAAAGATCGCGGCATTGGATATCTGGTAGACCCAGTATGCAAACACTTCATTCCCTGACAATGGGGCGAAATGGGCCGCGCGTTTTACTGCCTCGCTGCTGAATCGCGCCAGGAGGCCAAATCGTATCAGGATAAACGGGATTATCAGGAAAAAGCCATTCATTTGCAGTCCGCCTTTCTGCCTCACTCCTGTCCTGTCCAGAGCGGTTATGGATCCTCACATCGGTTTTAATTCTTATTGAGCCGGTCCTCTCCTTCTGGTAAACGGCTTCTTCCTACTTCTTTTCGATGATCTCAAGATTCACGCCATCCGGATCGTGGATGAAGAAAAAACGGGTATTAGGGTTCGGCTGGAATGGTCCGCTGACGATCTCCACGCCCTGTTCTTTCATGTGCCCCATCGCCTGGTCCAAATCTTCCACGGAAAGCCCCAGTGACGGACATTCTCCATATACAACAGGCTCTGCCTCCGTATTGCAGATTAATTCGATCTCCGCCGGACCATCTGCCATAAATGCGATCTCCGTGTGGAGGCCGCCAGGAAATCTGCGTGCCAGCTTCATCCCCACTATGTTTTCATAAAACTGAATGGACTCTTCCAAATTCTTAACGTGCAGCGTTGCAAATATGAATTTCATGATTTTTCCTCCAAAGTATATAATCAGAACGTTGATGTCGCTTCTGCCTGTTATTATATCGTATCCGGCCGCTTCTGTCACTTTCTTTTGAAACCGTCTTCAGCCTTTTATCGCTGCTTTTCGGCTGCTTAAGACCCACAACTGAAAAAGCTTTTCAAGTATCCAGCCGCCTCTTCTTTATCATGAAAGTTCCAGGAGCTGCCGGTAATATACTGTACCGCATCCGTCCATTCCTTCAGGGCATAATCCCCCGTTTTCAACAGTTCCTCTGCCCTCTTCACCAGATGTGCAACGGATCGTTCCGGACCTCGCAGATCGGAAATACAGTCACAGTGCGCGGCTTTACGGAGTTCCTCCAATAATTCTTTTTTCTGATGATTTCCCATCTTCTCCGCCTCCCTGACTCTGGCCAGCGGCCGTATCGCTCCCCACCTGTCATAACCGGCCGATAATGCCTGATATAGTTTAAATTATCCCACCCGGTCCACCGCCCGTTCATGCTACTTCCCATATGGACAGAGTGTTTAAATTGAGTATAGCATAAAACAAAGTAACGGACAATATGTAAGAGGCCGTCTTTCCTGCAAAAAAGCAGAAATGAAAAGTAAAAGAACGAGCAGGGACGCATAGGTTCTATTGCCCCATGCGCCCCTGCTCCTGACAATCCGCCAGAATCTTTTCCGCTCTTTTCTGTTCATATTCCATCAACGCCTTCCAACTGTCCGCATAACCCTCCCAATCTTCATTCTCCAATAATTCGTCTGATTTCCTGACCATCTTTGTATATTCTTCGTGGAGATGCTGCTTTCTGATCCGGTACAATGCAAACGGATATCCCCAGACCAGAAATTCGGACAGCCTGGTATAGCACTCCCGGACCGTGGCTGACGGGCACCGTTCAATGATAAAATCCAGCGCCAGCTTAAAACACCGCTCGCTCTGATTCTCATTCAGCAGCTGTTTAAATCCATATCTCAGCTTCTCAAGTTCTTCCTTCTCTACATGCTCCAGAGTATACAGGAAGACCGGACGGACCGTCAATGCCATAAACTGAAGGCTTTCCCTGTAAAGCCGGAATCCTTCCTTCACTTCCAGACGCTGAAAATCGATCTGTTCAATATCTTCGCAGACTTCCGAGACTTTTCCCTGGTGTAAACGGATAATACTCAGGCTGTCCAGGATGCTGAGCGTCCGGCGAAGAGTACGGTACGATACATTCAGCTGCTTTGACATAACCGGCATGGACGGAAGGTTCCCTCCCACAGGATACGTTCCTGTTATAATTTCAGTTATGATGCGTGAAACCATAGTGTAGCACAGCTGCGGCCGCTGCCAGTATATGTTCCAGTAAAAAGGAACCTTTTCCTTCCGGCCGTACTCCCCATCCATCTCTGCGCAGAAGGCCAAAAGCTGGCTGATGCAGGCAGCAAAGTCACCTTCAAATGCCGCATTCATAAATTCCAGTTCCTTCTCCTTCCCATCAGCCAGAAGTTCCCTGTCTCTTTCCTCGTGCATCCTGTGATTGGACAGATACGGAAATCGAATATAGCGCAGCAGCTCCCAGTAAAAATTTAAAATCAGTTTATTTCCCAGGTCTGAAAAAACCTGAATATGCAGCCTGGTAGATATGGACAAATCCACGTTCTTCAGCTTTGCCATGTTTTCCTTCAACCGGTCCCAGGTTTCCTTGTCATAGCTTTTCTGTGCATACTCCCAGACCGGCTCAATCAGAAGTTTACCGGCCTGACAAAAGTCTATAATCCCGCTGCATCTTGGCACAAAATAAAGCACGGCGTTCTCTTTTATCTGGTCTGCACTGGCCTGATAGATCACCTTTGCCGTTTTTCTGGGGCTGATCTCAATATATCCGTTTTTTTCCAGCCGTGAAAGCGCAGCGCGCACGGTCCGTGGAGCCATCTGAAAATTCCCGCCAATCCTGGGAATCGCCGGTAAGTTCTCCCCATATCGGCAAGCCCCCAACAGGATTCTTGTCTCATAGTAATCGTAAACCAGATTGCAAATCAAATCTGCATTTTCAACCAAAATTCTTCTCCTTTTTCTCCTGTCAAGATCACTTCAATCATAAAATACCCGAACAATTATACCACAGGAACGGGAAACACACAAGAAAAGGGAGTTTTAACGGCATATACATTTCCGAAGCGCTGCCAGCAGGCGGTCAAAATCAATCGGTTTTGTAACGTGATCGTTCATTCCCGCGGCCATCACCTTCGAGATATCCTCTGCAAATGCATTGGCAGTCAATGCGATGATCGGAACAGTCTTCGCCTCCGGATGGCTGCTGCTGCGGATCTCACTTGCCGCCGTATATCCGTCCATCACCGGCATCTGCAGATCCATGAGAATCGCGTCGTACGTCCCCGGTTCCGAGTCGTTAAAGAGCTTCAGCGCCTCATACCCGTTCTCCGCCCTGTCCACGATAAAGCCCGCGTCCCGCAGCAGCGTCTCCGCGATTTCCATATTCAGTTCATTATCTTCCACCAGCAGAAGCCGCAGCCCCTGGAGACACGTCTCCAGCTTTCTCCCGGTATTGCCTGACAGCGCCCGCAGAACTGCCGCCTCGCCGCCTTCCTCTTCCAGAGTTCTGATGGTAAGCGTGACAATAAAGCGGCTGCCCGCGCCCTGTTTGCTTTCCACCCGGATACTTCCCTGCATGGCCGTCACGATGCCGTGAGAGATGGACATACCAAGGCCGGTGCCCTGAACCTTTCTCACATGGCAGTTCTCCTCCCGGGCAAACGGAACAAATATATGATCCAGGAACTCCTCGCTGATGCCGATCCCGTTGTCCTCAACCGTAAATACAAAGCATCCCACCCCCGGAATTCCCGACGTCATCTCCTTGGAAGTGACGGTGATTGTACCTCCACAGGGAGTATATTTGATTGCATTGTTGATGAGATTGATCATGACCTGGCGGATCTTGCCGGCATCTCCCAGGAGATTGTCATGGATGATGTCATCTGTCAGGAAACGCAGGGCCTGTCCCTTTTCCATCGATTCATTATAGACGATGCTGCCGATCTCGTGGAACATGCCTTTTAAAGAAAACGGCGCTTCGGTCAGCGTGATCTGCCCTCTCTCGATCTTGGACATATCCAGGACCTCGTTAATCAGATGCAGCAGATGGCTGCTGGAAAGACTGATTTTCTGAAGACAGTCCTTCACCCGTTCTTCATTATCCGCCTGTCCCATGGCGATCGCCGTCATTCCGATTATGGCGTTCATCGGTGTCCGGATATCATGCGACATCTGCGCCATGAAATGACTCTTGGCCTCGTTGGCATTCCTGGCAGCCTCATACGCTGCAAACAGCGCCTGCTGGCTCTGCGCCTCCTGCTCTTTTTCCTTCTCAACATTGTGAGAGGCTAAAATAATCTTGATCGGAGCCCCGTTCCTGCTCTCTGCCAGGATAATGTGAATCCGCATCCAGCCATAGTAACCGCTGTAATCCCTGCGATACTCCAAATCATAGATCGTTTCGCCTTCCTGCACCCGTTTCTTAATCTCCGTCAGACACATTTCCTTCTTAAAACGCTCCTTGTCCTCCTCATGAATCAGATGTTCATAGTAGATTCCAAACAGCGCCCCGTACTCATCTGAATGGTTCAGCCGCTCTGCAACATCCTCCCGGATGACGAAGGTCTGAAAGGTCTCTTCCACCAGGTCCACGTAGAAAACAGAGTGGTAGAAAGCGGAAAGCCCCTTAATGATATTCTGAGATTCGAAATACAGCTTCTTTTGCTGCTCTTCCATTAACTCTGTCAGCTTCTGGTCGTTGATATCCATGCTGGCAAAAATCACCCTGGTGAGGACGCCATCCTGAATTTCCGCAATGCTGAACCGGGCGCGGACCCATCGGATACTATCCGGATAGATTCTTCGAAAATCGACCTCGTAGACTGGCTGCTCCACGGACAGGGTCTGACGCAGGAAATCAATACTCCCGGCTCTGCGCATTTTCTCCTGATCTTCCGGGTAGACGTAGTGTTTCACAAACTTCTCATAATAGACATCGAGCGCCCCTTTGGGGAACTCTCTGTTTTTTTGAATGAAGTCCTCCTGCCAGATCGCCTCCTCCGTGTTGTTCACATAGTCGAACAGGTAGATGGAATAGTAGCACTCGCACAGATTGGCCAGAATGGCTTCCCGTCTCTGAATCTCATACTTATCATCCACATTCTTCACGGTCAGAAGAATCCTGTCTTCATAATTCTGACTGATAAGGGCGGAATAATAGCTGTAGGCATGCAGTCTTCCCTCCTGATCGTACATGTGCAGCATGCCTTCCCTGTATTCACCCGTGCCATAATTTTCCGCATCAAAAATACGTTCAAACTCTCTCCGGTCTTCCGCCGGCATATTTTTTACAGCCTGCTCCCGGAAATCCGGATACCGCCCTCGTCTGGAAAGCTTTAACAGTTCTCCCGAATAGTAAATGCAGTTATACTCTGCCTTTTCGCAGTCCACACTGATGAGCAGCGTATAAATCTGAGACACCGCAACCTGCGCGCTGGCCTGATCGATCTGTTTTTCCATCTCGCCATCCTGCTCCTCCATGGCTGCGATAACCCAGGGATATGCCTCGGAGTACTGCTTTAGGGGAACCACCTTGATTCTCCGCCACCGTTTTTCCTTCGTCCTGTAAATCACTTCCACGCCGGAACTGTCCTCATGAAATCTTTTTTGGATATACTCGGGATTGACGCCATTCAGAAACAGTTCACGGTTTTGCGGCACGATCTCACGTTCCGCATAGTTACGGAAAAATGTCTCAAAATCCGCCGCCCCTTCGCCAAACGCTTTTAGCTGCTCGGTGGCTTTTATAATTCTGTATTCACCGGTATGGAGGTTACACAGGATGATCCCCTTAAAATTCTCATTCAGTTTTTCCAGTATGGTATCATACTCCTGCTTCAGCATAACCGTGTTGGTAATATTCTGGTGGTATCCCAGCAGACAGGTACCCTCTTTATAATTCTTATCTCTGATCCCGCCGCAGCGCACATAAATCTGCCCCCATAACGGGTGGTGCCACGGATACTCCACCTCGGCCCTCTCATCGGCACACATCCGACGGACCACATCCTGGACCATGGGATAGTAATCCGCATCGATCCGGTCATACCAGCCCCGGTAACACTCCTCCGGAGACGGCTCGCCGGTAAAGCCAAGAAGCTCCAGCATGGCCTTATCCGCGTACATTCTCGGTTCCCGTCCCTCTTCCAACTCTATCGCCCACAGACCGGTCTGGGCCTCATGCAGTATATCCTGAATCTTCTCTATATCCCTAAAGTGTTCCGCCATTCGCCTTATCCCCCAGCTTCAAATAGTAACCCGGCAATTCTCTCACCAAATTCCGGTCCCCCGGTCTTTCCACATACTGTACTTCATTTTATCAGATTCAGCTTCGTATTACAACTTAATTACACTTGCTGGTTGTATGAAAAAAGAGTTACAAAAAGCAGCCCGTTTTAACGCCGGACTGCTCGTTTGTAATTTTTATACCTCTGCTGTTTTCTGAAACGCTTTCCCATTACCGACTCTGTCGTCTTTCGTTACCTGGAGAGCCCGGACTGCATTTAAGATGGCAATAACGGAGACACCCACATCCGCAAATACCGCCGCCCACATGCTGGCGAATCCAATGGCTCCCAGGATCATCACGATCGCCTTGACTCCCAGTGCAAATACTATATTCTGGTGAACGATGCGCAGAGTCTTTCTGGATATTCTCATGGCCGCCGCGATCTTGGACGGCTCATCCGTCATGATGACCACATCGGCTGCTTCGATGGCCGCATCGGAGCCGAGGCCGCCCATGGCAATGCCGATATCGGCACGGGCCAGAACCGGAGCATCGTTGATGCCGTCGCCCACAAATGCCAGCTTTCCTTTTTCGCTGGTCTGAGACAGCAGCTGCTCCATATGGCTTACCTTATCCGCGGGAAGCAGTTCTGTATACACTTCATCCAGGCCCAGCCGCTGCGCTACATTCTCGCCCACGGCCTTTGCGTCGCCCGTCAGCATGACGGTCTTCCTGATTCCCGACTGTTTCAGTTCCCGAATCGCAAAGGCCGCATCCTCCTTCACTTCATCCTCGATCAGAATAGCTCCCCTGCTGATTCCGTCCTCTGCCACGTAGACAACCGTTCCCGTCTCTCTCACCGGTTTGAATTTGATGTGATTGAGATTCATCAGCCTGCTGTTGCCAGCCAGTACGTTCTTTCCGTCTAAGGATATGGAGATTCCATGGCCGGCAAACTCCTGAACGTCAGCCACTCTGGAGACATTCAGTTCTTTTCCATAAGCATTTACAATAGATTTCGAGATCGGATGGTTGGAATCCTTTTCCGCGTAAGCGGCCAGTTCCAGAAGCCTCTCCTTCGTAATCTTTTCCGGAAAGCATCCGCTGACTGCAAACGAGCCTTTTGTCAGCGTACCCGTCTTATCAAAGACAACCGTCTCTGTTTTAGCAAGCGCTTCCAGGTAGTTGCTGCCTTTGATCAGAACGCCGCATTTGGAAGCGCCGCCGATTCCGCCGAAGAAACTGAGCGGTACCGAAATAACCAGTGCACAGGGACATGAAATAACCAGGAAGGTCAGCGCCCGCTCAATCCAGACCGCGAACGGCTGTCCTGTCAGGAGCGGTGGAATGACTGCAAGAAGCACTGCCGCAGCTACAACGGCCGGCGTATAGTATCTTGCAAATCTGGTGATAAATGCCTCGGATTTCGACTTCTTGCTGCTGGCATTTTCCACCATATCTAGAATTTTGGCTACGGTGGACTCGCCGTATGGTTTCGATACCAGTATTTTTAAGGTACCGCTCTGATTGATGCAGCCGCTTATCACATCGGCTCCCTGTTCCACCTCCCTTGGAAGGGATTCCCCGGTCAGGGCCGAGGTGTTCAGGGCTGAACGGCCTTCCAGAATGGTTCCGTCGAGCGGTACACGCTCTCCCGGCTTTACCACGATCACTTCGCCGACAGCCACCTCATCGGGATCGACGGATACGATCCCGTCTTCTCTCATCACATTTGCGTAATCCGGCCGGATATCCATCAGCCCGGATATGGACCGGCGCGACTTGCTGACCGCGTAGGACTGGAACAGTTCACCCACCTGGTAGAACAGCATGACCGCGACGCCCTCCGCGTACTCGCCTAAGAACATGGCACCCACGGTTGCCACCGTCATCAGAAAGTTCTCATCAAATACCTGGCCGTGTAAAATATTCGTAATGGCTTTCCAGATGATATCGAATCCGATCACCCCATAGCACAGCAGGAATCCGGCCATTTTCCCCGTTGGACTTAACGGAAGGGCCATGGTAATCAGGTAGATGGCTGCTGCCGCAAGAATCCGGTACAGCTGTTTTTTCTGTTTTTTTGTCATATCTTTTCCCTCTTCGTCTGCGGCGGCAGGAATATGCTGTGCCGCCGCATTTTTATAGATGCAATTGTCTCTCGATTACACGTGATTCTCAATTAAATCTTCTTAACGGTTACATCCGGTTCTATTTTCTTTATCAGCTTTACGGCTTCATCCACAATCTCCTGGAACCGGTCATCGGCTGCCTCCAGAACCATCTTCTGGCTCAGAAAGTTGACCTCTACATTTGTAACTCCGCTTATCTTTTTAACAGCGCCCTCAATCTTCGCAGCACAGTGTGCACAGTCTAAATCTGACAGCTTAAATGTTTTCTTCATAAGGAATATCCCCTTTCAATTTTTCTTTCATATGAATAATTGTTCATATGTTCATTTGTATTTTATAATAGATCAAACGATTCGTCAATGGATAGAGCTATACTTTGTCCGTTTGGAGCAAAACGCTGTCTTTTTGGAGCTATTTGTTTTTTTGCTGAATTTTGGAAGGTCTTGGGGGCGTGTGCAGAAGAGAATTCTGTGGTGGACGGTATCCTCTCCTTTATGCTCAATTTGGTATTTTTTATTTCGAAGCAGAATATTTCTTCCAACTGTGTTACAATAGCGGTAAACAGACGAGGAGGCTTTCCGATGGATAAAGCAACAAAACCGCGCTATCAGATCTATTATAATCAAAAGCCGCTGGCCCCGCAGGTTTTCTCCGAGCTGCATGTCCAGTACCAGTTTGGGAACCGCGAAAATCCCGGAAGTATGGATGTATTTACCATATTTCCGGGAATCGAACTGATCTATAATGACTTTTCCATGGTTTACTGTGACAGCAGCCTGAAGACAGAGAGCGAACTGCTTGAGATAGATTACTGCTACCAGGGCCGCAAAGAATGCCAGTGGCTCTGCGGCGATTACCTTTACCTGGGCGAGGGCGATTTATGTATTACCCGCATGGAGGATGGCACTCCCGGCCCCTACTTTCCCACGGGCCGTTACTTAGGGATCACGATTGTGCTGGATCTGGGAATTCTAAAAGACCATATGCCCCCGCTTCTGGACAATGAAAAACTGCGGCTGCAGGAATTCGGCGACAGATTCTGCCCCGGCAGCCACTTCCTTGCAATCCGTGCCAACCGGCAGATCGATCATATATTTGGCGAACTGTATCAGATTCCTCAGGAGTTCCGCCATGATTATTATAAGATCAAGGTTCTGGAACTTCTCCTGTTCCTGAGCATGATCGATCCGGAACAGGAACGCGCCCTGGACCGCGTCACCAAGAATCAGATCGACGTTATCCGGCAGGTACAGCGCCGTATCACACAGAACCTCCAGGAAAATATAACGATCGACCAGCTGGCAAAGGAATTCTGCATCAGCCCAACCTCTTTGAAGAGCAACTTCAAGCAGGTCTACAGCACGACCATCAAGGACTATTTAAGAAGGGAGCGCATGGAGCGGGCCTCCGCCCTGCTTCTGACCACCAGCAGCACTGTGGCCGATATCGCGGCTTCCCTGGGCTATACGAATCAGAGTAAGTTTTCCGCTGCGTTCAAGGCAGTCCATGGGCTGACTCCGGTGGAGTATCGCAGGAAGTGCCGGCATGAGCGGAAGGATTGATTTTCATTCATCACACACAGAGCTATAATAACAGACTTTCACCGCCTCAAGCTCAGGTTCATTTCCAATTGTCTGACACCAGATAACCGGTTCCTCTGCTCCCAGCCATTCCTCGCTGATATATGCAGTATCCCGGCTTCCGCCTCTTACATCCGGAAATGAACCGTTTGGAAGGACCAGTCTGCTGATCACTCTGTGATTGTTTATAATCGTCAGTTTTATATCCTTTCCCTGGAAAAACAGTTTCATTTCCTTCCCGTCTTTTCTTTCCAGCGGCAGAGTCATCACATAATTTTTTCCCTTCCGGAGCTTTATGGGATACGTCGTTTGAACCGCCTGCAAAGGCATCTTAAACGTTTCCACCGGCAGCATACCGTACTCACAGTCCGTCTGTGCATTTCCTGCAATTAATGTAACGTTTCCTACCCGGTCGGTGGAAAATTTACGTTCTGTTCTCAGGCACACCTCAATCCGGTCATTTTTCGCATAGCGGCTGATATCGACGACAGGATCATCCTTCAGCACATCTGCCTCTAAATGCCCATTTACGTATACATGAATGATGCAGTCCGCCCTGGAAAAATGAAGATACAGTGAATCCGCATTATCCGGCACAGTAATCCATTTGCTGTAGACGCCTCTGACAGGACTTACCGCCCTGCTGTAGGAATCAATTCCCATTATGGTATTATAATTGGAGTGACGGAAAAAGTACCATTCGCCCACCGGCTGTTCATCCAGATCAAACAGCCAGTTATCGCTGATATCCTCTCTGCCATTGATACGAACAATTTTCCCAATCCCCTTCAGAGAATTCATTCTCAGAGACTTACAGCGTATATCATCGAAGTTGCTGTGTCCCCAAATTTCCGTATATATCTGGTAAATTCCAGGCTGTAACTGACGAAATATGCTGTCTCCTCTCCCATAGATCACATCTGTCTGCTCTCCGTCCCGGCATATGGTAATAATATCTGCCGCTTCCTGGAAAAGGAATTCTCCGCCCTTTTCTACCGAAAAACGGTAACAGCCGATTCCTCTGTACTGTGGGATCTTCTCCATTGGCTGTACTGGCGTTTTCTCAAATTTAATTGCCGGTAATACTGCATCAGCTATGGACAGATGGGATATCACCCGTTCCTCCGCCTGCTCCTCCAGCTTCCCCTTCATATCAGGCAGACCGGGAATCGGCATCACAGCAATCTCCTTCGGCGATCCGACAATCAGGTTAAAAGACTCATCCTGATACCCACCGTTTACTGTCTTTATTTCTCCGTTCATATCAAGTACTGCAATAAAGTCCCCATAGCCGTACATTGCTGTTGTAGTACGGTCCTCTTTTTCCTCAACAAAACCAATCTCATAACTGCTGTATAAGAGGGTTATCCTCTTTTTGTCTGAAAGCACAACATTGACCGGCAAAATTCTGGTTTCCAGAGGCGCCATTAGCAGGGTCAGTTCAAAGTCATGATATTGCAGACGAATGGTATCCTTCCTTCCCAGATTGGACAATTCCAGGAAATCTCCCCGTGTCGTATGAAGCAGGGGAATCACCGCGTTTACCGGCTGACTGGATTGAATAACCATACCTTCCGCCTTCATTGGAACCGCCTCCGCAAACTCTGTCGGAAATGAATTCAGCAGGCCAGACAGAAGCCTTGATTCGTAGAACTGATCATTTACCTCTCCGGCAGAGCCAATCATGGAATCAAAATCATAATCAGCAGCCATCAGCGCGATGGGATTCTCACGTGTTCCCCAGTTGGTAATTCCATTATACCACTCCATCGTATTACCGGCAGTCTGATTATAAGGTCCCAGCAGCTTTGCACCACACGCCAGAAGACGCTTTAAGTAGCTGTGCTCCCGGTTTGTCTCTGTGATTAAAAACGGCATATTCCGATCAGACACAGTAGAATAAAGATGAAGTGCTCTCTCCTCCGTCCCCGGAGAGTTAGAATCTGAGTATACATTAAATGCGGTATAAAGTCCCGGTGTCAGCCCACCCGCACGCAGTAAATCGTTCTGGCCACAGCAGTAAAAAAGCGGGATATCAATACCATGACTCGCTGCCATACTCATAAGCTTCTCCATATAGCTAACAGGGCTCTTGCAGTCAAAAAAATCCAGTTCATTCTCAATCTGCATGCAGAGTACGGTTCCTCCTCTGCTTATCTGAAATGGTTCCAGAACAGGCAAAATGTGATCATACCATGTTCCAATCCGCTTCAGAAACTCTTCGTCGTCCTGTCTGACAGAAACGCCGTCTGCAGCCAGCCATGCAGGAAGTCCGCCTCCATCCCATTCCGAACAAATATATGGACCCGGCCGTGCAATCACAAAAAGCCCATGTATCTTTGCCAGTTCCAAAAAAGCATATACATCACGATTTTCTGAGAAATCCCATATTCCCGGTGCTGTTTCATGATAGTTCCAGGGAAAATAAACATCAATTGTATTATAGCCGGCCGTCTTAAGAAGCTTCATTCTTTTTTCCCATTTTTCTCTTGGGATTCTAAAATAGAACAGGGAAGACGCCAGCAAAATGTTAGACAGTTTCATTATATTCTTTATCCTTTCAGTCCGCTGTGTACCATACCGTTTGTGATTTGTTTTTCAAATATAAGATACGTAATGATAATCGGGATCAGGGCGCATACGGTTCCCGCCATAATGACAGTATACTGCATCGTATGTTCCGACTGGAAAAAGGTAAGTCCCAGCTGAATCGTATACTTTTCCTTTGTATTTAAATAGATTAGCGGCGCTGTATAGTCATTCCAGACCTGCACAAATGTAAAAATAATCAGTGTGGAGAGCGCCGGCTTCGCCAGCGGGAGCATCACCTTCGCAAATATGTATCCCTCTCCGGCCCCATCTATTCTGGCTGCTTCCATAAGTTCTCCGGGTACGGTGAGAAAAAACTGCCTCAGGAGGAAAATACCGAAAGCACTGGCCAGCTGCCCCAGAATCAGGGCTGCATGAGTATCCGTCAGTCCCAGTCTACTGATGATCTGATACTGCGGAATCATAATTGTATGCCACGGCACCATCATAGTTGCCAAATAAAGTGAAAATAAAATATTCTTTCCCTTAAATTCAATGGATGAGAATGCATAGGCCGCCATTGCACTAATAATCACCTGACCCGCTGTGGCAAATACTGCTACCACTACCGTATTTTTATAATACAGAAGAAATGGTTCTTCCACCCAGACCTGCGTATAATTCGATAAATTGACCGGATCAGGTATCCACTCAACAGGAACCGTAAACACCTGGGTATCAAATTTAAATGACGTTGAAACCATCCACAAAAAAGGAAATATCATGGTAAGAGACAGGGCACTCATAAGCACATAAAAAGGCACCTGCCATTTTTTAGATTGTATCATATCCGTTCTCCTCCCTAATCATAGTGAACCCAGTGTTTCTGCATCAGGAATTGAACCGCCGTAACCGCCAGGATCAAGGCAAAAAGAAAATACGCGATGGAAGACGCATACCCCATATTCATCCTCTTAAATCCCTCATAGTAAATCCGGTACGACAACACATTGGTACTCATACCGGGGCCCCCCTCGGTCATTACATTCACCAGGTCAAATACCTGAAATGAATTAATTGTCACCAGAACCATATTCAAAAAAATACTTGGCGTTATCATGGGAAGTGTGATTTTAAAATATCTTTTGAGACTACTTGCTCCGTCGAGAGCGGCAGATTCGTACAGACTATCGGGTATATTCTGCAGTCCAGCCAGGAAAATCAACATGTAATATCCGCATGATTTCCATACAGAGACAATAACCACTGCAAATAACGCCCATTTTGTTGATGCAAGCCACTGCGGCGGATTGGCTGCCCCTATTTGCTGCAAAATCGTATTTAAAGGGCCGCCTGCCGGATTAAAAATCATTTTCCAAATAACGGCTACAGAAACCATGGAAGAAATATAGGGCAGAAAAAACAATGTTCGAAACAGCTTTCTAAACTTCGTAAGCTGATTTAAAAGAGATGCCAGAATCAGGGAAACAAGCATGGTCATCGTAGAAAACAGCACTGCATAAATGATGTTATTTTTAATAGACACTTTAAAATAACGATCAGAAAACAGCTTGGCGTAATTGCCAAAACCGATAAAATCATAGGTTTTCGAGAGTCCGGTATAGTTTGTCAGACTATACCAGAACCCCAAAATAATCGGCAGAAACATAAACAATGTAAAAACAATCAGGCTCGGCAGGACAAACATCCAGCCTATCCATTCCCTCTTTCGTCGGCTGCTCTGCATCATAAAACGCACGCTCCCCTCTTAAGAATTTAATTCTGCTCTGCGTTCCTCAAAATTTTTTACCGCTTCATCAAGGGTTTGTTCTCCAATCAGGTACAGCTCCAGTTCCTCCACATAAATGTTGGTAATGTCGCTGTATCCAGGTATAAACAGAGTTTCTGAAACCTTGCTGATATCCAGCATATTACCCGCTCCATCTACACCAATCGACTCTTCAAAGGTATTTATGACATCATCGTCAATATAAGCAGGAATTGCGCCGTAAGAAGCCGTGATCAGGGCAGCCTCTTTGCCAGCCATAAACTGAACAAAGTCAAAGGCGGCTTCCTGCTTCTCCGAGGCAGCATTAATGCCGACAAAGGTACTTACGCCTCCTATCGTGAGTTTCTCCCCCTCCTTATCAACCTGTGGAATCATGGCTATTCCCAATTCGAAGGTATCCTTAAGCTGCGGGTTCTTCTTAAGCATTGCCAGCGCGTCACTGATGGACCATTCACCGCCGGGATACATGTAGCAGTTACCAGTAGTAAAGAAATTAATTCCATCGGTTCCGCTGCTTCTCATATCAGTAAAACTCATATGGGAATTATCGATATTATAGTATTGGTTTAACCGTTCCATCCAAATTTTTAAAGGAGTGAGATCATCGTCTGCCAGATTGGATCCCTTCTGGAGCACTTCATAAGTACAGCTGTTCCAATCAGGAATATAGCTTCCGTAAATTTTATCTTTCCCTTCACCTTCAGTCAGTTCCATAGCAAGCTTTCCGTATTCATCCCATGTGAGATTATCCGGATAAGCAATTCCTTTTTCGTCAAACATTTTCTTATTGTAAAACAGGCCATAGGAAGAGGACCGATAGGGAAGCACATAGAATTTACCATCATACTTTGTTTCAGCAAAACCGGTGCCGTATATTCCCAGGTCCAGCCCGCTGTCTTTGATATTCTGGGAAATATCGACAAGATTTCCTGTTGATGCCAAATCACTGGCCATCGAGCCCGAACGAAGGTTAAATATATCGATATCATTTTTCCCTGCCAGCATCGTGAACAGCTTATCTTCATAGTCATTGCTGTTTACCTGCGTCATCTTCACTTCTGCCACTGTACTCTGTGCATTGTAAGCGTCCACAATATCCTGAAGATAATCGCCCTCGCTCCATGCATAGTAGTTTAGTTGAACCTTACCGGTACTGTCTCCTCCTGAAACGGTATCCGACTGAGCTTCAGACTGCGTTTTCTCCTGCGTTCCTGCCGGTATGCTCTCCTGTGTTTTTCCTGCGCAGCCCGCCAGTGCTGCGGCCGCCATAAGTGCTGTAAAAGTCATTGGTATCATGCGTTTTGTCATATTACTTTTCCTCCCTCTCCATTTCGATTTCTAATCAGTTTTCCAGGGTACTAACCAACTTCCCTGCGATAAAGCGATTATAGATGATTTTTAACAACTCTTACAAGCTGGTCTTTTCTCTGCAAATCCTTATAACGAAAAAACGATTAGATTTTCTAATCGTTTTCCGTCATTATGCCTAAATCCCTCATTTCTATTCTAATGGCTGATTCTTCTGGGCCTGCCTTTCCTTAACTTTTTCCATATAATAAAAAAAACCGCTGGAATCTGCCTTCTGCAATACATCCTCAATCGATTTGCACTTCATTTTTTGAAGAATATTCCGTATATGGGTCTTCATCGTCGCTGTACCGATATAACGCTGTTTACAAACCTCCTTCTGAGACAATCCCTCATGCAGTGCACTAAGTATATCCCGCTCGGTATCCGTAAGCAGCTGAATCAGATAAAGATTGTAGATCAAACTTTCCTCCTGATCTTTAATCCTCTTAAATTCTGTCCTGATCTTTCTTGCAACCTTCGGCTTCATCACGGACCGGTCGTAATAGGCATCCCTGACGCACTGAATCATGTTCGCGCTGGTAGCCGTCTTTTGTACGTAATCACAGGCACCGGCCTGGAAAGCCGCATAAACCATTGCATCCTCTTCATAAACCGTCAATATGATTATCTTTATCTCCGGAAGTTCAGATAAAATCTGCTGCGTAGCTGTGATTCCTGCATACCTGCTTTCCATTTCTATATCCATAAGGATGACATCCGGCCTGGTGACTGCACTCTTTAATACAGCCTCATATCCATTATGTGCGACAGATACCACTTTCATATCTTGCGTATGTTCAAAGATATCCTGATATCTGTGGCAAAGGGACGGAATATCATCTACAATCATCACTTTTATCTCTTTATCTTCCATATATCCTCCATTTATTCTACAATCGGAAGATAAACTGAAAAAACAGCTCCTCCGTCAGCAGAATTCTCCACTTCTATTTTCCCATTGTGACTCTGAATAATCCGTTTAACAAAGGAAAGCCCAATTCCCCAATTATGCTTTGTCGATTTGGTTGAAATAAATGGTTCAAATAAATTATCCATAACAGACGGGCTGATTCCAGGCCCTGAATCTTTAAATTCGATTTTTATCTGCCTGTCATAAAGCGTCGTAGTCACAGTAATCGTTCGTTCTCCTACCAGCTGATCTTTCATTGCATCAACTGCATTAAGAATCAAATTCTGGAAAACCTCTTCCATGTAATGGCCATCGCAAAACACCTTCACTTCTTTATTTTCAGCAGTATCAATCAAATTAATTTTATTTTCTGCAAACAGTTCTTTATTCTTTTTAAGCGTATCCGCCAGAATCGTCAAAATATTATTTAAGGATTGATTTAATACAATACGGTTTGCATTCTGCTGGAGCAGATCTAAACGTTCATACACCTCCAGACAGCTATTACGAATCGTTTCCAGACCTTCCCGGTGTTCTTCCGGAGCCTTCATCACCCATTCTGCTTCCGACAAAATACCCAACATTTCATTTTTTATATAGTGGCTGAATACCCTGATGGATATTTCTGAAGAAGCAGCAATGGTTGAAAATACATAATCTTTCTCCCTGAGTTTTCTTGCCGCACGGTCATATCGGTAAGAACTCAACAGAAGAAACAATAAAAAAAGAATCACAAGATAGGGAATCATTCTCATGAAACGAATATAAGGAGGCATATCCAGGGATTTATAAGCGGTATAGTTAAGTGCTCTGGACATCCACAAAAACGAATCCGGTAAAGAAAAATACATATAAAAATAAAGAATACAGATCCCCGCATTCATTGTAGTCAGCGACCACTTCATAACTCTTAAATCCTTTATCGGTTCTTTTCTGACAGCATTCCTGACCATATACACAAACGACATTAATATAGTTAAAAAATTACCGCTTACCGTTATCCCGTGAAAGACCTGATATACACGTCGAAAAACTACCGGATCCGGAAAAAAGCCAAGGCCTCCATAATAGAAAAACCGGACAGAAAAAGGACTATACAAAATAACCTGAGCCAGCCAGAAAATTACCAGTCCCATTCGCAGTCTCCGCTGCTGCCGCGGCCAGTCAATCTGTGACAACGTATAATTACAGATTAAAAACAGAAGACTGCTCATATTCATTCCGCATACCAGAACCGATTTGCTGATATCTATGTAAATCAACTTCCCAAATAGCTCTTTGCTGATATTAAAATATTGAAATATTGTATTGTTAAAGTAATTATCCTTCGCCATATAGATCATGGAAAACAGAGTTACACAGATGAAAGAAAATAACATTCCAAACACAAGAAATATTTTGGTTCTGCTTTTGCCCATCGCATATCCCCCGTTTCTTCAATATCCTGTTTATTATAGCATAGAACTGAAACAGCGGCTACGCTGATAAATTCTCATATGGCTGTAAAATTTATCCAACAACCTTTTGTTTTAAACTTAACGGTTTTCTCAGTCAACCATATTGAAAGCCCCTGGTCCAATCATCGTTGAACCAGGGGCATATCTATAATTTTTATCATTCCGCCGTCCGGTATATATACCTCCTCTCATACTCCTCCTGCGGCATGGGCTTCGCATAATAGTAGCCCTGGACGTAATCGCATCCGACGGTACTGAGGAAATCTCTCTGTTCTTGCGTTTCTACGCCTTCCACAATCACCGGGATTCCAAGGCGGCCGGCCATCTGAATCACCGATGAGAGTATGATCTTCCCCTTCTCTGCCTCCATGCCTCCGGAAAGGAAATTCATATCCACCTTGAGGACATCCACGTCGATGTCCTTCAGCATGTTTAACGAGGAGTAGCCACTGCCGAAATCATCCATCATAGTCACAAAACCGGCGCGCCGCAGCGCATGGATGGCTGCCATAATCTGCTCCGGATCGGAGGCATAAGCGCTTTCGGTGATTTCCAGATTCAGCAGGGATACGGGAACGTGATATTTCTCTGTCAGCTTCTGCAGCACCTCGACCAGCTCCGGATCAAGGAGAGTGCCCCTGGAAAGGTTGATGGTGACGGGATTTAAGTTTTTTCCATCGCGGCGCCATTTCCCGATGATCCGGCATACATACTCCGCCACATAGTAATCCAGCTGGACGATGAAGCCAATTTTCTCGAATACCGGGATAAATTTACCTGGCGGGATCAGACCAGCCTTGGGATGGTTCCAGCGCACCAGCGCCTCGGCGCCAAAGTCCTTATCTGTGGAAAGGGCGAATTTCGGCTGAAAAAAGATGATAAACTGCTCCTGTTCCATCGCCCGACGCATATCATTCATGATCGCCGTCTCTTCCGCTTCCCTCTCTTTTTCCCCTTCATCATAAAATCCAAGACAGGAAGCATACAGATGCTTGCACTTTTTGCTTCCGATGAAGGCCCTGACGTACATTTCCTCAACGGACAAGTCCGGCTCCATCACAACGTAGGCGCCGACCGTAGGTTCCAGCAGATAATCTTTCTGATATTCGTTTAAGTATTCTCTCAGGTCCTTAATCTGCTCATCCAATATATCCGGATCAAAAGGCTGGCAGATGCAGAATGTGTCCGCTATGATTCTGCCGTATGTACACATTTCAAAGCGTTCTGCATGTTTCCTTATGATCTCAGCCAGGAAAATAAGCAGTTTATCGCCTTCCTCCTCGCCGTATACAGAATTGTACAGCCGGAACCGGTCGATATCAAACCGCAGCAGTACGAACCGTGTATCCCGGTGCGCGTCGATCATGCGCCGCGTCTCTGCAAACATCTTGCCCCGGTTGTATAAGCCGGTCAGCGTATCGTGCTGCATCAGAAATTCCATACGGCCGGGCAGCACCCGTTTTCTCTGTATCCATCGTTCTCTTCTGCCGGCGGCTCTCCCCGGCATGGTTCTCTTTCTTTTTCTCTTCATCACAGTCACCTCTATTCCGGGAAATTATGCAGGCAGACATTCACAGATCATGCGGAGCACCTCCATCCCGCTTCTAAAGCAGGCACTCCCCCTGCTGTTTCTGATGACGCCCTGTATGCTGGCGTTCTGTCTGGAATATATCGTGACAGCAAATACATTTTCCCAGGTATTCAGACGGTTTCGAATTGGACAAAACTTCACTGTACGCGGAACCGTTTCGGCATCCGAAATAATTTTCGTTCTCTTTTTCACCAGATCCATCTTTACCAGGTGACGGCGGTCTCCGCTGTCCACCGGCATTCCTTCTCTGTCCAGAATGTATTCCATCAGAAGCAGCATGTGATCAAGCCCGTGAAAGCAGAACGATTTTTCCTGGTATAAAGACTGCAAATATCCGCTTTTCGTCTGATTTTTGCAGTTTTCAATGACAATTATCAATACCGCTCTCATATGATTTCCTTCTCTCATTCGTATGGGCCGCCTGATACCACAGAATAACTATTCTGTGGTATCAAAAAGCCTTATTTAAAGTTAAAAAATGAAACTCTAATTATTTTACAACAAAAAATAAGGGGAGTCAATGTACATATCTATGGTTTTACCCACAATAAACAGGCCGGAGAGAACGCTGATTCTTGCCGGTCTGGTCGCGTAGCAGTATAGAACCCATTATTATCCTGAATGAAAGAAAAATAGCAGATATGGAGAGCGCCCTCTGTGATTTTCGGACTGCTGATACCACAGAATAGTTATTCTGTGGTCAGACTGTAGACAACTAGCCTCCTAATAGGAGGCGGTTGTCTTTTTTCTTTCA
>ERZ773148.413-NODE-413-length-36973-cov-13.866271_pt1 | contig 36973 bp, 39 predicted proteins | sample MGYA00580846_ERZ773148 | MGnify/ENA primary metagenome ERZ773148 (study PRJEB29015, sample SAMEA2737879) | human gut metagenome | biome: human gut; feature: human-associated habitat; material: faeces | place: China | collected 2012 ... | reverse complement strand
AACCGGAAAGCGCTTTGGCCAAGATGAAGGCCTTTGTCCGCAAAGCCGTCGACTGCTGCATCGAATAAGGAGAAAAAACATGCGCAAAATATTTTATCTGTTTGCTCTGGCATTGCTGTTTGCCGGCGGCTGCGACGCCCGAAAAGAAAACGCCCCCGCCCTTGCCGACGACAAAATTTACTTTTTCTACTACAACGAGTGTCCCTATTGTCATGATGCCATGGACTACATGAACGCCGAATATCCGCGGTTGAAAGTAACCATGGTCAACATCCACAATCCCGGCGGCTACGAACTGCTGCTGAAATGCGCCGAAAAATTCAAACTCGGCCGCAATGTCGGCACGCCGCTGTTCTGCATGGGCGACCGCTACCTGATGGGCTGGTCGGAAGAAAGCCCGCGGCAATTTGACGAATATGTCCGCCCCTATCTGCAATAAACGCTCTGCCCCGGCATACTCCGGGGCTTTTTTGTTGCAATTAAGCGCCGGTTTGCTATATTAAAACAAAAAACAAACGGGAAAAAAATGACGGAACAGCAACGGCAGCTGCCGACGGAAATCATGAAAAAAGCGGTCAGGGGCATTTCCTATATCGCCCATCCCTTAAGGCTGCGCATATTGGAATATCTGGACGTCAACGGCAGTTCCTCGGTTTCCGCCATCACCAAGGCCCTCGACGAGGAACAGGTCGCCGTTTCGCAAAGCCTGCGCAAAATGCGCGACGCCAGCCTGGTCAAAACCAAACGCCGCGGCATTTTCATCTATTACGACATCTGCGAAGAATATCCGGCCAGCGTTTTTACCTGCCTGCGCAAGCTCTACGGTTTCATGACCGACGATTATCAGTACCTGCGCGACGACTGCAAGCGGATGCTGCCGGCAGACTATACCATGATGGCGGCCAACCGTATCAAATTGTTTGCCAACTACGACAAAATGCGCATCCTCGAATATCTGACCTTAAACGGCCCGCAAAGCGTCAGCGGCATCATCGACGGCATCGGCTGCGAACAGATCAAGGTTTCCCAATATCTGAAACGCCTGCGCGACGACGGTTTCGTCACCGCCTGCCGGCAGGGGCGTTTCATCATTTACAGCATCACCAAAGGCGTGCACAAAACCTGCATCGAATGTATCCGCAAACGCTACGATTCGCTTGCCGACAAATCGCTGTTCTGATTTTTTCTCCGGCCGCCGCCGGACCGGTCCTCAGCCGCCGAGAACCTGTTTCAGCCGCGCCGCGGCCAGCAGCAGCGCCGTTTGCGAAGGAGCCGAATCCGCCAGAGCGTTTAACATCACAAAATCATGAATCGTTCCGTTAAAACGGACCGAAGCCGTTTCTACGCCGGCATCGTCAAGCCGCCGCGCCAGTTCTTCCCCTTCGTCGCGCAAAACGTCGTTTTCGGCGGTAATCACCAGTGCCGGAGGCAGCCCGCGCAATTCTTCCGCCGACGCCTTCAGCGGACTGGCCAAAATGCCGTTGCGCGCCGCCGGATCGGTCGTATAGGCGTCCCAAAACCATTCCATCGCCTTTTTCGTCAGCCACGGACCGTCGGCAAAGTCCCGGTAAGATTCGGTTTCAAAAGCGGCCACCGCCACCGGATAAAACAGCAGCATAAACCTTATCTTCGGCACAAAACCGGCGGCTTTGGCCTTTAAAGCCAAAGCCATCGCCATGTTGCCGCCGACGCTGTCGCCCGCCAGAGCCAGCCGCTCTGCATCAAGCCCAGACCGGCCGCCGTTTTCGGCAACATGCTTCAGTACCGCGAACAATTCTTCCGTCATCTGCGGAAAACCGTTTTCCGGCGCGTTCTCATAAACCGGAAAAACCACCGCCGCCCCGCTTTCTTCCGCCAGCGTCCTGATCAGCCGCTTGTGGGTTTTGTCGCTGCCCATCACCCAGCCGCCGCCGTGAATATAAAAAACAACCGGCAAAGCGCCTTTCGCTTCCTTCGGACGAACGATTTCAACCGTCATCTTCCGCCCGTCGACGGTTTCAATTTCCGTCCTCTCCGCAGCCGTATCCGCAGCATCCGCCTTCCCGCCGCTCTGCACGTCGGCGAGCACCTGCCGCGCCGCCGCCGGCGTCAGTTCGTACAAAGGCCTGCCGCCCTTTTCCGCCAATTCGTCGATAAAAATTTTTTCCTTTTTCATCAGTCTTGCCCGTGCCATATTTTTTCTCCTTATGAAAAATTTTTCCAAAAACAAATATAAGCCCGACAACCGCAAATTCAATTCGCCGCTTTTCCTCCGGCCGATTTTGCTTGCCAAACGGCGGCAAAAAGGCAAAAATGAAAAAAACGGACAATTATCCGAAAGGAAACGAACATGCGCAGCACAATCCTGATTTTACTTTTTGCCGCCCTGCTCTCCCCCGCCGCCCGGGCAGAGGAGAAAACCCCGGAAGCTTTTGCCCGGATAGAAACGGAACTGAAGCAAGAGCGTCCGGACGCATGGGAAATCAAGGACATTATTTATCATGCTCCCGCTTTTTCCGCGGACGAAAAGCAAAAAATTGCCGAACAAATCGAACTGTCCGCTTTGCCGTACAAACAAAAAATCATTCTCCGAAATTATCTCGGCATCCGCCGCCCGGAAAAATTTGCAACCCTCGAACAAAAGATGCGGCAAATCGAAGAAATTTCCCGCCGTTCCGACGGACCGGAAATCAACCTGCATCCGGTGCTGCCGCTGTTTTCCTTTCCCCGGAACCAGGCTGACGGGGATTATCGGGAAAAGCTTCAGACTTATTACAACGTCGCCTTTGTCAACGAAGACAACATCAGAAGCAATATCGCCCGTTTTCCCGCAGCCGGCGGCAGGGGAACAACCGTGCCGGCCGAAGAAACTACCGAACAACAGCGGATAAAAGACTATGTTGAACAATACGGACAATATGCGGCGGATCAAGAAGCAGAAAACCTTTTCTTTTACACGCCGCAAAATTCTCCCCTGTGCCGGGAGCTGGCCGAAAACAAGGTTTATGAGCTGCCTGAATACTATGATTCGCGTATTGTCAACGGTACTCTTGATTATCCGATTTTTATCAATCTGGACACACCCGGCCCGGAAAGATTCCGTCTCAAAAAAACAGCTGACTTCAGCGGGGAACACGTTGAAAGCAACCGGTTCTTTCTGGAAGCGGATCAAGACGGCAAAACCGTCGAAATCGAGCTGCCGACCTATCGCTTTTTGACCGGTAAACTGGTAAAATACAAGAACGACATATATCTTGTCAGCCAAAATACGGACGAATACCGCATTTTCCGTTTTGACCTGTGGCAGGGCTTTTCCCACGTCTGTTTTCTGTCGCCCGAAAAAGTTTCCGCCTATGAGGAACAATTGAAAACAGACGCACCTCTCTGCCGTCGGATCGTAAACAAACAATACGCCGTTTACCGGCCGCGGACGACGGACAAAACTCTCACCGCTGCCGAAAAGGAAAAATTTAAAATCAACCTGTGCAATTTCCTGGTTTCCGAAGCAAAACTCCAAACCCGTTCTCACACGGTCGCATCCTTTGCCAACTCGTCCAAAAGCGCCGTTCTCCGGGAGTGTTTCGCCGCCACCGGCGACAGATGGAACTTTCCCCTCCGCGGCTTCAACTGGCTGACCGCCCGCAACGAACTGCTCAACCTCGACGCCGACAACGACGGACAAAAAGAGATCCTGCTCTACGCCGATTTTGACAGCGGCTTCGGTTACGGCTGTTCGGAAACCTATCCCGTCGTCTATTATCCGCAAACGGGAAAATTCGACATCAACCTGTTTTTTTGGGAAATGACCTGCCGCGGCGCCCGCAAATCCATTGTCGGCATCAACGGCAAAAACTATCTGCTGGTTGAACAAGAGCAAAAACTTCTCGCTCTTTTTGAAGCCGTCACAAAGCAAAACGGAAAAAAAGAATTAAAACAGTTGTGCAAGTTTACCCCCGTACTTGTATATTATTAAAATACGTCAAGGAGAAAAACATGAACAAAGTCATCGTCGTCGGCAGCGTCAACATGGACATAACCGCCCGTACGGACAAACTGCCCGACACGGGAGAAACGGTTGCCGCCCGTTCAGTCGAATATCTGCCCGGCGGCAAAGGACTGAACCAGGCGGTTGCCGCCGCCAAAATCGGAACCACGGTCGTTCTCGCCGGCTGTCTCGGCAGCGATTCTTTTGCCGATGAGCTGGCATCGTTCATCCGCCGGCACAAAATAGATGTTTCCTGTCTGCGCCGCAGCGAAAAAAACTCCGGCATCGCCCTTATCACCGTCGACGAACGGGGACAAAACACCATCGTCGTCGCCCCCGGCAGCAATGCCGACGTGTGCCCGGAAAACGTCAAAAAACTGCCTGTCGGCCCGGGCGACGTCGTCGTCTGTCAGTTTGAAATTCCGCCGGCCGCGGTTGCCGCCGCTTTCGCCAAAGCCCGCCGGTACGGCGCCCGGACGATTCTCAACCCCTCGCCGGTCTGTCCGATCCCTGATGAAATATTCCGCAATACGGACATTTTGATCGTCAACGAAACCGAACTGGCGTTCCTTTCCCGGGAAAACGTCGATGAAAACACGCCGGCCGGCAAAATCGCCGACGCGGCCGAAAAACTCAAAACCGACGCCGAACAGACCGTAATCGTCACGCTCGGCAGCCGCGGCGCGCTGGTTGCCGGCGGCAAAGACATGCTGTTCGTCGACAGTTACAAAGTGCCGGCCGTCGACACCGTCGGCGCCGGAGACTGCTTTGCCGGAGTTTTCGCCGCCAAACTGGCAGAAGGAAAAGACGTCGGCGAAAGCGTCAAAACCGCGGCTAGAGCCGCTGCCGTCTGCGTCACCCGCAAAGGCGCCGCACCGGCCATGCCCGACGCCGGCGAATTGGAACATTTCTGCACGGTCGGCTGCCTGCCGTAAAAAAACAAGCGTTTTATTGCCGAACGCCGGAATTGATTTTATCAATCCCGGCGTCACTATCGTTCTTCCGTCTATCAAATGTCAGCGTTCCGTTCCCGCTTTCACCGAACCGGATAAAAAGCCCTGCCGGGCAGAAACGGGCCGCCGCTCTTCCGCATTGTTTTTTTCTTCCGTCTCCAAAAAATCGCACCTGATTTCCCTTCTGAACGTTTCCTGAAACTTTTCCTTGCCGTAGTCGGCCGGCAAATCCCCGTTTTTCACCTTATTTTCAACAATCCCGGAAATAATGTCGTATTTAGCTTTGACAAAACTTTTGATAAAATACGGCGCCACTCCGAAAAATTCGCCGCGGTTTTCATCAACAATCTGCTGCGTCATTTTTATGAACTGAATTCTGTCCCGTTCAAAATTCGCTACCGTCGGCTTGGAAGTAATGCTGTCACTCCGTTTGTAAAAACCGTAAAATATATCCGGATTGGCAACAATTTTCGCGTCTTTCATCAACAACATCACCGTCGCCGGAAAATCCTCGCAGACTTTCAAATCGGGAGCAAACTCCGGCAGCATCCCGACATATTTTTTAAGCATGTCTTTTCTGTACACCTTACTCCACAAAGTCGTGTCGGCATCAATAATGAACGGCGCCGTCATTATGTTTGCGGCTTTGCCTTTGCGTGCCAGCCTTTCAACCACACCATTATGTTTTTTACCGGCGTCAGGCTGCAAAATAAAATTTCTGTCGCCGCTGAATTCCATGCCGATAATACATAAATTGGCATCAGCTTCCTTCATTCTTTTCACGGTTCCGGAAAGGGCGTCCCTTCTGGTATAAAAATCGTCACCGTCCAAAGAAAAAATGTAATCGTTTTCATCGGCGCGGCGAAGCGTTTCCGCAACAATCGCCCTGAAAGCCCCGGCCGGTCCTTTGTTTTGTTGCCGAACATAATGAACGTTTGGATTGTCATACCCCTTCACGATATCTCCTGTGTGATCCGTCGACCCATCGTCAAGGACAATCAGTTCAACATTCGGATAATCCTGCATCAAAACAGAATCTATCGCCCGTTTTATCGTTTTTTCGTCATTATAAGCCCGCATCTGAATAAAACATTTTTCCATGAAATACAACCTCATACCAGTTATTGTTACAGATAAACCATCGTTTATCCGACAAGGAAAATATACAGAAAAAATATTATAAAATCAAGCAGGCCAGAAAATCGTTCCAACAACGGACCGTTGCGGGCCAAAGACCGTCAAATTTACACATTTATGGCAAAAGTCACTTGGGCAACCAAGCTGTCAATTCAATTCCCTAATATATAAAGCCACATAAAAAAACTCCCGGCAAAACGCGGGAGTTTTTTCATAAATCGGCGTACCCGAAGAAGCGCTAAGCGAAAACAACCGACGCTCCGGTTGTTTTCGTCTGCAAGCTCTCCGGAACATCTTAATGAGCAAGGAAAGCCCCGGCGACCGCAGCGAATTTAGATGCCGGAGAGAGAACCCGGGGTTCGACCCTGAGGGAAGCCATAAAAAAACTCCCGGCCAAACGCGGGAGTTTTTTCATAAATTGGCGTACCCGAAGGGATTCGAACCCATGACCTTTGGCGTCGGAGGCCAACACTCTATCCAGCTGAGCTACGGGTACAATATTTGCAGTTCGTGATACTAATAATACATTTCAAAAAAAAATGCTACAATTTTTTTTATTTTATTAAATAATTCTTGACTTTTTCGCAAACTCTGGCTATTAACAAGCAACGAGTTTGTTTTTGAGGAATAAAATTATGGTTAAAAAATGTGATATTACCGGCACCGGCGTTATGAGCGGGAACAGCGTTAGCCATGCTAACAACCATAACCGCCGTCGTTTTATGCCGAATCTGCAAGTTGTTTCTCTGTTCAGCGAAGCTCTGAACAAAGTTTTCAAGCTGAAGATCTGCTCCAAAACTTTGCGTTCGATTGAGCACAACGGCGGTTTGGATTCTTATCTGGAATCCACTTCCGGCAACAAGCTCAGCGAAGAAGCTTTGAAAATCAAAAAAGCGGTTGCCAAGAAAAAAGGCCCGGCTGCCAAACCGGCTGCTTCCGCTGCCAGAAAAGCCGTTCCGGCCCGCATTGCCAAAAAGGCTGCCAAAGCTGCTGAATAGTTTTGCTTACAACAAGATTGCCTGAAAGCACCTTTCTCGGAAGGTGCTTTTTTTTATGCCGTAAAAATAAAAATCAACATCAGTCAGCCGGCTTACCGCAGCGACCATTTTCTGCAATTGAAAACGGTGACAGCCAAAACCTGGATTTATGGTGCGTTACAACATGGAAATCGGCAGCACATACAGCCGTTTGCCGGAGTTTTATGGCAGAGAAATAAAAATCGAACCGATCAACAGAAGCGAAAACTTCATTACAAAAAAGGACAGCGGAAACAATCGGCGAAAAACGGCGGAAGGGACGGGCAACCCCAAAAGACGAAGTAAAAAAAGCAGAAAAAAGATAAAGGATAAAGAGAAAGAAGAAGCAAGGAGAATAAAAAGATAAAGAAAAATGAGAAAAAGAGAAGGGAAAAGACAAGAGGAAGAAAAAGGCATAAAAAAACAATAAAGCAAGAAAAAAGCAAAAACAAAAGAAAACACGAAATAAGGAGAATGAAAAAACGAAGAAAAACAAAAAGGCAAGAAAAGATAAGAAGAACGGCAAAGGAAAAAAAGCAAAAAACAAAGAGGAAAAGCAAAAAGAGCATGCAAAAACAACAACCGGAAGGAAGTAAAACAAGAAGAGAAAAAACGAAGAAAAACAAAACAAGAAGAAAAAAAACAAAGGGGAAAGCAAAAATGCTTTCCCCGCCTTTGCAAAACAGAATCCGGCTTAATCAATATACACCGTATGCAGCATATTCGTCCGTCCCTTGACGCCGGGCGGGAAACCGCCGGTGATGATGATGTGGTCGCCTTTGTTTGCCGCGCCGCTTGCAAGCGCCACGGTCTTGGCCACGTCTTCAAAACGGTCGAAACTCCGGAAAGTTAACCGGCTTAATCAATATACACCGTATGCAGCATATTCGTCCGTCCCTTGACGCCGAGCGGGAAACCGCCGGTAATGATGATGTGGTCGCCTTTGTTTGCCGCGCCGCTTGCAAGCGCCACGGTTTTGGCCACGTCTTCAAAACGGTCAAAACTCTGAAAGGTCGATTCGTTGATAAAGCGCCGGGCACCCCAGACCAGCCCCAGCTGACGGGCAACCTTAATGTTCGGGGTAACGGCAACGATCGGAATATCCGGCCGCTCGCGGGAAACGAGAAAAGTTGTCCGGCCCGAACTGGTATAAGTTACCACCGCCTTGACGTTTTTCAGAACCTTGGATATTTCGCTCGCCGCGTAAGTGATCGAATCGGCCTCGCCCATGCAGCAGGAAACCGACTGCAAATTCTTCATATACTGGAAAAACAGCGGATCCGCCTCAACCTGAGTGATGATCTTGTTCATCATCTTCACCGCTTCCACCGGATATTTTCCGGCCGCCGTTTCGGCCGAAAGCATTACCGCGTCGGCACCGTCATAAACCGCGGTCGCCACGTCGGAAACCTCCGCCCGGGTGGGGGTCGGTTTTTCGATCATCGATTCGAGCATCTGGGTGGCAACGATCACCGGCCGCGCATATTTGCGGCAGGCGTTGACAATCTTCTTTTGCAGAACCGGCACCGTTTGCAGCGGACACTCGACCCCGAGGTCGCCGCGGGCAACCATAATACCGTCGGAAAGCTTGATAATATCTTCCAGTTCGACGATCGCGCTCGGTTTTTCAAGCTTGGAAATAATCAACGCCCGGTCGCCGATCAGCGCTTTTGCCGCCCGCACGTCGTCGGCCGACTGAACAAACGAAAGGCAGACCCAGTCCACGCCCATTTCCAGGGCAAATTCCAGATCGCTCCGGTCTTTTTCGGTAATTGCGGAAATCGGCAGTTTGATGTTCGGCAGATTGACGCCCTTGTGGCTGGAAAGTTCTCCGCCGACCTTAACTTCCGTCACCGCTCTCGCCGCATCGCATGATTTGACCGTCAGAACAATGTTGCCGTCGTTCAGCAGCAGGTCGTCGCCCGGTTTGATCGCGGCGAAAATTTCCTTGTGCGGCAGCGTCACCCGCGCTTCATTGCCGGGTTCTTCCTTCATGTCGAGGACAAATTCGCCGCCCTCTTTCAAAACCACGCTGCCGGCGGCAAACGAACCGACGCGGAGTTTCGGCCCCTGCAAATCGGCAACGATGGTGGTAAACAGTCCCTTTTCTTCCGCCAGGCGGCGAACAATGTCATAACGTTGTTTGTGTTCTTCGCGGGTTCCGTGGCTGAAGTTAAAACGAAAGGCGTCGGCGCCGGCGTCAAGCAGAGCGGAAATGGTCCGTTCGTCGGCGGAAGACGGCCCGATTGTGGCAAGAATACGCGTATATGTCTTTTTTGGCATTTTCATCCTCTCTCACGTTTTTTTATTATAGCGGCATTATAGGCGCTAAAATTTAAACTTCTACAAGATTTTTTCGTACCCACAATTTATTTGCTTGTCAAAAGATATAGCTTTTGCTAATCTCGCTTACAACCAAAAAAAATTTTTCGGGAGATAAAAAAATGACAGAAGTTGGAGGCATTGCTGCCGACAGGCTGCGCTCGCTGATCGAACGCATCGAACGCTTGGAAGAAGAGAAGAAAGCCCTCTCGGGCGACATCCGCGACGTGTTTGCCGAAGCCAAATCGGCCGGTTTTGACGTCAAGATCATGCGGGCGATTTTAAAATTGCGCAAAATGAACGCCGCCGACCGCGACGAACAGGAGTTCCTGCTCGACACCTATCGCAAAGCGCTTGATTTATAGGCCGAGCGCAACGCCTAAAATTCCGCCGAGAACGATATAAAGAATGGGGTGCAGTTTGAAAAAGTGAATTGCGCCCCAAAATATTGCGCACAAAGCGGCGGCTTCCATATTCGTCAACGCCAGTCTGCCCAGTTCCGCCCCCGCGTTCAAAATCAGCGCAATCACCGCCGGCCGGACGGCATACATCAGATTTTGAAAAAAGTCCGTCTGCCGGAACTTGTCCAGAAGCGCGGCAATAATCACGATAATGATCAGCGACGGAAGCACCAGTCCGAAGGTTGCCGTCAGGGCGCCGGAAACGCCCGCCGCTTTAAAACCGGCATAAGTCGCCATGTTGACGCCGACCGGTCCGGGCGAAGATTCCGCCACCGCGATCATATTGACCAGCTGTTCGGAAGTAAACCACGGATAGCGGGTGCTCAGGTCAAACAGGAACGGCACCGTAACCAGCCCGCCGCCCAAAGCGAACAGACCGATTTTGAAAAACTCGAAAAACAACAGGGCATAAACCGTCATCTGCCTAACTCCTGATCAAAAGACCGATTACCGCCGCCGCCAGCACCACCGTTACCGGCGAAACCGACAGCCATGCCAGCGCCAGCAGCGACAGGCAGAAAATGATGCCCTGAAACCAGCTGCCGACGCCCTTTTTCCACATGCCGAGCACCACGTCGAAAATCAGCGCGATCACAACGATTCGAATGCCGGCAAAGGCATGCGCCACATATTCGTTTTTCATATAAAAGCTGACGGCGTTGGCAATCGCTATAATAATGACGACCGAAGGCGCGACCATGCCGGCGGTAGCCGCAACCGCGCCGGAAACACCCTTGAGCTTGTAACCGATAAAAGTCGACACGTTGACGGCAATGATCCCCGGCGTGCACTGGCCGATTGAATAATAGTCCATCAGCTCTTCGTCGGTGGTCCATCGTTTCTTTTTTGCCAGTTCGGCCGAAAGCAGCGGAATCATCGCATAGCCGCCGCCAAACGTAAACAGCCCGATTTTGAAGAATGTTGTAAACAAATTCCATAAAACCGACATTTTTTGTTGTTCTCCGTTTCAAAAACCTTAAAATGAAATTATATAAACATATGCTTTCATAATCGTTAAACAAACGGAGACAAAATGATCATCGCCGTTTTAAAGGAAACCGCCGATTACGAACGACGGGTTGCCCTCACCCCGCCGGCAGCACAAAAGCTGACTGCCGACGGTACAAAAATAAAAATGGAAAAAGGCGCCGGCAAAGCGGCCGGATTTGCCGATAAAGAATATGAAAACGCCGGCGTCGAAATTGCCGAAGACGCCGCCGCCGCCCTGAAAGGCGCCTCCCTGCTGTTTAAAATACGTGCTCCTTCGGCCGAAGAAACCAAACGGCTGCCCGACGGGCTGACGGTGATTGCCGATTTTCGCACGTTCGTCCCCGACTGGGAACTGATCAAAAACCGCCGGTTCAGCCTGTTCGCCTTGGAACGGATTCCCCGCATCTCCCGCGCACAGGACATGGACATTTTGTCTTCGCAGGACAATCTGGCCGGCTACAAAGCGGCAATCGAGGCCGTCAACATGCTCAACCGTGCGGTACCGATGATGACTACCGCCGCCGGATCGGTGATGCCGGCCAAAATTCTCGTTGTCGGCATCGGCGTTGCCGGCCTGCAGGCCATCGCCACCGCCAAAAGGCTGGGCGCCGTCGTCTTTGCCCACGACATCCGGCCGGAAACCCGCGAACAGGCGGAATCCCTCGGCGCCCGCTTTGTCGAACCGGAACGTTTGAACGAAACGATTGCCGAAGCGGACGTCGTCATTACCGCCGCCGGATCGCCGCCCCGGGCACCGATATTGTTCAAACAAAAGGAAATCGGCCTGCTTAAGGCCGGCAGCGTGCTGATTGACGTTTCCGGCAACGTCGAGGGACCCGGTTCGCCGGAAACCTTTACCACCGAAAACGGTGCCGTCGTTACCGTCGACAGGCAAATGGCGTCGCTTTTGCCCGATACCGCCAGCCGGCTGTTTGCCAACAATCTCTGCAACTTTTTCCGTCTGCTCGGCAACGGTCCGGCCGCCGGCCAAACCCCCGATTTTGCCGACGACGTCATCAACCGCACCTGCATTTGCTGGCAGGGAGAAAAAAGGGAGTGAGCCATGAATGAACTGCTGATTATTTTCGTGCTGGCCGCCTTCATCGGCTATTTCGTCGTCTGGGGCGTCACCCCAGCGCTGTATTCGCCGCTGATGAGCGTGTCAAACGCCATTTCCGGCGTAATCATTCTCGGCGCGATCGGCGTTGCGGGAAACGCCGAAAGCATGTTTGTCGAAATCTGCGGACTGGCCGCCGTCGTCCTTGCCGCCGTCAACATTTTCGGCGGATTCGCCGTTTCCGCCCGCATGCTGGCAATGTTTAAAAGCAAGGAGAAAAAGCAATGAGCGAACTGATTTACCTGTTGGCGGCCGTTTTGTTCATTCTTTCGATTCGCGGGCTCAGCGCGCCGAGAAGCGCACGCCTCGGCAACTTCCTCGGCATTGCCGGCATGACACTGGCCATCGTCGCCGCTTTGGCCCTGATTCCTCCCGAACGGCTGCTGCCGGTTGTTCTGGCGCTGGCGGCCGGCGGTGTGATCGGCGTCGTCAGCGGACAGAAGGTGCGGATGACCGCGCTGCCGCAGATGATTGCCGCCTTCAACGGTCTCGGCGGACTGGCGGCGGTTTTTCTCGCCGCCGGCGAAGCGGCCGCCGACGGCACCCATTATTTCGCCTCTTCCGTCGGCCTGGTCATCGGCGCGCTGGCCTTCTCCGGTTCCATGGTCGCCTTTGCCAAACTTGAGGGGCTGCTGCCGGGCAAAGCCCTGCTGTTTCCTTTCCAGCATCCGCTTAACCTGTTGCTTTCGATCATAACCGTTTTATTGTTTTTCGGCTATTCCTTCACTCATGCCGAATGGATGTTCTGGCTTTTGGCCGCGGTTTCTTTGCTGCTCGGTCTGCTTTTGGTGCTGCCGGTCGGCGGCGCCGACATGCCGATTGTCATCTCCGTCTTAAACTCCTATTCCGGCTGGGCGGCGGTCGGCATCGGTTTCATGCTTAGCCAGACGCTGATGATCATCACCGGCACCATCGTCGGCGCCAGCGGCGCAATTCTTGCCTTTGTCATGACCAAGGCCATGAACTCGTCGCTTGTTCAGGTCATGCTCGGCGGGGCGGCGAAAAACCGGCAAAACGCCGAAACCGGCAGCGGGGAAAAGGGCGTTGCCCGCAGCGGCAGCCCCGAAGACGCCGCCTTCATCATGGAAAACGCGGAAAAAATCATTATCGTTCCCGGCTACGGCATGGCCGCCGCCCGCGCCCAGCATGCCTTAAAGGAAATGGCCGGCCTGCTGCGCCGCAAATATGACGTGCAGGTGCGCTTCGCCATCCATCCGGTGGCCGGCCGCATGCCCGGACACATGAACGTTCTTCTTGCCGAAGCCGACGTCCCTTACGACGAAATTTTTGAAATGGACGATATCAACCGCGACTTTGCCGACGCCGACGTCGCCTACGTCATCGGCGCCAACGACATCACCAACCCGCTGGCAAAAACCGACCCTTCGTCGCCGATCTACGGCATGCCGGTGCTTGACGTCGCCGCCGCCAAAACCGTCTTCTTCGTCAAACGGTCGCTTTCTTCCGGGTATTCCGGCGTTGACAACCCGCTGTTTTACAACGAAAACACCATTATGCTCTACGGCGACGCCAAAGCCGTCACCGAAGCGGTGGTCAAACAGCTGGAAAAATAAGCGGAGCCTTACATGAAAACCAGCAGCGCCACCAGCAGAAAGCCGTACAGAAGAATACCCTTGAGGTACATTCCCGCCACCCGGAAATCCGCGCCCGAAGGCATGGCGTTTTCGATAATGATGGTTTGCAGCAAAACATACAAAACATAGTTCAGCATGGTCGGACGCATCAGCGGCAGATAATAGCGGTTCAGATAAAAGCCGATCACCAGCAGCAAAAGCGGCGCCATTGCCGACGGCACGGCGTTGTAAAAAGTGACGTTGCGGAAACCGACGCTGCCCATCACGTAATAACCGTCCGGCGACTTGCGCGGAAAAATGGTAAAATTGCAGGGACGGGCGTTCAAAACCAAACCGACAATATAGTGCATCATTTCGTGCAAAATGGTGCCGGGAATGTTGACCAGCGCGCTCGCCCACATGCTGCTGTAGGTGGTGTATTTAATCCTGATCAGCACGATCACCAGCAGAATCAGCAGAAAACGGTTGTTGAAAAAAGTGGCGAGAACTTCCGGATCGGTGGAAAAATATATCCATCGCCGGTACATCAGGTTTAAAAAGTCCATTGTCGTCTTACTCCCTGTTTAACATCATCATGCCGGCCAGATAAGTGTTGAGCAGCAGTTCGGAGCGCTTGTCGCCGCGGCCGTCGGAAGAAAGGGCGGAAAGTGCGGTCAGACCGGTTTCAAGCACCTTTTGCGACATCTTCAGCCGCCGCCGGCCGAGCCGCGGAAACATCGCCGCCAGATCCGGCTCAAACAATTGCGACAGCCGCACCAGCCGCCGCCGGTAGGAAACGCTCAAACGATAGTCTTTCAGATTGAGATGAAAGTTGTAAAACAAAAACCACAACGGCCGGTGGGAAGCGACAAACTGCCCGAAGCAGCCGGCATAAAGATTGATGTTGCCGTAGCCGCGGCGGCCTCCGCCGAGCTGGCTGAGATAAGCGTACAATTCGGCCAAAGTCATTTCGTTTTGTTCGGCGATGAAGTCGTCCATCTTCGCGAACTGGTTGTATATCGTTCCGATCGAGCAGCCGGAAGCTTCCGACAGCTTACGGGCGGTCAGATATTCCGCCCCTTTTTCGGTTACCAGCCTGCGCCCGGTGTCAAGCAGCCGCCGGCGGACGTTGTCTTTTGCATTCTGCGTCATATATTTTTTTAACCAATTGTTTGCAATATGGGATTATAATAATTCAATTCCGAACGGTGTTCAATTTTTTTCTTGACGTTTGAGGGGAATATTTTAATGAAAAAGATATTTTTAGCAGTTGTTATCCCGCTGATCGCCGCCGGCGCGGCAAAAGCGGCCGAACTCGAAGACGGAAAGTTTTACGAAGACGTACTGATCTCCGACGACCTAAAAATGGAAGACAGTTCGAATTCCGCCAAGGAAAAGGCCAGCAGCCTGCTTGACCAGAAGCCGAAAATAATCAAAATCGAGGGCGAACCGCTGCAGTTCCGCTCTGCCCGCACGAAAGCGGCGCCGGCTGCGCCCGTCGGCGGCAAACCGATCGACACCACCACCAAATACGGCGAAGCGCCGTTCGGCCTTTCCTGGGGCGCCACCTACAACCAAACCAAAGCGCTCGGCGTCGACATGGAACGGGTTGAGCGCAAAGACAGCGTCAACGACTTCATCGTCACCAAACTGCCCAAGCCGATTGCCGACTTCCGCCAGGTGATCGTCAGCTTCGGCGAAAACAACTCATTGTGGCGGCTCACGGCCTACGGCCGCCTTCTCAACGACGACGCCTCGGCCTCAAAAGCCCTGCACCTGTACCGGAAATATTACGGTTTGCTGGAAAGAAAATACGGCAACGCCAAAGAGTTTTTCACCCCCAAAATCACAACTGTTGAAAAAAAGGTAAAAGACGAGTATGGAGTAGATAAGGTCGAGATAGAAAAAATCTCCGAACCGATCGGCGGCGCCGACTTTCTGGCGGAGCTGAAAAGCGGTCAGGCGGTTTTGTACGCGACCTTTGAAGATCAGGACGTAGGCGCGGCTCTGGCCGTCAACGTCGACGGAGACGGCAAAAGCTACATCATCATTGACTATACCAACCTCCGGATCTTCCGCGAGCGTGAGGAGCAAACTCTCGACGCTCTTTAAAGATAAACAATAAAAGGAAAAAAATAAATTATGACTAAAATTTGTTTTTGCGGTATCTCGGGCAACGGCATGAGTCCGCTCGCCCAGATCATGAGCCTGAAAGGCTGCGAAGTTTACGGCAGCGACCGCAACTTCGACGCTGGCCGCGACGGCAAAAACCGTCAGGCGCTGCTTAACATGAATATAAAACTCGTTTCTCAGGACGGAAGCGGCATCACCGCCGACACGGAAACGGTATACGTATCGGCCGCGCTTGACGAAAACAACCCCGACATCAAAGCCGCGCGCGCTTTGAACATCCCGGTCAAACAGCGTTCCGACCTTTTGGCCGAAGTTTTTCACGGTTACCCCTTCGGCATCGCCGTCGGCGGCACCTCGGGCAAAACCACTACCACCGCCATGATCGGTTATATTTTTGACATGCTGGGACAAAAGCCCTGTCTGGTCAACGGCGGCATGCTGCGCAATTACGAACAGCTGAAAGGCCTGCCGAACTTCATTTACAACGAAGGCAGGTTCTGCATCATCGAAGCCGACGAAAGCGACGGCTCCATCTGCAAATATCATCCGCAAATCGCGCTCGTCAACAACATTTCGCACGACCACACTTCAATGGAAAACCTGATCGGTTATTTCCAGACTTTTGCCGACAACACCAAAGGCACGCTGGTCGTCAACGGCGACTGCGAACTGACCCGCAACCTCAAACACGACCGCAAAACGACCTTTTCGGTCAAAGATCCGGCCGCGGACTTCTTTGCCGACGGCATCAAATGCCTGCCCGACGGCGTAGAATACAATTTCCGCGGACAGACCTTCCGTCTCAATTTGTTCGGCGCTTTCAACGTCAGCAACGCGCTGGCCGCAATTGCCGTCTGTGCCGAAACCGGTTTGGATCCGCTGGCGGCCGCCAAAACGCTGGAAGGCTTTTCCGGCATCAAACGCCGGCTGGAAATCGTCGGCACCACCGGCCGCGGCATTACCCTGATTGACGACTTTGCCCACAACCCGAGCAAAATCGCGTCTTCGCTTTCGGCCTTAAAGGAATATCCGCGGCGCCTTCTGGTCATGTACCAGTCGCACAGCCCGTTTTCCGCCTTTAACACCGGCAGCGAAGTGGCGGCGGAAGTCGCCCGCGTACTCGGTCCCGACGACATCTTCGTCATGCCCGAGGTCTATATGCTGGATAAAAACGTCGACAAAGGCATTTCCGCCGCAAACATCGTCGACGCCGTGCGCAAAAACGGTCATAACAACGCTTATTTCCTCGACACCCGGGAAAACGTGCACAAATTTATCCTTGAGAACGCCAAAGACGGCGACTGCGTCGTTATCATGGGCGCCCGCGACAACTCGCTGCCCGACTTCAGCCGGCAGCTGCTGACGGAGCTGTAAACCATGATCAACCCGGTTCCCCGCGGCTCAAAAGTCGGCATTGTTTCCCCGTCTTCGGCGCTCGATTCGCCGGAAGACATCCGCGACGGACTGCGCTGGCTGGAAAGCTGCGGGTACCGGGTTGTTCTCGGCACGCACGTCTACGACCGGCTTAATCATATGGCCGGCACGCCCGAACAACAGGCGGAAGACCTGATGCGTTTTTTTGCCGATCCGGAAATCAAAGCGGTTTTTGCCGCTGCCGGCGGTTTCGGCGCACAGTATCTGCTGCCGCTGCTCGATTATGACCTTATCAGAAAGAATCCCAAACCGCTGATCGGCTTCAGCGACACCACCGCTTTGCAGGCAGGCATTTTTGCCCGCACCGGCAACGTCTGCTATGCCGGCATTCTGTTGAAATACGATTTCGGCCGCGGCGCTACCGTTCACCCTTATACCGCTGAAAGTTTTCTGCGGGCGATGGACGGCCGCTTTGAAGATATCCGCGGCGGCACCGTCGTCAACCCGGGCACCGCCGAAGGCCGGCTGGTCGGCACCAACCTCTGCGTTTTGCAGTCGCTGGCGGGAACGCCTTATTACCCTGACCTTACGGATACAATCCTGCTGCTGGAAGACGTCGACGAAAAAAGCTACCGCGTTGAGAGAATGCTGCTGCAGCTTCGTCAGCAGCCGTCGTTTGCACGGGTGCGCGGCGTCGTTTTCGGCCAGTTCACCGACATCCGCCTCAACCATCCCGACGACAAAGACGTCAACCGGGTGATCGACGAATTTGCGGCCGCGGTCAAAATTCCCGTTATCCGCAACTTTCCCTTCGGCCACGTCCGCGCCCGCAAAACGGTTCCGCTCGGCGCCCGCGTTACGCTTGATGCCGGCAGCTGCATTCTAAAAATTAAAGACTAAACCGACCAGCTGCTGCAGATTTTCGGCGTTCAGCCGCGCCATCAGCTCCTGATATTTGAAAAAACTGTCCCAGCCGTAACTGTTAAACGCCAGCATGCTGCCGATAATCCACAGGTTGGCGCCGGGCAGAAACATTGCGCAGAACAGATAGGAAACCTTCGGCAGATCGGTCTGCTTTTCATGTATCTGCGACGCCACCGTATCCACGTGATAGCCGATAAAATAACCGAACACGGCACTGACGATCCAGTTAAGCGCGGCAAACTTCATATAGATGCCGACCCCGACCATAAAAAAGAAACAAAACAGCGGGAAAAAATACGGCGCAATAATGATCAGCCAGTTGCCCTCGCCTTCAAACCCCATCGAACCGCCGGAATTGTCTTCCTCGATCCGGATATGTTTCACCTTGTGAAAAGTCAGCACCGCAAAAAAGCTGTGCGTCAGTTCGTGGGCAATAATCTGCATTGACGTGCGGATCGAAGCCTCCATTGAAGTCCGCGCCACGAAAAAAAGAAAAAAACCGCCGAACAGCGCCACGAATTTCAACGTTTTGAAGTCAAAATATTCCAGCGACTGGAAAAAAGCCGGCACCGACCACAATGCCCATACCGCCGCCGGCCATTTCAGCAGGCCGATTATCCTGTCCAATATCGTACTCATGAAAACGACTATAAGTCATCCGCGGCAAAAATTCATCAAAATTAACGCATCTATCAACATTCCTCTTGTAAATATAATTATACCTCTTACAATAAACGTATCTTTTAATTATCAGGGAAAGTTTTTCTAATGAACGACAACGATAAATTTGACGCCTTTGACTTTATCATCAACGAAGAAGACGAAGTGATGCTGCTGCTCTATGCCCGCGAAGGCGAAGCCAAAGACGCCGTTATTGAGATCGACGCCGATAACCGCTCGGCGGTTCTTTACCGCAACGAAGAAGACGGCGTGGTTATCGACCGTATTCCCGACGATGCTTTCGACAGCCTGCAGGATGCCGACAGCCTGATGGTCTGCGAACTGAGCCGCGAAGAAAAGGAAGAGGACGTCGAAATCGTCCGCGCTTACGAAGCCGACATCGTTCTTTAACCCCCAAACCGCAGTCAGCGGGTCAGACGATTGTCCAGCCGTTCCTCGTCAAGACCGGCCGGATCCTGGTGGATAATCACCTGAGAACCGGGATACAGGGCTTTGACTTCGTTTTCAACAATGTCCGTCAGTTCATGCGCCTGATAAAGCGACAGGCCGCCGTCAAGCTCCAGATGGAACTCAAACATGTAAACCCCGCCCAGATCGCGGGTACGCAAATCGTGAATGCCGCGGCAGAAGCCGCAGTTGTTGACCAGATTGAAAATGTCCTGCCGCACTTCTTCCGGCAGCTCCTTGTCCATCAGCAGGGCAATCGCTTCGCGGGCAATCTTGTAGGCATTGATCAGAAGATAAAAGGAAACAAACAACGCCGCCAGCGTATCAAACCAGTAGATTTCAAACAGTCTGACCACGATCAGGCTGATCATGATCGACAGGTTGGTGGCAATGTCTACCAGATAGTGGGCACTGTCCGCCGCCACTGCCAGCGAAGCCGTTTTCTTCACCACATACTTCTGAAAAGCGATCAGCCCTAAAGTGATTACCGTGCTGGCGGCCATCACCAGAATGCCGACGCCGGTATCCCCCACCGGCCGCGGCGAAATGAAACGGCTGACGCCCTCATAAACCACAAACACGCCGGAACCGGCAATAAAAGCCGACTGAACCAGCGCGCTCAGGGCTTCCGCCTTGCCGAAGCCGTACCGGTGCTCGACACTGGCCGGCTGGGAGGAAAATTTAACCGCAATAAAGGAAATAAGCGACGAAAAAATGTCCGACAGACTGTCTACCATCGACGACAGCACAGCCAGCGACCCGGTATAAAGCGAGGCCGCCAGTTTGATGAGCGCCAGCCCGGCCGACACCGACACGCTGGCGGTAACGGCGATTTTTTTCAAACGGTTGATGTTCTTCCGGTCAGCGGACGGTTGCGGCAACATTATCTATCTTCTCAAAATTCTCTTTGCTGATTTCATAATGGCATTTTTCCGCCGTTCGGGCAAAAAAGCCGAGGTAACCGCTTTCGTCTTCCGGCCGGAATTGATAACGGGCGTAGATATGCTCCTTATTTTGCAAAAAGTCAATTCCGATTTGCCGGCTGCCTTCAACTTCAAGTTCAAGCGACAAAACTTTTTCCCCTTCCGGCTTCCCTTCCGCCGCAGACACAAAACCGACGTTGAGCAGCGTTTTGACCATCTCCGCGGTACGGTTCAGGTTGCTTGTCCGGTTAAAGCCGCTCAGACGCCCGAAACGCAGGTTCCACAGGCTGCCGTACGTCCAGTCGGCGACATTGGTCGACAAATCGATCAGGTCGGCCTTGATCATCCAGACTTGGAACTTGTCGGCAAAGCGGATATATGCCGCCCGCGCGCCGCGGCCGATGTCTATGTCGTAACGACCGACGGAAAAGTCCGCCAACACCGAATTTTTTGCGCCTTCCAGCCGCACTTCCACGCTTTCCGACCCTTCCGCCGAACTCGGCGCCAGTCCGAAGCGGGACAAATATTCGGCCTTGTCCGATTTCTTTTCATAATAAACGGCGTCGGCCAGCACCGCCAGAAAACGGCCGATGCGCTCCTGATAAACGACGGCGCAGGGTTCCCCTTCCAGTTTCCATACCCCGTCTTCCTTAAAGAAGCTCAATTCCCCTTCGGCCGACGTCAAAACGACTTTTTCCACGTCGTTCAGCTTTTCCGTCAGTCCTTCAAACACCGGCCGGTTCTCATAACCGTCGCCGGCGTCGCTCATCGTCAGCAGGAAGGAAACGCCGCCGGCCGCCGCCAGCAGCACGGTCACGACGGCCGCCGTCTTAAATTCCCGGTTAAAAGATATTCTGACTTTGCCCGACAAACCGCCGCGGCGATAAAAACCTTTTGCCCCGGCCGCCGCCAGCAGCAGCAAAATCAGGAGAGGCACCAGATATATGTTGACAAACTTAATCATCATGCCGGTTTGTTCGATGTTGCGGTGCATGTTCATGCGGATCGCCGCCAGCTCGCTTCTCAGCGTATCCAGCCGCTGCCGCGTTCCCGCAATTACCGCCAGTTCGTCGGAAGTGAAGTTGTTTCGTTCTTCAAACTCTCTTTTTCCGAAAACTTCCTGCAACGCCTTTTTGGTCTTGTCGATCTGACGGAAAATGTCGTTTTCCTTGATCCGGAAATTGCGCAGATTTTCCTTGCGCATGTTTTCGATTCCCTCGAAACGGCGGATTTTCTGCGTCCGCCCGCGCAAATCGATCAGCGTTTCGTCGCCGGCCAGATAGTCAAGCGAATTGAGTATAAAATTGGCGTTGTCATAAAGCGGAATGAAATAATTGTTTTCCAAGATCGTCCGCCCCGAGCTCCAAAACGTATCGTAGATGAAGTCGGTGTCCGCCGCCACGATCACTTCAAACGGATTCTTCTTGTTTTTTTCGATCAACAGCGCCGCCAGAAACTTCAGCTTGCCGTCGGGTTTGAACATGCCGAGCAGGTCCGCCGGATTTTTTCCCTCATAAACCACTCCCGAATTCAAAACTCCCGACTGATCGCCGCCTTTGATCAAAGGCAGAAACGCGCTGCGCCCGCCGTCCGGCACCACCGCCGATACCGAAGCAAACAAAATCCCCTGCAGGTTTCTCGTGACCGGAAAATCAGGATTCATGCTTGAAGCCGGCGCCACGAACTGCACCACGTCCTGGGTAAAGACCGGATTGGTGGAATAGTTTTTGGTGGCGTCGACGGTGATTGAATTGTCAAGATCGGCCACCACCAGTTCGTTGTAAAAGCGGAATCCCCAGAACTTGTCCAGACCGTTCAGGTTGGAAGGATAAAACTCGATGTTGTCCGGCGAGAAAATCCGCGGCGCCTCGGCCGCCGTATCCAAAAGCAGCAGCGTTTTGCCGCCGAGTTCGGAATACTGTTTGATCGCCCCGACCACGTCATCCGGCAGCTTTTGCGGATGTATCATCATCAGCAGGTCGATTTTTGCCAGGTCTTCCGCGCTGTTGATGATTTTAACCTCATAAAACTTTTCAATCTCGGTCATGATGTTCCAGCGCGGGGAAACGTAACCGCCGGCAAACGGCGTGTCAAACACCGGCAGGCTGCTGATCAGCCCGAGCGTCTTTTTTTCATGATAAAGCTGATAAACCTTTTCCGTCAGATCCTGCTCCAGATAACCGTATCGCTCAAGGGCAAAAAACGGTATTATTTCGCGGCGGTCGGCACTGTCGGTCAAAACCAGCCCGAAAAAGCCGTTCTGGTTAAGATCAACCAGCGGCAGCGGCTGCAGTCCCGCCGCAATCGCCTGATCTTCCAAATCGTCAAGCGGCTGCGGATTATATATCTTATAGCTGAATTTTTCCGGCTGCAGACGCGCAAACTGCTCAAGCAGCAGCCGCACCCGGTCGTACATCAGCCGCAGTTCCGGGTTTCTCTGTCCCAAAACCGGCGAATAGTAGAGTTTGGCCGTCACCGGTTCCGGCAGGTTTTCCAGCACCCGGCGGGAAGAAGGGGTCAGCGTATGCAGCTTTTCTTGCGTAAAATCGTACTGTTCGGTACGCAAAAACCGGTTGGCCGTCAGGTTGAGCCCGGTAAAAGCCGTCAGCAGCAGCAAAAAGAAGAGGACGTAATAGGCTGCCTGGGTAGACTTCAGCCAGCGCGAGGTTCCCGAAGTGCGGAAGCTGACGACCAGAATGGTGGTTACGTTAAACAGCAAAATGACCGAAACGAAAAAGACGACGTCGCGCATTTCCAGCAGCCCGCCGGCAATGGTGCCGAAATGCACCAGAAAACTGAACGAGGCCACCATGTCGACCACCGCCGCCGGCGCAAACATCCTGAAAAAGCCGAGCACATATTCCACCCCGCTCAAAAAGAACAGGAAATTGACAATCACCGCCAGCACCAGCGCAATCACCTGGTTTTTGGTCAGCGCCGACATCGTCTGCGAAATGGCCAGCATGCAGCCGGCCAGAACCCAGCTGCCGAGATAGCTTCCCGCAATCACCCCGTTGTCGGGCGCCCCCAGATAATTGACCGTCAGCCAGAAGGGAAACGTCAGCACAAGCGCCGCGGCGGCAAAAATCCAGGAAGCCAGAAACTTGCCCCATACCAAAGTGGAAACGGAAACCGGCATGGTCAGAAGCTGCACCACCGTCTTGCTGCGAAATTCCTCTGCCCACAGCCGCATCGAAATGCCGGGAATAAACAGCAGATAAAGCCACGGCTGAAAGGCAAACATCGAACCGAGACCGGCAATGCCGCGGTCGACAAAATGCCCGAAATATACCGCAAAAGACCCGTTCAGCAGCAAAAAAGCCACCAGATAAACATATGCCAGCGGCGAAATAAAATAACGCAGCAGTTCGTTTTTGGTCACGATCCATAATTTTTTCATCTATGCCTCGTCTTCCGTGGTTGTCAATTGACAGAAAGCTTCTTCCAGATTTTTTGCGCCGGCTTTTTTGATAATTTCCCCGGCAGTGCCGTCGGCAACGATTCGCCCGCGGTTGATCAGAATGATCCGGTTGCACACCGTTTCCGCCTCATCCAGCAGATGGGTGGAAATCATGATCGTCTTTTTTTTGCCCATCTGCCCGATCAGTCCGCGGATATGCCGTTTCTGGTTGGGATCCAGACCGTCGGTCGGTTCGTCCAAAAGCAGTACCGGCGGATCGGAAAGAATGCTCTGGGCAAAGCCCACCCGCCGCTGATAGCCTTTTGACAGGGTTTCTATTTTCTGTTCCGCCACGTTTTCTATTTTGGCCAGGGCAATCGCGCGATCGGCCGCCCTTTTGTCCAGCAGCCGCAGACCGGCCATATAGTTAAGAAACGCCCGCACCGTCAGATCCGGATACAAGGGCGAGCCTTCGGGCAGAAAACCGACGTTTTGCTTGCCCTCAAGCGGAAAATCCCGGATATTGCGGCCGCAGATGAAAATATCGCCGGCGGAAGGCGCCAGATAACCGGCCATCATATTCATCAGCGTTGACTTGCCGGCACCGTTGGGTCCGAGCAGGGCAATCACTTCCCCCTCTCCGGCCTTAAAGGAAACATTGTCGACCGCGCGGATTCGGTCATAGTTCTTGCACAAACAACAAACTTCAACATTTGCCGGCATTGTCATCTCCTATTTCCGGTTCAATTCGTACAGCACCACCGCCGCCGCGGTCGAAACGTTCAGGCTTTCCACTTCCGGATTGATCGGCAGCCGCACCGTCAGATCACAGGTTTCTTCCACCAGACGACGCATGCCGGCGCCTTCGCTGCCCATAATCACCGCCAGTTTGCCGCCTTTTTGCAAAGCCGAAACGTCGGTTTTGGCATAACCGTCCATACCGACTGCCCAAAAGCCTTCCTTTTTCAGTTTTTCCACCGCCCGCGACAGGTTGGTCACCCGGCAGACCGGCAGCAGTTCGAAAGTGCCGGCCGCCGCCTTCAGCATCGCCCCGCTTTCCTGCGGCGAATTTTTATCCTGCACCATGAGCGCCAGCGCGTCAAAAGCCGCGCAGGAACGGATGATCGCCCCGATGTTCTGCGGATCGGTCACCTGATCAAGCACCAGCAGATGGCAGTTTTCCTTTTCCCGCGCCTTTTCGCACAGTTCTTCCAGCGAAATGCCCGGCAGCATCTCGGCCACCGCCGCCATTCCCTGATGCACCGCTTCCCGCGGCAGCATCTTCTCCAGTTCCCGGCGCTCGACGACGGAAAGTTTCTTTTCGCCGATTCTGCCCCGCAGTTCGGCAGCGTTTTCTTTCAGGCAAACGACGCGGACAATGCTGCGCCGCGGGTTGGCCAGCGCCGCGAAAACGGCGTGCCGCCCGTAAATGACTACCTGATTTTTGTTTTGCATGGTTATTCTTTCTCCAAAATTGCCGCCGCTTCAATCAGACTTTCTATCTTATGGTCCGGTTCGGGACCGCGGTATTTGCGTTTGGGATCGTAAATGATGCATTCGGCCCGTTCGCCGTCATGCTCAAAAGCCGCCGCGGTTTTGACGTCGGCTTCGCCGTCGCCGATGACCACGATTTCGCCGGCCGGCGGCAGCCGGTTGTCAAACACCGCGTGACAGGCCAGGGGATGCGGCTTGTCTTCCGCATATTCGCCGGCCGCCACCACTTTTTTAAAATATTTGCCGAACCCGAGCTTTTCCAGTTCTTCTTTGATAAAGCGCGTTTTTTTGTTGGTAATCAGATAACATTCAAGCCCTTTTTCGCGGCAGAAACCGAGCAGCTTTTCCGCGCCGAACATCGGCGCCAGCCGGTCGGTGTGGAATTTTTCGATATATTCGTAAAAATACCCTGCCGCCTCGTCCCGCCGCTCTTTGAAAACGTATCCGAGAGTGTCTTTGTTCTGCAGGGTGCTGGTGATCCGTTTGATTTCGTCATAGGGAATCCGCAGCAGCCCCATTTTATCGAAAGTATAGTCGTACGCCGCCGAAATCACCGGATAAGTGTCCGCCAGAGTGCCGTCCCAGTCAAACACCGCATATTTGTACTTCATCGCCCCTCCTCATGCCTTTAATTATATTTTAAAGCTTAAAGCCTAAGCTTCAGACTTAACGAATAATAACATTTCAGGAGACGTGGTCAATGGAAAATCTCGACCGCCCGGCAAAATTAAAGGAATTCGCCGAAACCTGCGCAAACGGCGCCGCCTTTGTCTTAAACCCGCTTTCAACCGACGCTTCAAGCCGCAAATATTACCGCATGCGTTTTAACAACGGCGGCAGCGCGGTAATCATGGACGACGAAGGCTGCCGCTGCCGCACCCGCGAATTTGTCGAACTTTCCGCCTTTCTCCGCGCCCGCGGCGTCTATGTCCCCGAAGTAAAAAACAAAGACTTCGGCAACGGCTTTCTGCTGCTGGAAGACTTGGGCGACGACACCGTAACCAAACTGCTGACAGACGACAACGAAATGCGCCTTTACCGCATGGCCGGACGCGCCGCCGCCAAAGTTGCCGCCGTGCGCGAACGTCCGCAATGCGTCAACGAGCTTTCCCGCCGCAGAATTCTCGACGATCTGCGCCTGTTTACCGACTGGTATTTTCCGATGGCCGCCGGACAGCCGCTGCCCGAACGGGCCGCCGCGGAATTTTTCGCCGTTGCCGGCAGGCTGGCGGAACTGGCCTACCGGGTACCGAACCGGCTGGTGTTATGGGACTATCACATCGACAACATCATGCTGCCGCCGAACGCGGAAGAATGCGCGATCATCGATTTTCAGGACGCCATGTGGGGACCGCTCACTTACGACGTCATGAGTCTGCTGGCCGCCGACCGCCGACCGGCCTCGCCGGAAGTCATCCGGCAGGTCAAAGACGATTTTTTCAACAGTCTTGAAAACGTCCGCCGCGAAGATTTTGAAGATTCGTTTGCCTTTCTTTCACTGTTCCGCCACCTGCGGGTGCTGGGACGTTTTACCACCCTTTCGATGATCAACGGCAAAACCCGCTACCTGAACTATATTCCCCAGATGTGGAAAATGCTGGACCAAATCCTCGAATATCCCAAACTGGCGGAAGTCAAAAACTGGCTTGACGCATACCTGCCGCGGGAACTGCGGCGGGCGCCGGCGCGCAAACCTTTTACGCAGGCAATGGTGCTGGCCGCCGGCCGCGGCGTGCGGATGGGCAGCCTTACCGACAGTCTGCCCAAACCGTTGATCAAAGTCGGCGGCAAAGCGCTGATTGACTACAACTTCGACCGCCTGGCGGAAGCCGGCATCAAAAACGCGGTCGTCAACCTTTGTTACAGAGGGGACATGATCCGCAAACACCTGACCGCCGCCCGTCCGGATTTCAACCTCGTCTTTTCCGAAGAAGCCGAAGCTCTCGAAACCGGCGGCGGCATCAGAAAAGCGCTGCCGCTTTTGAAAGACCCCGCCTTTTTCGTCTGCAACAGCGACGTCTTTTTCGTCGACCGTGGCTACAAACCTGTTTTGTGGCGGATGGCGGACGCCTGGGACGAAAAAAAATATGACATTCTGCTGCTTCTGCAAGACTTAAAAGACGTCTGCGGCGACAAAGGCGTCGGCGACTACCGCGTCGGCACCGGCGGAAAAATCGAACGCAACGCCGCCAAAACCGCCGGTTATCCCTACATGTTCGGCGGCATTTCGATCGTCAGCCGCAAAATTTTTGCCGGCGAAACGCGCGAAAAATTTTCTCTGCGCGACCTTTTCGATTTGGCGCAAAGCCGCGGCAGGCTTGGCTTTGTTCTCAACGACGCCGAGTTTTTCCATGTCGGCACGCCGGAGGCCCTGAAGGCCGCGGAAACAAAAATCCACAGGCAAAAATAAAAAAGATGTTGACAATCGCGGCAAAATGCTATTATTTGCAAGAATGAAATTTGCAAAAAGGAAGTCAGTTCCTTTCCCTCAGTCGGAATTTTCTATGGAGGGGTGGCAGAGCGGTCAAATGCAACGGACTGTAAATCCGTCGACTTTAGTCTACGAAAGTTCGAATCTTTCCCCCTCCACCATTTTTTAATTCGACGGGCTTGATGCAAAAACATTTTTTGCGCGGGTGTAGCTCAATGGTAGAGCAGAAGCCTTCCAAGCTTATGACGGGGGTTCGATTCCCCTCACCCGCTCCAAATTTTTGATCAAGATTTTGGTTTTAACAACACAAACAGGAAGAAGCACAGATGGCAAAAGAGAAATTTGAAAGAAGCAAGCCGCACTGCAACATCGGGACGATCGGTCACGTAGACCACGGGAAGACGACGTTGACGGCCGCGATCACGAAAGTATTGGCGGAACAGGGCGGCGCGGAGTTTTCGGCCTATGATCAGATTGACAAGGCACCTGAAGAAAAGGCTCGCGGTATCACCATTTCGACCTCACACGTAGAGTACGAAACGGCGAAGCGTCACTATGCGCACGTAGACTGCCCGGGTCACGCGGACTATGTAAAGAACATGATTACGGGTGCGGCGCAGATGGACGGTGCGATTTTGGTCGTATCGGCGGCTGACGGTCCGATGCCGCAGACGCGCGAACACATTCTTCTGGCTCGTCAGGTAGGTGTACCGGCGATTGTCGTTTACATGAACAAGGTAGACCAGGTAGACGATCCGGAACTTCTGGAACTGGTAGAAATGGAAATCCGCGATTTGCTGAGCTCTTACGGTTTTCCGGGCGACGAGATTCCGATTGTCAAAGGTTCCGCTTTGGCAGTTTTGGAAGACGGCGACGCGAAGATCGGTCACGATTCGATCATTGAACTGATGAATGCGGTAGACGACTACATTCCGCAGCCGGATCGTCCGAAAGACAAACCGTTCCTGATGCCGATTGAAGACGTATTCTCGATTTCGGGCCGCGGTACGGTAGTAACGGGCCGTGTAGAACGCGGTGTCATCCATGTCGGCGACGATATTGAAATCGTAGGCATCAAACCGACGCAGAAGACGACCTGCACGGGTATCGAAATGTTCCGCAAACTTCTGGACCAGGGCGAAGCCGGCGACAACATCGGCGTATTGCTCCGCGGTACGAAGAGAGAAGAAGTAGAACGCGGCCAGGTATTGGCGGCTCCGGGTTCGGTTACGCCGCACACCGAGTTTGAATGCGAATGCTACATTCTGACGAAGGAAGAAGGCGGTCGTCATACCCCGTTCTTCAACAACTATCGTCCTCAGTTCTACTTCCGTACGACGGACATTACCGGTTCTGTAGAACTTCCGGAAGGCACCGAGATGGTCATGCCTGGCGACAACATCCGTATGAAAGCCCAGCTGATCCACCCGATTGCGATGGAAGAAGGTCTGAGATTTGCGATCCGCGAAGGCGGCCACACGGTAGGCGCCGGCGTTGTATCGAAGATCATCAAATAAGATTTTCGCAAACGAAAGAAAAACTCCCTCCTGACCGGAGGGAGTTTTTTTGTATCTTTTACAATTCCCGATTTTGCGCCGGGTACAATACAAGAATGTCGGCGGACACTTCTTCGGGCAGGAATATGTTCAAACCGTTTAGCGGCTGCGTTTCTCTCCGTTTACCGGAAGGTTTTTCCTGCGCCGCTCATAAGTCAAAGGGGGTAAACCGAAGACAAAAAAAGAAAAAAGGAAGGGAAAAGCAAAAGAGAGAGAAGAGAGGGAAAAGCGAAGAAAAAGCGAGAAAGGATAAAAAGAAGGAGAAAGAAGAAAGGAGGAAAAGGAGAGAAAGAAGCCGGAAGCAAAGGATAAAGAATCTGCAGTAATTTGGAAAAAGGAAGGAAAAAGCCAAAGAAAGAGAAGAAAGGGAAAGAGAGGAAAAAGCGAAAAAAGATAAAAAGACGGAGAAAGGAAAGGCAGACCGGCAAAACAAAAAAGACGGAAAAAAGAAAGGAAAAGAGAAGAGAAAAAAGGGAAGAAAGAAGAAAACAGATGCGAACAAAAACCGCCTCAGAAAAAGGATCGTTTTTTTGCTGCTGATCAAAAGTATAACGTTAAAACGGAAAGTTCAATCAAAAACTTTTGTTTATCAAAAAACTATCAATCATATGCCGGGGCAAAACAAAAACAGCAAAAAAACGATCCTTTTTAATATACAATCATGAAAAAAAACAACAAAAAGAACAATCGGCTTAATTTTTACAATTTTTTGCAAAAGAAAACCATCAGGCTTTTGCTAAAACTGAGATACTTACTTCTGGCGTTCCGCAAGCCTGTAAAAATCGGTTTTTTGCGGCTTTACAACGAAGAAAACACCATCATTACCTGCCTGATGTCGGTTATTGACATGACGGACATAATCGTGCTGATTTATTCCGACATAGAAGATTCGAGTCTGGAACTCGTCCGCCGATACATAAAGGACAACCGGCTGGAAAAAAAGTTCATTATCCGCCGCTACCCGCATAAAGTATTCACCCAGCACGCTCCCGAATACCGGTCAGGCAAAGTCAAACCGGAAAACACCCTGGCCGCCTATTATGAATTCGGCTACAAAATCTGCCGTCGGCTGGCCCGTTTCCGCAACGGTTTCATTTTCAAAATAGACGCCGACCAAATTTACATGAACAACTGTTTTACCCGCGCCGAAGAAATGATGAAAAAGAAAAAATACGCCGTCATCATCAATTCTTCCGGCGGATACAACGGTTATGTTACCGAAGGCAAATTCTATTCCCTGTGCCGTCGTCCAAGACACGGATGCCTGAACGGAGAATGCGGAGACCATCTCATGATCTCGAACGCTTTTGCCGAATTCGTCCGTTTTTCCATGTCGGTAACCGACGATCACGCCTGGGAAGTTCTTTCCCTGCCCAAAGCATTCTCCCGTTTCGTCAAACCGTTTTGCGGAATCATGTGGTTTCATTTCAACCACAAACCGTTAAAAGAAGGCAGACTTTGCCCTTTTACCCCGGCTCAATACGCCGAATATAAAGAAAAAATCCTTCCGCTTCTGATTAAAGCCGATTCCCCCTGCAAAGAACTGTCGGTTAAAACCGAAAAAAACTTTTTCAATTGACTTACAAACAAAAACAAGTTATTAAGTAGCTCTGAAAACCCGAGGACCCTCTTTTTAAGAGGGCTTTAAATAACGATAATAAACCGGAGAAATAAAATGAAACGTACTTATCAGCCTTCCAAATTAGTCAGAGCACGCCGTCACGGCTTCCGCACCCGCATGGCCACCCAGGGCGGCCGCAAGGTTTTGGCGGCCCGCAGAGCCAGAGGACGCGCCAAGCTTTCTGCCTAAACCAAGGTTCAGGGCAAATGCCGGTTTTTTTTAAGCTGAAAAAACGCAAAGATTTTGTCCGTGCGGCAAAATCGGGAATTTCGATTCCGACCCGCAGCATCGTCATACAGGCCGTTCTCCGTCCGGAAGAAACGGCACAGGGCGCGCGGATCGGCTATACGACAACCAAAAAAATCGGCAAAGCCGTTGTCAGAAACCGCTGCCGCCGGCGCCTGCGCGCCGCGGCGGCGCTGTGTTTCGGCAAACTGGCCCTGCCCAACGCCGACTATGTGCTGATTGCACGCTACAGCACCGCCGGCGTCGATTTCAAAGAACTCTGCCGCGATCTGCAATACGGCGTCAAAAAACTCAACCGGCAATTAAACGGAGAAACCGCCTGTGTTCAAGAGGATGATCAAACTCCCGTTTCTGTTGCCGATTAAATTCTACCAGAAAGTCATATCTCCGCTGTTGCCCCACAGCTGCCGCTTTCAGCCCAGCTGCTCGCAGTATATGCTGGAAGCCATCGAGATTCACGGCGTAATCAAAGGCCTCTGGCTCGGCAGCAAAAGACTTTTGCGCTGCCATCCCTGGGGCGGTTCGGGATACGACCCGGTACCGCCGAAAACGCCTCCCGCAAAAAACGATAAAAACTTGCATTGACGGCAAATACTGCTATATTCGTGTGGACAATAAAATTTTTTAGGAAAACGACGACAATGAACGAAGACATTAAAAGCTTTTATGCAGCGATTATCCTTTCCCTGATTCTCATTTTCGCAACCAACTACTTTTTCTTCAAAAAAGACGACGTCGTCGCAACTCCGCAGGTCAATGTCAGCCAGCCGGAAACGAAAACGGCTGCCGCGGACGGCAAAGACGAAGCCAAAGACGCGGTGCCTTTATCGACCGAAGAAGCCGTCGCCGCCAACCCCGGCGTCAAAATCAGCACCCCGGCGCTGACCGGTTCTTTCCGCACCCGCGGATTCCGCATCGATAACCTGTGGCTGGAAAAATACAAACAGACCCTTTCTCCGGACAGTCCCGACGTAGAACTGCTGACGCCGGCCAAAACCGCAAATCCCTATTATGCGGAATTCGGCTGGCTGGCCGCCGATCCGGCCGTCCGGCTGCCCGACGCCCACACCCTCTGGACGGTCAAAGGCCGGGAACTGACCGACAAAACGCCGGTCGTTCTGGAATGGGACAATCAGCAGGGCCTGAAATTCATCACTAAAATTTCGCTTGACGAAAATTACCTGTTTACCGTCAGCCAGTCGGTTGAAAACAATACCGGCAAAAACGTCACCCTCTATCCTTACGGACTGATTGCCCGCGCTCCCGGCGCCGTCGGCGGCCGCGGCGTCGTCCATGAAGGCATGATCGGGGTTATGGACGGCACGCTGGAAGAAATCAAATACGACGACGTAAAAGACGAAAACAAAGAATTTACCACTACCGGCGGCTGGCTGGGCTTTTCCGACCGCTACTGGTTTTCGGCCATCGTCGTCAACCCCGAAACGGAAAGCCGGGTCAAGTTCAGCAAAAGCGGCAACGGTCTTTACCAAGCCGATTTTGTCGGCTCGCCGGTAACCGTGGTTCCCGGTTCGGTCGGCTCCGACCAGGTTATGTTCTATGCCGGCGCCAAGGAAATCAAGCTTTTGGACCAATACACTTCCGAACGCCGCATTCCCAAGTTTGACCTGGCGGTCGATTTCGGCTGGTACTATTTCCTGACCAAACCGTTTTTCTACATCCTCGATTTTCTCTACGGCATTATCGGCAACATGGGCTGGGCCATTCTGCTGTTTGCCGCCCTGCTCAGACTGGTAATGTTTCCGATTGCCAACAAGTCTTACGAAAGCATGGCCAAGATGAAGAAAATCCAGCCCAAGTTGAAGGAACTGCAGGAAAAATACGACGACAAGGTCAAACTCCAGCAGGAAACGATGGAACTTTACCGGCGGGAAAAAATCAACCCTGCGGCCGGCTGCCTGCCGATGCTGATTCAGATTCCGGTATTCTTCTCGCTTTACAAGGTTTTAAATATTGCCATCGAAATCCGTCATGCGCCTTTTGTCGGCTGGATTAAAGACCTTTCGGCACCCGATCCGCTGACGCTTTCGGTAATCACGCATCTGCCGGTTCCCGGTTTTCTCGATATCGGCGTCTGGCCGATCATCATGGGACTGACCATGTACATCCAGCAAAAGCTCAATCCGACCCCGACCAACAAAGATCAGGCGCGGATGTTTGCCCTGCTGCCGCTCATCTTCATGTTCATGATGGGGCATTTTGCTTCCGGTCTGGTCATTTACTGGACGCTTTCCAACATCCTTTCGATCATCCAGCAGAAAGCGATTGCCAAAAAGAACGAAGGAAAGTAGCCGATGGAAAACCTTAACCCGCAATACGATTCGGAAGAGCTGGCCGCCGGGCGCAAACTGCCCGGCGCAGCCTGTACTTTCGTGCTCGGCGTTGCCTCTTTAAACCAGCTGCCGCCAGACGACCAAATGGAAGAAATCGCTTTTGCCGGCCGTTCCAACGTCGGCAAGTCGAGCCTGATCAACGCGCTTACCGGCCGCAAAGGACTGGCCAAAACGTCCAACACGCCGGGACGCACCCAGCAGCTGAACTATTTTAATCTGGCCGACAAACTGTTTTTGGTCGACCTGCCCGGTTACGGCTTTGCCAAAGCGCCGGAAAATCTGGTTAAACAATGGCAGAAAATGATCTTCGCCTATCTGCAGGGACGGGTAAACCTGAAAAGGGTGTTTTTGCTGATCGATTCCCGCCACGGCATCAAAAAAGTGGATCGCGAGATTATGGAGATGCTCGACAAAGCCGCCGTTACCTATCAGATTATACTGACCAAAAGCGACAAAATTTCCGCCGCCGCCCTGGCCAAGGTTTTCAGGGAAACACAGGCGGAAATCGCCAAACACGCGGCAGCTTACGTCGACATCATCGCCACCAGTTCGGAAAAAGGTTTCGGCATCGACGAGCTGCGGGCGGAAATCTGCCGGCTGGCCGGATAGAAACAGCCTTTCGTTGTTCAGGGACCGGATTTTCCGGTCTTTTTTATTTGACAAAACGGCAAAACGACTTATGATGCGGCCGACTAACATATTATTAACCAATCACTGTAATTTTATGCAAAAAGAACAAATTATCCGTTCGGTCAGCGAAGCCGTCTTCTTTGATTCGCAAGAAATTCGACTGGACCGCGAAAGCGAAAACTTCGGCGAAAACGTAGAAAAAATCGCCCGTTATCTTTCCGCCAACATCATCTTAAGCGCGCCCGGCCTCACCGTTTACGTCGGCAATCCCAGATTACCGCGCCGGCTGGTTGAACACTTCGGCGGCAAAACGCGCCACAGTGTCAGCCTTTATTGGCAGGGAACCGTCGGCATTGCGCCGTTGCTCGGCTTTCTCAGCCGCGAAACCGGCGTTCAGACCCTGCGTTTCAACGTCGAAAAGACAGACCTGCCGGCAGTCGTTTCCGGCCTGCAAAAGCTTTTCCGCCGCAGCGTGGTGCTGGAAAGAAACCAAACGGGAGAAAACGCCTATATCGGCTCTTGCAGACAAGCATGGCGGCTGAGGAGGAAATACGGCAAAAAAACCGTCGTCCGCAAATATGCCAACTACTGGCTCTGGCTGGCAAAAGACCTTCCGCTGAAAGACAACGAACTGACTTCGTTCATTACTCCGGCTTAAATTTCCGGAAAAACCTCAGACGTTCCCGCCCGCAAGGCCGGAACGTTTTTATATTTGCATAAAATATTAAGGATTTCCCGCTATAATCGGCACCGTATCCGTAACGGGGAGAAATAAAAATGAAATATACGCTTTGTCTGCTGACGCTGCTGCTTGGCGGCTGCATTTCCCATTACTCGAACTATCAATATGATAACGGCGACGATTACGTCAGCGAAGGCACCGTCCGCATCGTCAACGACGACAACGGAAAAATCGGCTATGCCACGCCCGACGGCATCATTTTGATCGAACCGCAATATGCTTTCGGCTACCCGTTTAAAAACGGCAGAGCAAAAGTCACCTATGAAGGGGAAAGCCGCCCGGTCGGAAATTCCGGCGGAGAATATCATTACTGGGACAGCGACCAATGGTTTTACATCGACAAACAAGGCAATAAAATCGACGACAGAAAGATCGACGACTAACGCATTTTTCCGCAAACAAACGCCTGTCCGCATTCAACCGAATCCGCATTGCACGGTTCGTTCCCGCCGCCGGGCATTCCGAATCCTTTCAAATTCCGGGTGCCGCCCGTTTTTATTCCCGTCATTATGCCTCTGATGCCGGGCGCAAGTTCGTTTCTTTCCCGGCTTCCCGCGCCGGGTCGAACCCGGGACATAAAAAAAACCTCCCTTGCGGGAGGATTTTTTATGGCGCGCTCGGCGGGCCGGAGTATAAAAAACAACCGCTGCTCCGGTTGTTTTTTGCCGACGGGCGAAGTTTTGTCGCTTTTGACAAGCCGCCCGAACGGCGCCGGCAAAAGTTACAAAACAAGTGACCGAAGCGAGTTGGCGACTGCTTGAAAAGCAGAGCCTATGAGCAAGAACGAACCTTGGTTCGAATTCCGCCGGGCGCAATCAACACCCGTCATTATGCCTCTGATGCCGGGCGCAAGTTCGTTTCTTCCCCGGCTTCCCGCACCGGGTCGAACCCGGGACATAAAAAAACCTCCCTTGCGGGAGGATTTTTTATGGCGCGCTCGGCGGGATTCGAACTCACAACCTTCTGATCCGTAGTCAGATGCTCTATCCAATTGAGCTACGAGCGCATCTTTTTCATTTCACAAAAGCTTTAATACAGCCTTTTGTTTTTTTTTGCAAGCAAAATTTAAACAAATTTAATTTTTTTCTGTTAAATATCAGGGCAGACATGAAAATACTTATTTGTTTCTGACAAATTTATCTTTACAACAGGCGTGAAAAGTGTAAAAAAACATTAAGTTACGGATTTAAATCATATATTGACAAGGTAGCAGATTACATGAAAAACATTGCAATGAAATTATTGGTCGCGTCAACGGTTGTTCTTACTTCCGCATGCTCGGGAGCCGGCTTTCCTTCCCTGCTCGGCGGCGATTCCGCGGGAAACGGCAACATTGTCGTCCGCAGCGGCTCTTACGAAGACGCCAAAGGCGCCAACACCGGAACCTTTGTCGGACAAAAGATTATCGCTTTCCGTCAGGAACTGGAACAAATCAAAGTTTCTCACCAGAGCAACCGCGAAGAACTGACAAGAATTCAAAAGAACATTACCGTCAATTCGACTCAGTATAACAATACCGTCGGCTCAATCGAAAGCAAGCTGCAAATCGGCACCACGCCCGGCAACCCTAATCTGTACAACATGCTGCAGCAGGCGCAAAACAACGTGCAGACGATGTCAATGAACGCCAACGCCTTGAACAATCTGTCGGTCAAAGTCGCCAACGACGCCACATCCACCGTTTACCTGATCGATTCGATCCGCGCGGCTTTCAGCATTTCCGGCGCGGTTGACGAAGACCACCGCCAGCTGCACAATCTGCAAAACGAAGCCGAACAGCTGCTTGTCAGCATCAACAGCATCAACAGCGAAGTCAATGACGATTCCGCCCGTCAGCAGCAATATCTCGTTTCCGCGCAAAACCAGATCGGCAACCTGAATACGGCCATCCGCGTCGGCAGTTTTCGCAACGCGGCACCCGCGCCGGCACCCCGTCCGGTTTTGTTCGGCAGCAAGGCCGCTTCCCGCAATACCCAAACGGCAGCGGCGGTTCGCAGCGGCAAACCCCTGTTTGTCGCCAAATTCAAAAACGACAACGTCAGCTACAAAGAAGGCCTGAGCACGGCCGTTAAAGCCGCCGTTAACCGCAAAAGCAACACCGTTTTTGAAGTTGTTGCCGTATCAAACGGCTCTGCGGCCGGCAAAGCGCAGGAACATGCAAACAAAATCTTTGAAGAAATTGCCGCCATGGGCGTCAACCCGGGCAACATTAACTTAAGCGCAAAAACCAGCGCCCAGGCCGACGGTGCGGAAGTCTGGATTTTTGTTCACTGACAGCCCTTCCTAATTCACAAAAAACCCCGTATCTGCGGGGTTTTTTATTGCCTTGTCACCCACCGAAAAACACTATTTTACACAAAAAAACACGGCCAAATTTCAAACTTCCCGCTCGTCGGAAAACATCCGTTAGAAAGACTCGGCAAGAAGGAACAGAGGAAGAGGAAGAGGAAGAGGAAGAGGAAGAGGAAGAGGAAGAGGAAGAGGAA
>ERZ773148.410-NODE-410-length-37209-cov-23.516795_pt1 | contig 37209 bp, 25 predicted proteins | sample MGYA00580846_ERZ773148 | MGnify/ENA primary metagenome ERZ773148 (study PRJEB29015, sample SAMEA2737879) | human gut metagenome | biome: human gut; feature: human-associated habitat; material: faeces | place: China | collected 2012 ... | reverse complement strand
TCCTCCGAAGAATTTTTTATTCTCCACGTGGGGATTTCGAAATATCCACGTGGAATCCGTTTTCCCCGACACAGCCTCGTTTCGATATATGGTCAGCTCTAAATTATTGTAACAAGACAGCCCTGATCGGAGTGCCATTAGAAATTAGAGTTTAGAGTCCCGATAGCTCTGATAGCTCTGATAGCTCCGATCACTCCAGCCAACAGCAAAACCACAGACGCTGTCACGCTTTGACACAACGGACTACAGGACGACGTGGGGATGGAGGGCGAGGGACGCACTATGACTCGATACTAGCCGTGACTGAATCCTGTAGGGACGCACGAGAGTATCTAGCCGGAGGGCGTCCGTTGTCGTTAAATCACGATGCTGTAACCTTTGACACAACGGACGCACCGACGGTCTGCGTCCGAGCCGTGCGCCCCTACATTTCGCTACTCGTCTTGCTGTATTGTAGCGAACGCTCTTCTGCTAGAAACGAGCCGTGCACCGCCGCGGCGGGCTACTGGTCTCATCTGGCTACTTGTGCAATTTGCGGAGTTGAGGTCTCAGTGTTGGCTTGCGCATCTAAAAAAAAAAAAGCTATCTTTGCGACAAGCAGTGCAGTAACATACAGACAAACAGACAAAAATAGCTATGATCTTAGGAAGAAAGAGCGGACTTCTTGCGATATTGGTTGTGGTTAGCTTGATGCTCACCCAAAGCCTCAGCGGACAAACGCTTAAAGAAGGTTCCAACGGACAGACAGTCAAAGGGCAATCTCAGCAACCTCAGAGTGCCCAGCCCCAGTCTCAGAGCACTCAGCTCCAGCAACCTCAGAGCACCCAGCTTCAGCAGTCTCAGAGTGCACAGCCCCAGACGCAGCACTCGCAGCAGGGAGAGACTTATCGCGGACAGCTCAGAGATAGAGTGACCGAGGAGCCTATCTCTATGGCGACCGTCATATTGCTTTCGGCAGATTCGACCGTGGTCTCCACGACGCTTTCGAGCGACGGGGGGACCTTTGAGCTTTCAGGGGTGGGGGCGCATTGGCTCCAGGTGAACCATCTGGCTTATCAGACACTCCGCATGAGCCTGGATGCTCCGCTGCCTGACGTGCTCTATATGGATCAGGCGACAGGTGAACTGGGCGAGGTGGTGGTCAAGGCGGAGCGTCCGCTTATGAAGCTCGTCGATGGTACCACCCCGAGCTACGATATTGATCAGCTCTTTGCGCATAGCTCCGTCACTACCGCTTATGAGATGCTGGGTCAGCTTCCTGGAATGTCGATGCAGGGCGATGTGCCGACGCTCGTGGGGACCAATGGCTATACGCTGGTCTTCAATGGTCAGCCATCCGACATTCCTCAAAATATGCTACTCGAGCGTCTCAAGAGCATTCCCCGAGAGATGGTCGCTAGTGTGGAGATCTCCTATACTCCCATTGCCCGTTATCGGGCTAAGGGCGCTTCGATCAATGTGGTCTTCAAAGGACAGACTGCGGGCAGCCCTCTGAGTGGCACCTCAGGTCAGCTCTTTACCGAGTATAGCAATCGGTACTACAGCAACTACGCTGCGGGTGGTAGTGTCAACTACTCCGCTCCCAATGGCTTCTCCGTCACTGCCAATTATAGGGCTAGTCTAGGTAAAAGCCGAAATGATTTGATCTACGATATAGCTCCCTTTGGTCGCTACACCAAGGGGCTTGCGATAGAGAATACGGGCTACACGAACTATAACAAGCATACGCTTTTTGCCGAGCTGGGGTATAAGTTCGGGCGGCATGCGCTATCCGTCGACTACTACGGGAGCTTGACCCCTCCCGAGGGAACGACCCGCTACCAAGTCAATCAAAAGGAGCGCGCACCTCTAGAGTCACTCAATAAAGGCAATGATAATACGCATCACGTCGCCATAAACTACAGACTGGGTGGCAACTTGCTGGCGGGTCTCTTCTACACGCACTATCGGGATCACAGAGAGGTGCTCTATGGGATGGAGCAGTCGGCCAGCTCACCTTATGCTACGAGCTATACGAGCGACCAGCTCTCGCAGGTGTGGGGCGGGCATATCGATAATAGTCATAGCTGGGAGAGTGGCTGGGGGCTGTCGTACGGCACCAAGGTCTCCTACTCCAAGACGATCAATGGACAAACTTACCTCTGGCGAAATGGTCAGCAAGTTCCAAACGGTGCAGTGTCAGGAACCAGTAAAGAGCTACTGGCGGACCTCTATATAGGCGGTAAAAAGCAGTTTAATAATGGGCTAAGCCTCGGGCTAACCTTGATTGGTGACTATGCGAACTATATAGGTGCAGAGGAGACCTTTCAGATTATCCCGCAGGCTAGTCTCAGCTACGCACGCAATCCCAACCATGTCCTACAGATGAATATACAATCTGTCAAGAGGGACCCGAGCTATTGGGAGCGTGAGCCCTTCTCACGGGCGGATGATCGCTATCAACTCTGGGAGGGCAATCCACAGATTAGGCCTTACGTGACGTACTTTGGGCAGGTGAACTACATCTTCAAGCAGCGGTATGTCTTCTTCCTGAGCGGTTACTATCAGCCTCATCGCTTCGAGCAGCAGATGTATCTAGACCCTGATAGGAATCGTCTCGTCTACAAAACGTGGAACTGGCACTACGCCAACAATGCTAGTATCGGAGCTGTCGTGCCACTGCCTCAGACCAAGTGGTGGAGCGCGCGCCTGACCCTCAATGGTCAGCTTAACTCGGTCAAGCTAGACGTTCCCTACGAGCCGACCTACCAGTGCACCAAGCCTCAGTACTATGTCGCCCTTTCTAATGAGTTTAGGCTCAGCCAAAAGCACAATATCACCATCGGGCTAGATGGGAGCTATCTGCATGGAGCCATACAGGGTTACTATAATCTAGGCGATGTATACAACCTCGCTTGTCGTGCTAAGTGGACCAGCCAGGATAAGAAGTGGAGCCTCACCTTGCGGGGAGACGACCTTCTCAATGCGGGTGTGCCTCGGGTGCGGGTCAACTACGGCATCCATCAGGTTGACTTCCAGCCCTCGCGCTACAATACCCGCTTCTCAGTCCATCTGAGCTACACGTTCGGTAGCTTTGACAAGGTAGAGACGAAGGAGCCTACACAGCTCTCGACCGACCGCTTCGGTATCTGACGCCGTTGGTCTTTGGCTTTTGGCCGTTGGCTGTTAGCTTTTGGCCGTTGGGGGGCTAAAAGCTTACAGCTTATTGCAATGCGACTTTGAAACCTCAGTTACTAAGTATAATTCATTCTCTATGTCTACGTATCGCTCATAACTACCAATGTATTTGTAGCTCGTGTTTTTTGTTATCTCATAAAAACGAGGAGATGTGTCGTTTTCAAAAACACAGTTTATCTCATAGTAGTTATATGGCACATCCTTCATGGCAGATACATTTATTGGTCTTACTTCAATTGTAAAAAGCTCGTCCTTCTCTATAAAATATCCATTAAATCCCTTGTAGTAAACTCTAAATCCATCGGATGTCTTGACGATTGGAATCTTTTGGTTTATAACTAATGTATCCCCATTTATTTCATTGCGACATCGGATAGCCCTATTCACAAAAGCTAAGTTGTGAGACGCTTCATAAGAGATGTCTAAGCATCTTAGAGTGAGATGCTTTTCTTGAGCCATTATTGAAGATCCAAGAAAAAAGAAGAGAGTTAATAATGCTAGTCTAATCATTTGAGGTTCCTTTGGTGACAGATCGCAATTGTCCAGGTGAATATTCCTTTGTTACGGGAGCTGTCTTGACTTTTCAAAGATACGAAATTAGCTGTTAGTTGGGAAAACTCGACGCTAGCTCGTTACAATAATTTAGACCCGACTACATATCGATACGGGGCAGTGTCGGGAAAAAGTGATTTCCACGTGGATATTTCGAAATCTCCACGTGGGGAATAAAAAATTCTTCGGAGGAATGAAATGAAACTTCGGAAGAATCAAATGAAACTTCGGAAGAAATGAATCACGCCCACGTGGAAAATAAAAAATATCCACGTGGAGATTTGAGATTTCCCACGTGGATATTCGAGAAAGGATGGAATCGAACGAATCTCCCTGTAAAGAAATGTAATTAGAGATTAGAGGTTAGAGATTAGAGGTTAGAGATTAGAAGTTAGAGATTAGAGATCGGAGCGGATCGGAGGTATTCAGAGTGGGCGGAGCTATCGGAGGTGTCGGAGCCATCGGACATCTAGCCTCTAACTTCTAACCCCTAATCTCTAATTTCGTATCTTTGCACGAGAGTAAGTAGGAGTGGGCTCCGTGGGGCTTCTCCTTCTGACGCTATAGATACATGTTGATTACAGAGTACATATTACAGTTAGTCGGAGGTATTATCATAGGTCTCTGCATCTCAGCCCCGATGGGTCCTGCTGGGATCCTTTGCTTGCGGCGTGCTCTCGAGCAGGGACGACGTGCAGGGGTCATCACAGGTATAGGAGCCACACTGGGCGACCTAGTCTATGCGATTTTCACCTATTTATTTACGGGGATCATGCTAGACTATGTAGACCACAATAAGATGGCTCTGCGTATCGTGGCGAGTCTTCTCTTCTTGGCCTTTGCTATATACCTATACTTCAGCAAACCTCGCCTTGAGATGTCGCAGCGTGTCGTAGGGCAGATCAATCAGCGCAACCTCTCCCACCTAGGTAGTGGCTTCTTGCTGACCATCCCCAATCTGCTCATCGTCCCCGTCTATGTAGTCCTCTTCAGTCAGTTTAACTTTGTCTATCCACTCGGTGAGCCCCCCTACGGGATGTTTGCTCTCGGCCTGATCTCCATCGCTCTGGGAGCTTTGAGTTGGTGGCTCTTTATTACTTACATAGCTACCCGTCTTAGAGACTTTGTGAGCTTGCGCAATCTGCGTCTCTTCAATCGCATCTTTGCGCTCGTCTTTGCCGTGATTGCGGTTGTCTCGCTACTCTACACGTTTGTGGCTTTGTAAAAGCTTCGACTAGACCTATACCTTATTTATATATATGACAAAAGCAATCTCACGCCCCTCAGGGGGGTTCTGGTGTGGGCTACTTCTGATGGCAGCCTTCGCCGGCGTAGCTGTGCTACTAGCGCAGTTGCCACTCTTTAAGGAGACGCTCCGTATCTCTCCACTTATCATAAGCGTCCTAATAGGCATGATCTATGCCAATACGCTACGGCACAAGCTCAATCCCGCTTGGGTACCTGGGCTAGCCTTCTCATCGAAACGTATCTTGCGCCTGGCGATCGTCTTCTACGCTTTTCGCCTTACGCTGGCAGACATCTACGAGGCGGGAGCTACGGCCTTCATCTATGATCTCATCATCGTCACCTCGGTGATCCTCCTCGGGGTACTCATCGGACGCTGGCTCAAGATGGATCGCGACACTGCGATCCTAACTGCTTCGGGTAGTGCCATCTGCGGAGCCGCAGCCGTGCTGGGCACCGAGCCTGTGCTGGGAGCTAGCTCGGAGAAGACGGTCGTAGCCGTCGCTACGGTGGTGCTCTTTGGTACACTCAGCATGTTTCTCTATCCACTCGTTCATGCGACAGGGTGGCTCGGGCTGACGGATCACCAGATGGCTATCTACACTGGGGGTACGCTCCACGAGGTGGCTCACGTGGCGGGCGCTGGCGGTGCTATGGGTGAGGCAATAGCCTCGACAGCGACCATCACGAAGATGATCCGTGTGATCCTCTTGGCTCCCTTCCTACTGATCCTCACCTCCGTCCTGCATCGTGGCGGGCGTGGCGGAGGAGCTACGGCGCAGCGCAAGGTGTCGATACCTTGGTTCGCCATCTGGTTTCTCATCATGATCTGCGTCAATACGCTCATCGGCTACCTTGCTGAGCAGCAGGGTGTGAGCGATCTCTATGGTCAGGTCTGTGGCGGCATCCGCTGGGCGGACGATTTCGGACTCTGTATGGCCATGGCGGCGCTCGGTAGTGATGCGTCGTTTGCTCGCTTTAGAAAGGCTGGTGGCAAGCCCTTCCTGCTAGCGGGTGCGCTCTATCTGTGGCTCACCATCGGGGGCTACTGCCTGATCCGCTTGATAGGGTAGAGATTAGAGGTTAGAAGTTAGAGATTAGAAGTTAGAGGTTAGAGGGGGCTAGTGTTTCTAGTGCTACTAGTGAGGCTAGTGCCTCTAGAGTCTAATCTCTAACTTCTAATTTCTAACCCTCTAACCTCTAACTTCTAATCTCTAACCCTCTAACCTCTATTTTCGTATCTTTGTCCCCATATACGATACCTTAACTATAGATATGCAACAGAACTGGCGACTGTACAATCTGCTGAACAACGTAGTGGGCTGGGTGACCTTTGTCATCGCAGCGGTGGTCTACCTGATGACCATCGGTCCCTCAGCGAGTCTGTGGGACTGCCCCGAGTTTACCTTATCGGCCTTTAAGCTGGAGGTGGGTCACCCACCTGGTGCGCCGATCTACATGCTTGTGTACAATGTCGCTGCACACCTAGCTCCTAGGCCTGAGCTGGCGGGACTATACACCAATGCGCTGAGTGGACTGCTCAGTGCGGGGACGATCCTTCTGCTCTTCTGGAGTATCACCCATCTGGTGCGCCGTGTGCTACTACCGGGTGCTTCGCCTTGTGCCAAGCAGTTGATCCCTGAGGGGGTGACGCCTGTGCCTACCTTAGCGCAGACGATCCTGATCATGGGCTCTGGTCTGGTGGGAGCGTTGCTCTATACCTTTACAGATACCTTCTGGTACAGTGCTGTAGAGAGTGAGGTGTATGCCTTTAGCTCCTTCTTGACGGCGCTGGTCTTCTGGCTGATGCTCAAGTGGAGCGACCGTGCAGACAATGACCGCTCCGACCGCTGGATAGTCCTGATCGCCTACGTGATGGGACTAAGCATCGGGGTGCACCTGCTCAACCTGCTCTGCATCCCGGCGATGGCACTCATATACTACTTCCGCAAGCATGATACGCTGACCTTCAAGGGGATTGTGACGACACTGATCGTCTCCTTCGTCTTGATTGCGGTCATCATGTTTGGCATCATGCAGGGTGTCGTCGCCTTCGGTGGTACAATAGATCGCTGGGTGGTCAATGGGCTGAAGATGCCGTACAACAGTGGCTTCTACCTCTATCTGGCGGTTCTCATGGTGGTGCTGGTCGGTTCGCTCACGCTGTATCAGCGAGGCGAGCGTGGTCGTAGTCTGATCATTAGCTCGTTTATCCTCTCTTGGTGCTTGATCGGCATCCCATACTTCGGAGGAGCCGTCTGGCTAGGCGTAATCGTGACGATAGCTCTGGCGATATACCTATTTCAAAACAGAAAGGTCTCCCTCCAGATGCTGCACACGGCACAGATGTGTATGCTGGTCATCATGATCGGCTTTAGCTCTTATGGGGTGATCCTGGTGCGCTCGCTGGCTGGCACGCCGATGAATCAGAATGAGCCGAACACGGCGCTTGCCATCAAGAGCTACATCAACCGCGAGCAGTACGGCGCTATCCCGCATCTATACAGTGCTACCTACGTGGCGCGTCCTATAGCTATGGAGGAGGGCAGCCCAGTTTATGCGCCTAAGGTGAAGAGTAATCCCAACGAACCGGACGAGTATGTCAAGATCTACAGTCAGCCGAAGGTCAAGTATGCCGAGGATAGCAAGATGCTCTTCCCCCGTATGTACTCTCCGCAGCCGGAGCATATAAGCGGGTACAACAGTTGGGTAGATCGCAATCCAGACGATATGTCTAAGCCCTCGATGGCGGACAACCTGAAGTACCTCCTGCGCTATCAGGTTAACTACATGTACTGGCGTTACTTCGGCTGGAACTTCATAGGTCGTCAGAACGACCTGCAGGGCGATGGCGGTATGCTCAAGGGAGGAGTCCTAACGGGCTACTCGTTTATTGATCAGATCGCACTGGGTAAGACCAAAGATCTGCCAGATCAACTTCGCAACAACAAGGGGCGCAATGCTTACTACCTCTTGCCATTGCTCCTCGGCTTCCTCGGCATTGCCTTTCAAGTGACGAGGCGCAAGAAGGGGATGCAAGCTTTTTGGATTACGCTGGCACTCTTCTTCATGACGGGCTTGGCGATCATCCTCTACATCAACCAGACACCAGGGCAACCGCGTGAGCGAGACTACGCCTATGCGGGCTCTTTCTACGCCTTTGCAATATGGATCGGCTTCGGTGTGGCAGGCCTTTACGAGCTGCTGAGCCGTGCTAAGCTCAAGCCTGTACTGACCGCCTCGATCGTCTCGGTACTAGGGCTGATCGTGCCGATACAGATGGCTTCGGAAAACTGGGACGACCACGACCGCTCGGGGCGTGTCCTAGCGAGCGACTTTGGCTACAACTACCTGATCAGTTGCGATCCCAATGCGGTGCTGCTCTGCTTCGGTGACAACGATACTTTCCCCCTGTGGTATGCCCAGGAGGTGGAGGGCGTGCGCACTGATGTCAAGGTGAGCAACCTGAGCTACCTGCAGTCGGAGTGGTACGGCAAGCACATGCTACGTCACAGCTACGAGGCGCAGCCGATACCGAATAAGTATATGACTCCGGCCTTCTTTGTAACGAACTCCTATGCACTGGTACGTCCGACGAGTGCGGTGCCGATGCCTTTTGACCAAGCTATGAAGGAGGCGACCAAGACCGTGCCTCAGGGACATGCGCAGATACCTACGGACAAGGTGTTGCTCCCCGTTGACTCGGCAGTTGTTGCTAAGCAGTTCCCGCAGCTTCAGGGCTTGCCTATGCCCGAGAGTATGGTGCTTTCGCTAGAGGGTAAGTCGGCTGTAACCAGAGATCAGCTCTTTGTCCTAGACATGCTGGGCGCAGCTGAGTGGCAGAGACCAATCATGTGGGTAAGCTCGGCTCCTCAAAATATCTTTGCCAACCAGAGACAGTATATGTCTTATGTGGGTATGGCGCAGCGCTTTAACCCGACGACCGTAGCGGGTACGCCCTACGAGGTAGATGTGGAGCGTCTGTATGACTTGGTAATGCACCAGTATCGCTACTTCAATGCTAACGATCCCGACATCTACTTTGATGAGAATATCCGACGCAACATCTCTTACTACTATCGCTCTCGTGTCTTTGCGACGCTGGGGCAAGCACTCCTGCGTCAAGGCGATACCAAGCGAGCTCAAGAGGTGCTGACAAAGTGTGCCGAGGTGATCTCGCCCAAGGCGGTACCCTACGATATGACGGACGTAGCTCTAGCTGATGCATACTACCGTGCTGATATGCCGAAGCAGGGTGACGAGATCCTACGTGCGCTCTACCGAGACACGGCACAGCTTCTCTACTGGGTTAGCCAGCAGAGACCACGTCATCAGTTAGCGCTCATCAATGACTCGATGGTACGCTACTCGCTCGTCACGCTGATGGACTTACTCCGTATAGATATGCTTTGGGGTCGCAACCTCTCGGCTGAGTATGAGCCGATGCTAAAGCAAGCACTACCCACCTTTGGCGGCTCTCTAGAGGCACTCAAGGAGGTGACTGCTCAGCAGCTTGATCAGAGACTCTCTGACATAGTAAATCAGTAATCATTTAGAAACTCCTTTATCTCACCCTTATGAAAAGACTTGTATTAGTACGCCACGGACAGAGTGCGTGGAATAAGAGTAACCAATTCACCGGCTGGACAGACGTTGACCTCACCGAGCAAGGTGTCGAGGAGGCACACGAGGCTGGCCGACAGCTACACAAGGCAGGCTTTCGCTTTGGCAAGGCTTACACGTCATATCTCAAGCGTGCCATCAAGACGCTAAACATTATCCTCGATGAGATGGACCTCGACTGGATCCCCGTGGAGAAGTCGTGGCGCCTCAACGAGAAGCACTACGGCATGCTACAAGGACTGGACAAGTCCGAGACAGCGGCTAAGTATGGCGAGGAACAGGTGCACATCTGGCGACGTAGCTACGATGTGCCGCCCGCACCGCTAGACCCGACCGATGAGCGTGCCCCTCAGCACGATCCACGCTATGCTGCGGTCAATCCGGACGAGCTCCCACTCACGGAGTCGCTCAAGGAGACGGTCGAGCGCATTCTCCCATACTGGGAGAGCAACATCCGTCCTGACCTGGAGCGGTATGGCGAGATCCTCGTCACGGCTCACGGCAATAGCTTGAGAGGCATCGTCAAGCATCTCAAGGGTATCTCAGACGAAGAGATCCCTGCGCTCAACCTGCCGACGGGCATCCCGTACGTCTTCGAGTTTGACGACAATATGCAGTTGCAGCGTGACTACTTCCTCGGTGATCCCGAGCAGATAGCTAAGCTACAGGCAGCTGTTGCCAACCAGGGCAAGAGCAAGTAGACACGATCCCGTTCATTTCACTAGATACTCCCAACTATTATGACATACGATCTGATCATCATCGGTGGAGGACCTGCAGGCTACACAGCTGCTGAGCGTGCTGCTCGTGGCGGACTGCAGACGCTGCTCATCGAGGAGCGTGCGCTCGGTGGCGTCTGCCTCAACGAAGGGTGCATCCCTACGAAGACGCTCCTGTACTCGGCTAAAGTTTGGCAGACGGTACAGAGTGCCGCTAAGTATGGCGTCACTTGTACGCCAGAGCAGATAGACCCTGCCAAGGTTATCTCTAGAAAGAACAAAGTCGTGCGCAAGCTCGTTGCTGGTATTCGTGCACGTATGAAGGATGCTGGCGTGACCGTGGTCACGGAGCATGCAACTGTCACAGCGCACAATAGTGACGACACCTATACCGTCACGGCAGCTGGTGAGACCTATACGGCTAAGCATCTACTCCTCTGCACAGGCTCAGAGACGGTTATCCCGCCTATACCAGGTGTCGAGGAGGGGCACTACATTACCCACCGAGAGGCATTGGACAGCAAGGAGCTTCCCGCCTCGATCGTCATCATCGGTGGTGGCGTCATCGGCATGGAGTTCGCAGCTTACTACAACGAGATGGGCGTGACCGTCTCTGTGGTTGAGATGCTCCCCGAGATCATCAACGGAATGGACAGCGAGCTGGCTGCACTCCTGCGTGAGGAGTACACGAAGCGTGGTATCAAGTTCTACCTCCAGCACAAGGTGACGCATCTCTATGCCGATGGCGTAGAGGTCGAGTACGAGGGTGAGACCTTTAAGGTAGAGGGCGAGCAAGTGATGCTCTCCGTGGGTCGTCGTCCCGTGACTAGCTCCTTCGAGGCACTGCTCAGCCAGGGACTCGAGCTAGAGCGTCGAGGCGTCAAGACTGACGAATACCTCCGTACCTCGCTCCCCAACCTCTATGCTGCGGGCGATGTCAATGGGCACTCGCTCCTAGCCCATACGGCTGTGCGTGAGGCAGAGGTAGCGGTGGACCATATCCTCGGCCGTAAGATCAATCCGATGAGCTACCGTGCCATTCCAGGGGTCGTCTACACGCATCCCGAGATAGCGGGCGTAGGCTTCACCGAAGACGCACTAAAGAATGGAGACAAGGTCTATACGAAGCTGATGCTCCCGATGAGCTACTCAGGTCGCTTTGTTGCCGAAAACGAGATGGCTTCAGGATTTTGCAAAGTCCTTGTCAACCCCGAGGGCAAGATACTCGGTGTGCACATGCTAGGCAATCCTTGTAGCGAACTGATCGTCACTGCTGGGCTAGCCATCGAGCGTGGCATGACAGCGCACGAGCTGAGCGAAATCATTTTCCCGCACCCCTCTGTGGCTGAGATCCTCAAGGAGACGCTGGAGACCTTTCCCCGTACACACTAGTCAGCCATGAGACCTCCTCATATCGTTATACTAGGCTTAGGAGGCGTCGGCGGATACTTCGGCGGGCTCTGGACACGCTACGCTATGGAGCATCCCGACCAGCTGCGCGTCTCCTACCTTATGCGTCCAGGAGCGCACTACGATCGTGTACGCCGTGAGGGCTTGCGCATCTCTTCGCCTCGTTTGGCAGAGACCGTTGTGCGTCCTAGCTGCGTCACTTGCGATCCGCAAGAGCTGGCCCCGATAGACTATCTAGTTGTCGTGACCAAGAGCTATGACCTGGCCGACAGCATACGTCCGCTCCAGCCTTATCTGACCAAAGAGAGTGCCGTCCTGCCCCTGCTCAATGGTCTAGACATCCACGAGCAGCTCCGCACGATGCTCCCCGCAGAGGTCGAGCGCTGGGCGGGTGTCGCTTATATCACCGCACGGCGCACAGAGCCAGGTGTAGTGGAGAGCCACTCCGACAACGAGCGACTCTATATAGGTTCTCTCGCACGCCCCATCGGTAGTGAGCGAACGGCTAGCGAAGAGCGACTCCTCCAGATCTCTCAAGCTGCGGACATCGACCTGGTCATCCCCGACGATCCTATGGAGGAAGTGCGCAAAAAGTACCTCATGCTCTCCAACTCAGCTGCTGCAACAGGCTACTACGATTGCAATGTCGAGGGCTTGCTCGGTGCGCATCGTGCCTTTGTCATCGGACTCACCGAAGAGCTCTGCCAGCTCTACTGTGCTAAGGGGTGGGGCATCAGCGATGCCGATCCAGTTGCCTCAGCACTTCGTCGCATAGAACGTATGCCACCCGCCACGACCACCTCGATGAATAGCGACCTACGCAACCATCATCAGAGCGAGGTCGAGAGCCTTGTCGGCTATGTGGTTCGTGAGAGTAGTCGCTTAGGCCTCTCAGCACCACACTACGAAGAGGCTTACGCCGGCATCTTGCAGCGCATCGCGCAGCAGTAATCATCAGCGTCTCGGAGCTGTCGGATCTCGTCTGACTACTCCGAGACGCTTGCTCTAATATCTAACCTCTAATCTCTAACATCTAATTTCTAATCTCTAATCCCCCATGAAGCGTCTACTCGTCCTCTTCGTTTGCCTCCTCACACTGCCACTCTTTATGGTTCAAGGTCAGGAGCTAGACTCGCTCGCGCAAGCCTTTCGTACGAAGCCCTCTGTAGCTGCCGCCACGCAACTCGTGGAGCAGGCTACAAAGCGAGGACGCAGTGACCTAGCCGTCTCGGCTTATGAGTTCCTCGCTCATCAAAATGGCAAGTACCTGCCCGCTCTCTGGGAGAGCTACCTCCGAGAGCTACGACTAGACGAGCTGTCCGCTTCGCTCGAGAAGCAGAGCAAAGCGAGCAAGGCGCATCACGCCACCGACCTCTACGCTGAGCGACTGCATGCGTTGCGCCGGCTCATGGGAAACGTCCTCTGGCTAGAAGTGGCCGACACCGTCACCATTGCACGAGAACAGTTAGCCAACTACCTCAATGGACAAGGTGTCAAAGTCTTCTCCTGCGACAGCCTAGGACTAGGCTTCCTCACCGAGCGAAGCGATCGATACATCAGACCGCTCCGAGAGCGTCCCGAGGCACCCGTGCGTCTCGTCTATGGCGATCTCCTTGCCAATCAGCCGATCCCCACAACCCTCCAAGCGGATGCTACGATTATTACCGCCATCCCAGACAGCCTAGAGGCGCCCTCTTACCCCTCACTAGCTCCAGACGGTATCACGCTCTACTTCTCAGCTGTTAGCAAGCACGGACTGGGCGGACGAGACCTCTACATGACTCGCCAGACCGCTTCGGGAGGCTACTTGCAGCCAGTGCCACTGGGACTCCCGTACAACAGCACGGGCGATGACCTGCTCCTCACTTTCAACGCTGAGCGTCATCTCGGCTACCTCGTTTCCAATCGCTATGCTCCTCACGGCATGGTCACCGTCTATCGCTTTGTCTACAATGATGGTGAGGTGACCGAGGTCCCCTCCAATGACCCCGCCCTCCTGCGTCAGTATGCTATGCTGCGCCCTTATCGTATCACGCAGCGGGCGGATGTAGACTACACAGCATTGCTGAGCCAGCAAACAACCGCACAGCCCGCTCACAGCAACGCCTCTCAGGGAGCCTTCGTCGTGGCACCGGATCTGATCTACACTAGCCGCGAGCAGTTTCACTCCGCCGAGGCTGCGACCCTCTATGATCAGTATCTGATCCAGCAGAAGCAACTCACCGAGCAGGAGCAGACCCTGGCTCGCCTCCGCACAGCCTATCACCAGCATAGCGGTAGCGATGCCGACCTGACCGAGATGATCCTACAGCTCGAACGTGAGCTCCCTGCAGCTCGCAAAGCATTGCGTGCACTTGCTCAGGAGATACGACAGCTCGAGCGCCCGCATCGCTGAGAGAGCGATGTTTAGAAAGAACACTATCTTAGGGTGCGTTAAACCAATAAACAATCCAAGCACAATGAGAAAAGAACAATTGATCCGCATCTGCCTAGCCATGCTGCTAGCCAGCACCACCATCATGCTCAGCTCCTGCAAGAAGAATAAGGACTCCAAAGACAAGGATCCCAAGGAGGCTCTCGTTGATACCCGCTGGCAGGAGACAACGGACTGCCTAGAGTTTGACCCTGACGATGAGATCGCAGATGTCTTGTGCGAGCTCCGCTTTACCTCTCAGACGGAGGGTGAGTTGACGATAGATGCTGAAGGCTTGAAGTACACCGTACCTGTGTATTACAGCTATGATGCTACGCAAAAGACTTACTCTGCCACTATAACAATAGAAAACGACCCCAGCCACTTCATCATGAAGGTCAACTGGGATACTAATATCCTACTCCTTTACAAGCAGAAAGACGGAGTCGTCATGCCGAAGCCTTTTATGTTCTTCACGCTTGTCAAGTAGTAAGCTCTTTAGGCTGATATCATAACCATAAACCACTTCAATCAATGAGAAAAGAACAATTAATCCGCATCTGCCTAGCTATGTTGCTAGCCAGCACCACCATCATGCTCAGCTCCTGCAAGAAGGATAAGGACCCCAAAGACAAAGACCCCAAGGTAGCACTTGTTAATACGCACTGGCAGATCTTGTCCGATCTTATGGGGGAGGACCTTAGCGATCTGATCGGTGAAGGCGTAGGAGATCTTCGCTTTACCTCTCAGACGGAGGGTGAGTTGACAGTAGCTACCAAAGGTATGAAGCTCACATTTTCGCTGACCTACAGTTACGATGCCACGCAAAAGGCTTATCCAGCTATGGTAAAGATGGAAGGTATCACTCATCACTTTATCATGAAGGTCAATTGGGATACGAATATCTTGGCCGTCTATGAGCAGGAAGATGGAGCTATTATTCCAAAGCCTATTATGTTCTTTGCGCTTGTCAAGTAGCAGGCTCTAAGGCACAGCACATTTGTAGAGGCATAGCCCTACGACAAATAAGTATGGGGTAGAGACCTAAGCGGTTTCTGCCCCTTCTTTTGTGTATGCTCGGCAGGTGTGTACGTTCGGCAGGAGATAGGTTTTCCAAAAACTTTCCAGCCTTGGAAAAATAAATTTCCAAGGGAGGAAAAGAACTTTTCCAAGGGTGGAAATTTAATTTTCCAAGCTTGGAAACTTTCTTTTCCACCGTTGGAAAACGATTTGGAGACTGTTGCATATGTCCTCTTCCTGAAAAAAGTACACAGTTGGGAAGGTATTACTGAGATGGTACTCGGGTCATTTTTGTTAGTCCTGTGAGTGTACTCATTTGTTAGTTTTGCTCCTGCTAGGGTACACGACTTGTGGTCGTTTTTACTGCGGAGGTACACAAAGATAGGTCTTTGTGTGGAGTTAAGTGGCATGAGCTCGAAGTTTTGAGGCTCGGAGCTTTTGAAGAATTGTTCTTAGATATCTGGTTCTTAGATGGTTGTGATGTTAGTGGGTTGGGGTAATCTGGTATGAGCATCTGAATCGGAGTCTTCTTGTTGATGGCTCGATGAGGACGCGCTGTGTTATAGAGAGCAATCGTTTGCGAGAGGATCTCTCGAACTTGATCTATGGGCTTATCCTCGAAGTTGTAGAGCCAGTCGTTCTTGATGATCCCGTTAAGTCGCTCTGCCATAGCGTTGTGGAGAGGGTTGCCTGTCTGGGTGACACTGGTTACGATGCCTAGGCTGGCCTCGTAGTCGGTCATCTGCTTGGAGACATATTGACAGCCTCGGTCGCTATGGAAGATGAGCCCTTTGAGGTCAAAGCCATGCTTCTGGTAGAAGTCAACGGTCTGTCTTAGTGCGTTGTAGGGGCCCTCTGTGGAGAGCGTGGGCTGCAGGTCAAAGCCGGTGATGATGCGGCTATAAGCGTCCATCGTCAGGGAGAGATATGCGAAGCCCCCTAAACATTTGACGTAGGTTATGTCTGAGACGGTGAGCCGGCAATGGTCAGTGGCAATGTATTTAGGGGTGGTGTTCAGGTGGTCTTGGAAGCCGTGATTAACCACTCCCTTGGTCGTCTGGGGTGGACGCTTGTGCTTGCGACTTCTCAGCAGCATATCGTTGGCTCCTAAGACTTTGTACAGCCAGTCGCGACCTACTTGGAAGGTTCCTTCGAAGTATTCGTTGGCACACTGCTGAAGGGTGTCTACGCCTGCCCTGTGGAGCTTACTTCGCACATACTGGCAATAGTGTAAGACGGAGGCTACTTTGACATCTTCGTCTTGCTCGGTGAAGGTGTGCTTGTAGTAGCCTTTGCGGCTGACTTCTAGTAGCTGACAAAGGTAGGTTATGGAGAGCTTTTGATCTCTCACTTTGGCGTGTTCAAGCTGTCTCACGGCTGCAAATCGGTCTTTTTTTTTAGATCAATGTGGTAGCGATTCAAGACCACTTCGAGTAGTGTCTTGTTGACTAATGCCTTGCTCTCAACCTGGAAGAGGGCTGCTTTGAGGCGAGCGTTTTCGCGCTTGAGTTCTGCGTACTCTGGATCTACGTCTTTGTTCTTGTTTGTCTTGCTCATAGTGCTACTGCTGCTTTGGTTGGGTAACTCTACTCCAAAGGTACGCAACCAATTTCGAATGGTGCGTGTGGTAATGCCGTAGCGCTGGCTGGTCGTGGCGATGCTCTCGCCAGTGGCTAGGAGGTCATCAATGACTCTCCACTTGAAATCTAGGGGATATCCCTTTCGTCCTCGGTTACTTTTTTCTTCTTTCATAGTTGTTGGGGTTGGCTTCCCAACTGTGTACTATTTCAGGAGAGGACATACCACAAATAAAGCACGATACAAAGCGAGTCGCTGCATCAATGCGAGACAAGGAACCCGCCCGTAGGGACGCACGGTTGAGTGTTTAGTGGGAGGTCGTCCGTTGTATCAAAGGTTACAGCATCGTGGTTTTAACGAGGACGGACGCACGACCGTGCGTCCCTACAAAGGGCTACACGTCTTGCCGTTCGACAACGGACGCACCCAACGTACTACTTGTTCAGGTCGAGGGAGATACCGAGGCGGATGACGGGCGGATTGATTGGATAGTGCGCTGCGGAGAAGCGCTCCGAGGGTGAGATAAAGAGGTCGCCGAGGTTGTAGTACTCGACAAAGAAGCGCGCCCGCTTGAGCTGAAAGCTGACGAAGGCGTTCAGGTGGGGGAAGTTGCCATACTTCGTCTCCGTCTGATTGACAAACTGCATGACTGCAGGCTCATAGTAAGGCGCGTAGTATCGTGTATGCCAGCGACAGTCCACGCCGAGCATGATGCGTAAAACACGAGCATATAGGAAGTCTGTGTAGACGGTTCCGTAGAGGCTGAGCGTAGGCAGAGGTACTACCTCCTGACGTGTGGAGAGCTGGTAGAGAGCTTGCAGTCTCCAGGCGAGCCAGCCCCACTTATAGTCGTGCTGCAGGCGTGCCGAGAGGATCTGTATCGGGTCAGCACACTGCTCGACGATCCCTTGCGAAGTCCAGTAGAGCTGGTTCTGCAGGGTGGCGGTCTCGACGCTTAGCGAGGTGCCTAGTTTGTCGAGCGAGAGTCGCCCTCCGAAGGCTAGCCGACGCTCATAGCCGAAGTCTCTATCCCAGCGGTGGAAGGTGCCATGGAAGTGCCGGATGAAGTAGTCCGGACGACGATTCTCGAAGTTGCCCCAGGCACGCAGTCCTACGGGGAAACTCCAGAGACGGAACGAAGTACTGATACCGCCTTGCGCCAGTATGGAGCCGATGTTTTCGCCTAGAAGGGTACTCTCGAGCTGCGCATCGAAGTTGAGCAAGTGTCCCGAGGTACGCGCTATGCGTCCCCCCACGACCACGTCCATAGTGCTGTGCCCAGGTCGCTCCCGATAGATCGAGTCGGGGGTGTAGTAGTATTTGTTTTCCAGCCGCACATAAGCCTCTAGACCAAACTTGACCCATGGTCTGAAGCCCTCACGGAGCGAGAGGACGAAGCTATTGTCCAGCTGCCACCGTCGGGTGCTATCCTCAGGCAATACGTAGAGCGAGTCGAGCGCACCCGAGGGACCTTTGTGCATATAGGAGTAGTGGTTGGGGTACTGCTCCCAAGTGGCTTGGTTGCGGTTTACATACTGGTGGATGCCTTGCCTGAAGCTCAAGATATGCCCCACACTAGCTATCGGCACGAAGCGCATCGTATCGGCTTCGGTGCGACGCTCGCCAAAGATGGTCAGCGAGTCACTGGCACTGCGAGGACGATAGGAGCCGAAGTTGTAGCGATGCGAGAGGAAGAAGTGAGCATCGTCGATACCATTCCAAACACGCTCTGCCTGACGAACGGGTATCTCGTGGCTCTCCAGATTGCGCCGACCAGAGTTGCTCCGTGTAGGGTCATTGACATAGGCATCCTCCATGATACCGCCATTCTCCGTGATCCGTGCGAAGTTGCCCCCGCCCGAGAGGTACGCCTCGTAGCGGTCTAGGGTCAGCGTCGCAAAGAGCCGATAGTCACAGCTCTTGGTGCGGTTGCCTATGTAGTAGCCTGGCGAGTAGGTGTAGTTGAAGTCGGCTCCCATCGCTAGCCGCTTGCTGAGGTTGAAGGCGATCGTCGCATCAAACTGCTCTTCGCGTCTCTGAGCATCTCCATTGCGCTGATAAAGGAGTTTGGAGAAGGGGGTCTTCGTGCGATAGAAGAGCCTATTAGACTCGTCCCATACGAAGCCCGAGAGCGTCTGGTCGTAGAGGAAGCGATGCTGCGGGCGCAGACGGTTGAAGTAGTCCATATCGACCCACGGAGAGCGCAAGTTCCCTAGGTAAGCCATCACGATGGAGCGGCTCTCCGCTTTGACCTGATCATGAAAGAGCGTACTCAGCGTGTCAGGACGTGCCGCATAGAGCGCTCCCGTGTAGGGATTGATCAGATAGCTGTGGAGCGTCTCACCACGATAGATGAGTTCGTGGGGATCTTTGTCAAAGCCGGGTAGCGGGATGTCGTAATCGTAGCGCGACTGCGCCCTAACGGCTGTCGCTAGGAGGCTCCACAAGACGAGGAGGCTGAGAAGGTGTCGGACTAGCTTGCTCATAGCTCAGGTGCAGTGATCAGTATACCCCCATCGATGGGTAGAACACGGTAAGGCAGGAGGGGGCTTTGGGCAGGTCCTTGGATAGGCGTTCCCCCGCCATAGACAATGCTAAAGCGACTGTGACACTTCGGACAGACCGCCTCGAGCTTCTCATTGACCATCAAAGCGTTCGTGGGGTCCAGCTCTTTAGGGCAGGCAAGGTCGTAGGCGTAGTAGTAATCGGCCATACCACTTCCTGCGAAGCCGTGAATGACTAGGATGCCTCCGAAGCCGATGGCAGACGTTGCTGTCGAGGGCTTGGTGATGCGTAGGTACCCCCCGACGGGTATGAGCGCACGCCCCTCGGCACTGCCGAAGTATATCGGATAGTGTATAGGACGCAGAGGCGTGGCGTACTGCACCTCGCCTTGGCACCCCAGTAGTAGGAGCGTCAAGAGCGATAAAAGCATTATGCGGATACCCTGCATCCTTGTCTTGATCTTAGCTTTAGACTATGCGTCGTAGCGCAACTGTCCCAGCATGTTGGCAATGTACTGCACAGCCTCCTCTAGGTGAGGTTTTACCATGCCAGCGACAAAGGGGTTGAGCTTAGCATCTAGTGAGACAACTAAGGTGCTACCTCCCGTCTCCTGAGACGTGAGTCGTATGGAGACATTGGCGGGCATCATATCGTGCTCGATTTGGTAGCGAACCTCCTCGGTGGGGATACGCTCCGAGACAACGAGTGCGAGATTTGCGGGGAACTTCATCACCTGCGCCTGTATTTCGCAGCGGTCGCTACTGAGCGAGGAGACCTTGACCTGCTTTTCCTCTAGCAACTGATGTAGCTCCTCGAGATTGGACAGGTCGCTGATCTTACGATAGATCGCCTCACAACTATACGTAGAGGCGACGGGCTGACTTTGTATCGTCATAGGAATGGGATGTGTAAACTTAAGGCGTCGTACAATGCTATCGTCCCCACTGGCTCGGGTTCTCGCGCCACTGAGCAAGCATCTCTAAGTCATGCTCAGAGACGTAACCAGCAGAGACCGCTTGGCGAATCACTTCGTTGTAATCGGTCAGAGTGCGCATCTCCACGCCAGCCTTGGCGAAAAGCTGCTCGGCCTCAGCGAAGCCATGCGTATAGACCGCCATGAGTCCCTCGACCTGTGCGCCTGCTGCTTGTAGTGCCTCGACAGCCTTCATACTGCTGCCGCCCGTAGAGATCAGATCCTCGATGACTACGACACGAGCGCCCTCGGGTAGATAGCCCTCGATGAGGTTTTGCTTGCCATGATCCTTAGCGGAGGAGCGCACATAGACGAAGGGCAACCCCAGCTCGTCTGCCACCAAGGCTCCCCACGAGATAGCACCCGTGGCAACGCCTGCTACCACCTCAGCATCGGGGTAGCGATCGCTCACCTGGATGGCAAAGGCTTGCTTGATGTAGCTACGATGCTCGGGGTAAGAGAGCGTCTTGCGGTTGTCACAATAGATGGGGCTAAGCCATCCAGAGGCCCACGTAAAGGGTGCGTCTGGACGAAGCTCGACAGCCTGGATAGCGAGCAAACGATGAGCTACCGACTGCGCGATAGTGCACTGCTGATCTGAAACTTTTGATGTCATAAGAGGATAAGTATCTTAGATATGGCACAAAGGTACGAATTTAGAGGTTAGAGATTAGAAGTTAGAGGGTAGAAGTTAGAGATTAGAGGGAGTCGTCTCTGCACCACCGCCTCAAAAGCAGTCGGAGCCTACCCACACGATCGTGGATAGGCTCCGACTATGTTTTTACCTTGCTCTACCTTGAGAGCGAGCAGAGGTGTGCTTACTTCTTAGCTGCTGCGAGCTTCTTCTGATGCTGCTTATTGCGTACTAGGTAAGCAATAGGCGATGCGACGAAGAGCGTACAGAAGATACCATAGACGATACCGATGAGTAGCGCAAAGGTAAAGCTACGCATAGAGGCTCCACCGAGGATAAAGATGATGAAGACCACTAGGAAGGTTGAGAAAGAAGTCTGCACCGTACGAGCTAGCGTACTATTGAGAGCTTCGTTCATCACCAGCTTCTCCTCGCGGTTCGGATAGTTGTGTAGCGTCTCACGGACACGGTCGAAGACGACGACCACGTCGTTGATCGAGTATCCGATGATCGCTAGTAGTGCTGCGATGAAGTTTTGATCCAGCTCCATCGTGAAGGGCATAACCTGCCAGAGCAGTATGTAGCTCGCCACGATGAGGAGCGTGGTCGTAGCCACAGAGGCAAAGGCACCTAGCGAGAAAGCCCAGTTGCGGAAGCGGAGCAAGATGTACAGTCCCATGAAGATCAGGGAGAGAATCACCGCTATGATAGCCTGACGAGAGATGTCCTTAGACATACTCGGGCTGACGCGCTGTGAGCTGACGACATAGTTGTCGACAAACTGCTGCTGGGTGGTACCCTGTGGGAGGAACTTCTGGACTCCCTCGAAGACCTTACCGATGACGAGTAGCTCCTCGTCTTCGCTCTCCTGAGTCATGCCGATACCATAGTTGGTTGAGATACGAACCTGGTTGCCCTCCGTACCGATTGAGGTGACAAGGACATGCTCCTCAAGAGGCTTCGTGAGAGCCTCACGCACCTCAGCCGAAGAGACGGGCTGCTCAAAGGCGACGATATAGTTGCGACCTCCAGAGAACTCGATACCTCTATTGAGACCCCATACGAATGAACCGATGAGACCGAGCACTAGGATAGAGCCAAAGATGATGAAGCCCTTGTTGCGGTTCTCAAGGATCTTGAAGGTTGGGTTGTTTAGCAGATTGCGTGTGAGGAAGGTCGTATAAGTGACCTTGTCCATGCGACCCTTCTTATCAAGCGCCTCAACGACGATACGCGTCAGGAAGACCGCCGTGATAAAGGAAGCGATGACACCGATGATGAGCGTCGTAGCGAAGCCACGGATAGGACCTGTACCAAAGGCATAGAGTACACCACCCGTGATGACGGTCGTAAGGTTGGAGTCAAAGATTGCTGAGAAGGCATTGCCATAACCATCCTGTATAGCACGTGTCATAGACTTGCCAGCACGTAGCTCCTCCTTGATACGCTCGAAGATCAGGATGTTGGCATCCACCGCCATACCGAGCGTCAGCACAAGTCCCGCAATACCGGACAAGGTCAAGACACTGTGGAAAGAGGCTAGGACACCAAGCGTGAAGAAGCTGTTGAGGATCAGAGCACCATCGGCGATGAGACCTGGGATGAGACCATAAGCGAGGCACATATAGATCATCAGCAGGATGATGGCTATCGCAAAGGAGATGATACCAGCCTTGATAGACTCGCTACCGAGGGTCGGACCAACGACACTCTCCTGCTCAATCTCGACAGAAGCCTCCATACGTCCAGAGTTAAGGACGTTAGCAAGGTCGGTCGTCTCATCGACGGTAACGTTACCTGAGATCTCAGAGCGTCCGCCCGTGATCTCGCTATTGACATTAGGTGCAGAGTAGACGACGCCATCGAGGACGATAGCGATGCTTCGGCCGATGTTGTCACCCGTCAGGCGAGCCCACTTACGGGCACCCTCATCATTCATCGTCATGGTGACGACAGGACGGTTCTGACCAAGGTCGTTGCGCACCTCACTACGTGCCGATGTGACCACCTCACCACCTAGATCGGGGAGAGCATTGCGGTTACCACGGATAGCGTATAGCTCGTAGAGGTCTGTCTCCTTGCCTGTCTGGGGATCCTTGATAGGCGAGTTGCCCCAGAGTAGCATCAGATCCTCACGGATCACCTTCTGCTTCTGTGCCTCCTCGAGCATCTCATCGATTTTGTCTAGATCAGCACGACGAGCGTAGCCCACGATGGTACCACGATTGGTCACGTTGAGCTTGCTAAAGAGGACATTCTCTACACCTCCAGTAGCTGGTTTCTGTACGGCTGTCGAGTCGGCCACCGTGGCTGTCGAGTCAGCTGCATTAACGGTCGTATCGGCAGGCGTCAGGTCATTGCCATTTGCCATAGCGGTGAGACGGTTGTTAGCGTCGACGAGGTCGCTAGCGATCTCATCATAGGTGTAAGTACGCCAGAACTGCAGGTTAGCACTGCGCTGTAGTAGCTCACGGACACGCTGAGGCTCTGTAACGCCAGGTAGCTCGACAAGGATACGTCCCTGACCCTCGATGCGCTGTACGTTTGGAGCGACCACACCAAAGCGGTCGATACGCGTCTTGAGGACGTTGATGGCAGCGTCGATAGCACTGCTGTACTTGTCCTGAAGCACCTTGATAACCTCCTGATCGCTAGACTTAGGGGAGATAACATCACGGAGGGGGCCATTGCTAAAGATGACAGCGAGCGAGCCTGAAGGCTCGAGCTCCTTGTAAGCCTTTACGAAAGTCTCAACGAAGTCATTACCACCCTCCTTAGCAGCTCTATCGATAGCCTCGATAAAAGCAGGAGACTGGTTATGCCCCGAGAGGTTGCGTAGGAGGTCACGTCCATTGACCTTGAGGACGACGTTCATACCGCCCTTGAGGTCTAGTCCGAGCCCTATCTGCTGGTTGCGGGCTTTCTTGAGCGTGTAGCCAAACCACACCTTCTCGTTGGCCATTGAGTCGAGATACGCTTTGCCATCCTCGCCAGCTGCGGTCATCGCCAGCGCCTTCTGATCGTAGTGCCTTACCACTGGGGTAAAGGAGATGTAGAAAGCGCAGATGATCGTCAGTAGAGAGGCGAAGAGGATCACAAATCCTTTGTTCTGCATGAGTATATTTGATATATCGTTATTATTTCACGTAGTCTAGATTGCCACAAAGTTACGCTAAAATATACTACTGACAAACAGATACCCTTCTGATTGTCCAAAAAACTATTCGGCGCCACACTGCGAAAGCACCTAAACGTGGCTATGGGATAACAAAAATAGGACGGCACCTAAGCACCGTCCCATTTACTACAGAGCGGAAAACGAGGCTCGAACTCGCGACCCTCAGCTTGGGAAGCTGATGCTCTACCAACTGAGCTATTTCCGCATAGCACCTCCTCGGGCGACTATCCTGCGACTATGCTACCACAGTCACTAGCCCCCTCGGATTGTGGAAGCAAAGGTACAATAAATTTTGGAATGGAAAAGTACGTGTGGTCTTATGGTCAGGAAAAACGCAACGCTGGGTCGTTACAATAATTTAGAGCTGACTACATATCGATACGAGGGCGTGTCGGAGAAAAGTGATTTCCACGTGGATATTTCGAAATCCCCACGTGGAGAATAAAAAATTCTTCGGAGGAATGAAATGAAACTTCGGAAGAATCAAATGAAACTTCGGAAGAAATGAATCACGCCCACGTGGAAAATAAAAAATATCCACGTGGAGATTTGAGATTTCCCACGTGGATATTCGAGAAAGGAGGGAATCGGATAAATTTCCCCGTAAAGATATGTTATTAGAGATTAGAGGTTAGAAGTTAGAGATTAGAAGTGAGAGAGCAGGGGTGGCAGAGCGATTATAATGCGTCAGCCCTGCCGAACCTGGCGCCTAAACGTGCTGAGCCTGCCGAATAAAGGACAAAAGCGCCACTTACTCGACAGGCTCATACTAAGAAAGCCTTGCTGATTATCGGCGGGCGTACTGCGAGCGGCCGAGCGAGTAGACGTCGCCTCCGAGGCTGTCGACGGCTACGATGACGGGGAGCTCCTCGACACGCAGCTTGCGGATCGCTTCGGGCCCTAAGTCGTCGAAGGCGATCACCTCGGCCTCCTTGACGCACTTGCCCATCAGAGCGGCGGCTCCACCGATGGCGGCGAAGTACACGCCCTTGTACTGCTTGATCGCGTCAACAACCTCTGGGCTACGCAAGCCCTTGCCGATCATCACGCGTAGCCCGTGGGCTATGAGCGTTGGCGAATAAGCGTCCATACGTCCTCCTGTAGTGGGGCCTACGGAGCCGATGGGTTGTCCAGGCTTAGCCGGGCAAGGACCCGCATAGTAAACGACTTGCCCTGTGAAGTCAAAAGGCATCTCCTCGCCTCGCTCTAGCATCTCGACAAGACGCAGATGCGCTGCGTCACGTGCTGTGTATATAGTCCCCGAGATGTAGCACATATCTCCCGCTCTGAGCGGAGTAATCATCTCTGTCGTAAAGGGGGCTCTGAGTATCTTCTTCTCTTCCATGTCTCTATATATTATAGTGTACCCTCTGCGTGACGTGTCGCGTGGCAACTGATATTGACCGCTACGGGCAACCCAGCGATGTGTGTCGCACCCGTATTGATGGCGACAGCTAAGGCGGTGGTGTCTCCACCGAAGCCAGCTGGGCCGATGCCCATCTTATTGATCTCTTGGAGTAGCTCCTCCTCGATCTCAGCGACGGCGGGATCGGGATGACGCTCACCGATAGGACGTAGCAGAGCACGCTTAGCTAGCTCTGCAGAGCGCTCCATCGTACCACCGATGCCGATACCGACGATGATCGGCGGACAGGGGTTGCCCCCAGCGTGGGAGATGGTGTCGAGGACAAACTGCTTGATGCCGGCTACTCCTTGGCTGGGGGTAAGCATGGAGAGCGCGCTCTTGTTTTCACTGCCGAAGCCCTTGGGAGCGATGGTGATGTGCATTTGGTCTCCTGGCACGATGCGGTAGTGGATGACGGCGGGCGTATTGTCGCCCGTATTGTGTCGATGTATCGGGTCGCTCACGACGGACTTGCGCAGGTAGCCGTGGGTATAGCCTCTGCGGACGCCCTCGTTGATGGCGTCTTCGATCAGATCACCCTCGACGTGCAGATTTTGTCCCATATCGACGAAAATGACGGTCATACCCGTATCCTGACACATGGGGGCACGCTCGCTGCGCGCTATGTGAACGTTTTCGATGATCGTATTCAGTACGTTTCGTGCTAGAGGCGAGCGGTCTTGCTCTGCGCCCTGCTGCATGGCAGCCTCTATGTCGGGCGAAAGGTTGACACAAGCCTCTATGCAAAGCTTCTCCACCAAGTCTGTGATGGCTGTAGAGGATATTGTACGCATATATGTTAAGTGTGTAAGTAAACTGTCTAGTTAAGTGGTTACGGGCGAATGAGCTTGCAATTATACCGCTCTCCAGCTCCGGTTAGATGTACGATGTAAATGCCAGACTGCAGCGCGTACTCGGCTAGAGATAGTGATGAGTGAACGTCCGTCAGTGGAAGCGACAAGATGCGCTGCCCAGCAGCACTGTATAGCTCTACCTCAGCCGGAGCACCCCCCGCGAGCCACGCCTCTGGTAGCAGGAGGTAGAGACGCTCCCCCGCCAACATCACACGAGGCTCGTTCACAGACTCTATAGCGGATGTCCCGCCTGCCTTGAGACTGCCCAGGACGATCGGGTCTATCCAGTAGTGCCCTAGGTAAGGCGCTCCGCCTATCTGTGCCGGCTCCCAGCTGGAGCCGACGAGGTGCCACGCATAGGGAGTGTCGTGTAGCTGCGCTTTGCTCATAAGCAAAGGTGCTGACAGAGCCTTGCCCTCGCTCCCCTCTAGTGCTATGTAGTAAGCACCGGCAGAGAGTGTCAGTGGGGTGTCTTCCTTAGCAGGGAAGAAGGCTTGGAAAGCATCGCTTAAGACCCTAGCTTTCGGAGTTTTTTCACTGCCACGCACCAACATATAGGAGGGATTGGTCAGAGTTTGCTGGTAAAGTCTCTTGCCAGGCTTGCCCTCCTCGTCGCCATATATAGCCAGCGTCATGGGCGTCCACTCCTGCATAGCTCCTAGGACAAGCACGGAGCCTAGATACTGCACGGAGGTGTCAATGTCGTAGCGCACAGCGACTCCCTCGATAGAGGCGTCGTCTCTGCGTATCAGCACGTTGTCACGCATCAGACTATAGAGCTGATGTGAGAGACGTACGGGCGGCTTTGCGGCAAAAGGATCTAGTCCCTCTAGTATAGTTTGGTCACTCGTTGGGGCTAAGTGTGGCTTCAGACACTTATCGTCTGGGTAGCCTGTGAAGGCTTCGCTCAGAGCGTAATAGTAGTCGTTGTTTGGAGTGCTGCAGTAAGAGCTTCCTCCCGTGAGAGCCCCGATGAGGTGATGATTCTTGTCAAAGAGACCCGATCCCGAGGAGCCCCCCGCTGTCGTCCCAATACTCCACTTCTTAATGTGGAGGTGCGAGTTGATCCATCGGACTGGCACAGAGGCCATGTCGTAGCTCTCCAGAAGGGGCTTTTCGTCTGCTCTGTTGTAGCGACGTACAGAGGCTTGTGGGTGATGGATGCCGATGACAGGCACAGGGAAGTCCCGCTCCGCATTCCATCCCGCCAGGTAGGGACGATAGCTAGGGGGTATGGCACATTGTCCCTGTGGCACATCGGGCTTAACGCCTGTGATACGGAGCAAGCACATATCGTGCTCCTCATTGTAGGCGACCAGCTCGGCACCGGCTAGCGTTTGCTCCTCGATGCCATTGATGAGTGGATCGCCTGTGGGGCTAAAGTAGTTGAAGTAAAAGACTGTCTGCTCTGCACTCTGACGCACATACTTGAGGTCGCGACAAGAATAGTTGGCATTGAGACAGTGGGCTGCGGTCAAAACGAGCGCATCCCCATCTTGGCGACTGTTGTTGAGTAGGGTGCCTGAGCAAAAAGCTTTGCCTCGCACCACTAGCATCAGCTCACTGCGAGCGATGCGCTCCACCTCGGGGTGCAAGACCGTGGACTCGGCACACTCCAGCCCCTTAACTATAAACCATGGTGCCCCCCCAGACCCGCTATGATTACCGTTTGGGAGCGGTAGCTCCTCACCGACGGCAGAGAGCAGAGCAGTCGTAATGGTCGACAACCGCCACGGCAACCCTCTGCGCTTGCCACTAGCGGGATAGTAGTAGACTATGAGTCGCTCACCATAGAGTGGAGCGGTCGTAAGACTATGAGAGGCGACATTGTTTGCCTCGGTAAAAGCACCTCGCACCTCGCCCTCCTCATTTGCAATGATAAGTATATCACCACGGCTCAGCTGGTAGTCGCCAAAGTAAAGCGTATTCCAGCCTGCCTCCTCAAGCTGCAATACGCCCTGCCAAGCTCGCTCGCCCGAAGCAGTCGTGATCCAGTCTCCCCACAACTGACTCTCAGGCAGCTGACGGTACTCTATTGCTGGTAGCTCTAGGAGTCGTAGGCCCGAGGAAGCGGTCTCTTCACTTTGACGTAGCGAGCTAGCAGGCTCCGTACGAGAGGTCGCCTCTAGCTGATAAGACCCTGAAGCACTGCGTAGTGTGGCCTGACGCTTCCCTAGATCCGTCACTATCGTAGCAGGGAGAGGTGTCGCAAGCTGAGCCACAGCTGGCTGAGTCAGCAGGAGCGCAACGAGAGAGAGGCATACGCAACTGACGTAAGACAGCATGCTCGTGCAGGGACGAGCCGTATTGAGTCTATTCATAGAGATAGTCCTAAAGATATCGTCTCAAAGGTACAAATAAACTCGAAGAGCAGAAAAAACGCCAGCTAATTCCTGTTTTTAGGGATGGCGGGAGAGATCTAAACCAGGCACATTCGATTCTGGCGGGATCGGTGGACGAAAGAGTCTCTCGCCATGAGCTATCTTGTCGTCACTTGACACGCAGGTCGAGCGTCTTCGTCAGGTAGGCCACCTCTTTGTAGTTTTCCATATAGTAAGCCGCACGCTCCTGCGCTGTCGAGGCGTGCTGTGTCTGCTCCACAGCTGAGACCTCTGTCGTTAGCGTGAGATTGTCGTTGTGTAGCTTAGCCTTGAGGTAGCGCAGCAAGGAGCGCTCGACTCGCTCGAACGACTCTAGCTGTATGTTGCTCACCAAGGAGACCTTGAGCCCATGAGGTGCCTGCAACTCTGGTGTCACCGTGTGGAGTAGCTGTGAGAGGTAGGCATCGTCTATCAGCTCCTCATCGGCAAATGCGAACCACCACTTGAGTAGTTCATCGGGCGTGACTGGCTCATCACGCTGTCCTGTCTCCGAGGCATCTGAGTCTTCGTCCGCTTCGGCTACAGAAGCTTGTTGTGCCGTGAGCGTCTCCTCTGCCTGACGCTTAAGAGCTGATATGCGTAGGGAGGAGCCTGTCGGAGTGTATTGCTTTGGCTGACTAGTTGCTAGCTGAGGAGTCTTTTTTTTTTCGCCAGGCGTAGGCGCAGTTTGATAAGTAGCTGGCGGTGTCTGCACGCTACTCTCTTGCGGGGCTGGAGACGCTGGGGCGGGCTCAGAAGCTGCTGAGACTGGCTGGCTAGGAGCTGTCGCTGCTGTCGCCGGAGCAACCGTAGCATTCTTAAACGCACCACACATCTCCGAGATTCCCATGAGCGTCAGCTCGACTAGGAGGCGCTTAGCTTGCGATGAGCGGTAGTTGCGCTCACAGGCGACAAGCTTGGAGATAGACTTGTAGAGAAAGAGCGGATGGATCTGCTGAGCTAGCGCCATAAACCGCTCTGCATGGACGCCCGTATAGGGGAAGAGCTGCACTGTCTCTGGGGTCCGTGCCACCAGTAGATTGCGCATAAAGTCGGCTAGTCCGATGATCAGCTGACGCATGGCTACCCCTTTGCCGAGAAGCTCGTCGAGGAGTAAGAGCGCACGCTTGTAGTCACCACTATATAGGTAGGTAGTGAAGTAAAAGTAGTACTCGTCGTCTAGTATGTTGAGCGTCTGCAGCGTCTGCTCGTAGGAGATGACCCCGTCTTGCGCTGTACTAGCCAAGCGGTCAAAGAGCGAGAGCGCGTCGCGCATACCTCCGTCAGCGATCCGCGCTATCGTGTCAAAAGAGCGAGGGTCGTACTGAAGACCCTCTGCATCTGCCACACGGCGCAACTGCTCAGCGATCTGCTCAGGCGGTATCGGCTTGAAGTCGTACACCTGACAGCGTGAGAGGATGGTTGGGAGGACTTTGTCCTTTTCAGTTGTAGCCAGGATAAAGACCACATAGCCTGGTGGCTCCTCAAGCGTTTTGAGAAAAGCATTGAAGGCTCCCGACGAAAGCATGTGCACCTCGTCGATGATGTAGACCTTGTACTTGCCTTGCTGTGGACGTATGTAGACATCTTCGTTGAGACGGCGTATGTCGTCCACCGAGTTGTTGGAGGCAGCATCCAGCTCGTATATATTGAAGGCGCGCTGGTTCAGCGCCGCCTGACAGTTAGGGCATACGCCACACGCCTCCCCCTGCGGGGTGAGCTGCTCGCAGTTGATCGTGCGAGCCAGGATACGCGCTGCGGAGGTCTTGCCCACACCACGGGGACCACAGAAAAGGTAAGCGTGCGCTATCTTGCCCTGCTTGATGGCACTCTTGAGCGTGAGGCATATAGCCTCCTGCCCGAGCATCTCATTGAAAGTCTGCGGGCGGTACTTACGTGCTGATACTATGAAGTTGTCACTCATCTGCCTTAGAGTTGTCATCGTCCGTGTGCGCCTCTTCATACTCCTCCCGCTCTGACTTGGTCGGGGCTGAGAGACCATTGCTTTGTACCATTTTGGTGAGACGCTCGAGAGACTTCGTCTCCTGAAGATCTGTAGAGGCGGTTGGCTTAGCCTTTGATCCAGGTACGAAGTCGTGACGATAGAGATTGATAAAGAGTATGATCAGGGAGAGAATCAGCGGGCCAAAGATGACTCCCCAGAAGCCGAAGAGCGAGAGACCGATGAAGACTCCGAAGATCGTGATCAGAGGGTGTATGTTTGCCATCTGCTTCTGTAGGAGTAGGCGCGCTACATTATCCACGCCACCGATGACGATAAAGCCGTATAGTCCCAAGAGAATCGCGTTGAGCCAGTCACCGTTGATCCCCATGATGACTGCTATCGGCACCCATACGATCATCGTGCCAAGTACTGGGATGATGGTCGTAAAGGTCGTTAGTACAGCAAAGAGCAGTGCATTGTCCACCCCAAAGATCAGGTAGCCTATGTAAGCAAAGACTCCCTGTACAATAGCCAAGAGCGGGATGCCGATAGCGTTGCTCTTGACGATGCTTATGGTTTCGTTAGAGACTATCTTCTTATTGCGCTCTGTAAAGGGTAGTAGCTCCTCCACCGCTGCTTCAAAGTGGTCATAACCTCGTAGCATGAAGTAGAGGAGGAAGAGGATGATAAAAGCGTTGAGGAAGAATGAAGACATCCCCTGTAGTAGGACCTTTACGAGCGTGGTCGAGAAGCTCGTCAGCTTCTGTAAGTTTTCATTACTCCACAGCTCTATGCCAAAGCGATCCTCTACATCTTTGATCACCTCCTGCGCTTGCGTCGTCAGCACATTCAGCGACTCTGGATCAAAGGTGGAGAAGAGGTCAATCAGCATCAAGACGACCCCCATCAGTGGTATGAGGAAGAAAAAGATCGCCTCTACCGTCAGCAGCGAAGCAGCCCAACTGCGACCCCAGCGCTTACGCTCGACGAGCCACTTCATCTGACCTCTCAGGAGGACGTAGATGGTTAAGGCACCCAGCACGCCACTCATATAGGGGAGCGCATGCTTGCCGATGATCAGCATCAGGATGAAAATCAGCGTGATCAGCGAGGTGCGAGGCGTCCAAAAGGAGACTCGATATACAGGCTCTCCATGCTTCGCACGACTCTGTGTCAGATCTTCGGGAGAGGTCTGATCACAAGACTGGGTCGCAGATGATGCCTTGGGGGAGTCGTTAGGGTCTTTGCTATTTGTTGTCATAGAGCTAAGAGTGAGTTTTGAGAGATATCCTATATAGAGCTATCAACTTTCACCCAAAGGTACGAAAAAAGAGATTAGAAGCTAGAGGCCGAGAGGTGTCTGCTATGGAAGAAAATGAGTACCTTAGCAGTCCCGTATGTATACTTGGTCGCAATCATCGTATGCCTTCCTCTGAAAACTCCTCTCCTACGATCGACGTCATGAAGCGTCTGGTCGCTCAGCAAAAGTCTTCTCGCCATCAGCATCACGAGCCGATGGCTGACGAGCTGTCTAGCTGCCCGACGACTCCTATATATGATAAGGTAGTACACGATACGACTACCAGTCATCGTTCACACGACAAGGCTGCGACTGACCAACCCATCGCTAATAAGAAGGGAACCCTCGTCTCTAAGACGACCCCAACGTCTCAACCAACGACCAACAGCCAACGGCCAACAGCCAGCGCCAAACAGCCAACAGCCAGCACCAAACAGCCAACAGCCAGCACCAAACAGCCAACGGCTAACAGCCAACAGCCAAACGGCCAACGGCTAACAGCCAACAGCCAACAGCCAGCACCAAACAGCCAACGGCCAACGGCCAACAGCCAACAGCCAGCACCAAACAGCCAACAGCCAAACAGCCAACAGCCAACAGCCAAACAGCCAACGGCCAACAGCCAACAGCCAACAGCCAAACAGCCAACGGCTAACAGCCAACAGCCAACAGCCAAACAGCCAGAAGAAAACATCTGGTGGTTGAGTGCCTGGCGGTGGTTGCGTCGGCTACTAGACTTCCGCGAGGACAAGGCGGGCGATGTAGCAACCATCGAGTCGCTCAAGGGGGATGTGGAGTTTCGTGGTACCAAGCTATGGATCCTCATTTGTGCTATCCTCGTAGCCTCGATAGGTCTGAACGTCAATTCGACGGCGGTCATCATCGGTGCGATGCTTATTTCCCCGCTGATGGGTCCAATCATCGGCTTTGGTCTGGGCTTTGGCATTGCCGACCTAGATCTCGTACGCAAGTCACTGCGTAATCTCGCCTTGACGACCCTCTTTAGCATCACGACCGCCACGATCTACTTCCTCTTGACCCCGCTTGATCAGCCCGGTAGTGAGTTGCTGGGACGTACGGAGCCGTCGCTGTATGATGTATTGATTGCATTCTTTGGCGGTGCTGCGGGACTGATAGCAGGGAGTAGCAAGAGCAAGGGGCAGGTACTCCCCGGCGTGGCTATCGCTACGGCACTTATGCCACCGCTCTGTACAGCGGGCTTTGGGCTGGCTACGGGCAATTGGGCATTCTTCTTCGGAGCCATCTACCTATACATCATTAACTCGGTCTTCATCGCCTTCGCCACCTTTGTGATGGTGCGCATCATGCGCTTCCCGATGAAGGCGGTCGCCTCGGGCGATATGCGTAAGCGTAGCTATCGCTGGATCACGATCATAGCCATCTGTACGCTCATACCTAGTATCTACCTAAGCGTGCGTTTGGTGCGAGACTCTTATCAAGAGGAGCGTGCTAAGCAGTTTGTCGCAGACCACTTTACTTCGTCTGATCATCAGGTGATCCGCCAGTCGCTGGTGCGTGGTGAGGGGGGACAAGCACCCTATATAGACGTGGTGCTGATCGGCAAGCCACTCTCGGCTCAGGCGATCGACAGCATAGCAGCCTTGCTCCCTAGCTATGGCTTGTCAAGCCTCGACTTGCAGGTACACCAAGGCTTTGACAACGAAGCTCCTACGGACTACGAGCAGCTGGGCGGCGTCCTGCTGCGTGACCTCTACGAGCGGTCTGAGCGCACCGCCTCTGAGCAGCGTGCCGAGATCGACTCGCTGCGTCGTACGCTCCTGCGCTACGACTACTACAAGTCTCTAACGCACGACGTAAGCGATGAGGCACGAGCGGTCTTTAGCGACATTAGTCAGGTGCGGCTCATGCCCTCGATGGAGTTTATCCAAGGGCAAGACTCCGTCCTCCATATTCTTGTGACGACACCATCCAGCCGCCTCGCCCCAGCCGAGCGTAGCAAACTCGAGCAGTGGTTGCAGAAGCGTACCAAAGCGGATGATCTCGAGCTGATCCTAACCAACTAAGCAAAAAAAGAATACTAACTTTAATAGAAAAGCGTCTTATGAATAAACTACAGACCTTGCTCCTGACCCTCTGTGCACTCCTCGTGTGCAGTGCCACAGCACGTGCCGACAAGGGCATGTGGGTACTCAGTGAGCTCAACGAGCAAAACGAAGCTCGCATGCGTGAGCTGGGCTTTAACCTATCCCTAGACCAGCTCTACAATCTAGACCAGCCATCGATAGCACGTGGCGTGGTCATCTTCGGAGGTGGCTGTACCGGTATCACCGTCTCCAATCAGGGACTACTCTTCACCAACCACCACTGCGGTTACGATGCCATCCAGAGCCAGAGTACCGTAGAGCATGACTACCTACGTGACGGCTTCGCCTCACAGTCTTTCCGTGAGGAGCTGCCCATCCCAGGACTCTCTGTCAAGTACCTGCGTGCGCAGATCGACGTGACGGCTCGCATCGAGCAGGCTGTCGCTGGCATCACCGATGAGGCTCAGCGTCAGGAGACAATCGACAAGGTCTCTGAGGAGATCGTCAAGGAGTACACGAAGTCTCCCTTTGACGCTGTCGAAGTAACCCCCTTCTACGCTGGTAACAAGTACTATGTCGTCATCTACGACGAGTTTAAGGACGTACGTCTTGTGATGACCCCACCGAGCAGCGTCGGTAAGTTTGGCGGTGACACGGACAACTGGATGTGGCCTCGTCACACGGGCGACTTTAGCGTCTTCCGCGTTTACGCTGATGCTAACAACCAGCCCGCTGAGTACGCTGCTAGCAACAAGCCTTACCGTCCTGTCTACTATACAAAAGTCTCTCTCCAGGGCTACCAGGAGCAGGACTACGCGATGACCATTGGCTTCCCAGGCTCTACCGATCGTTACCTCACCTCCTACGGTGTCATCGATCGCATCGAGAATGAGAACGCACCCCGCATCGAGGCACGTGGCGTCAAGCAGGAGATCTGGAAGCGCGCTATGGACGCTGACCAAGCTACCCGCATCAAGTACGCTAGTAAGTATGCACAGAGTGCGAACTACTGGAAGAACTCTATCGGTATGAACCGTGGTCTCGAGAAGCTCCACGTCGTAGACCGCAAGCGCGCCGAGGAGGAGGCATTCACTCAGTGGGTCGCTCAGACAGGCAAGCCTTACGGCAATATCCTACCCGACCTGAAGCGTGCTTACGAGGAGGCTGCTCCTTACAATCGTCAGCTCAACTATATAATCGAGACGATGCTGAGCGGTAGCGAGATCGTATGGCTCGGCTATCAAGCTATGGTAGCTGCAGGCTCTGGCGACAAGAAGGAGCTGAAAGACCTCTACAAGGATTACCTCCCCAACCTAGATCGTGAGGTACTCCCGGCTATGCTCGCCCTACTACGTACGAAGCTACCTGCTGACAATCTGCCCTTCATCTATCAGATCATCGACGAGCGCTTTGGCGGTGACTACAAGGCTTATGCTGAGGAGCTTTTTGCCAATAGCGTCGTACCTTATGAGGATAAGATGATGGCCGTACTGGCTATGGATCCGAACAAAGTCAAGGAGACTCTAGCCAACGACCCTGTACAGGAGCTCGTCCAGAGCGTACTGATGTACTACTCGACCTTGATCAATCAGTATATGGAGTACAACCACGCTATTGAGAAGGGTAAGCGTGAGCTCTTTGCAGCTATGAGCGAGTTCCAGCCTAACGCACTTCGTCCATCAGACGCTAACTTCACGATGCGTATGAGCTATGGTCGCATCCTCGGCTACGAGCCAGGTGATGGTGCGTGGTACTACCACTTCACGACGGAGCGTGGTGTCTTCCAGAAGCAGAACCCCAACAGCAGCGAGTTTGCCGTACAGCCTGAGATCCTCAAGCTGCTGAGCGATCCTGCCAACTTCGCACCTTACGGTGTGGGTAATCACCTCTTCACCTGCTTCCTCTCGGACAACGATATCACGGGTGGTAACTCAGGTAGCCCTGTCTTCGACAAGAATGGTAACCTGATCGGTCTAGCCTTCGATGGTAACTGGGAGGCTATGAGTGGCGACATCGAGTTTGAGCCTGACCTACAGCGCACTATCTCAGTAGACATTCGCTACGTCCTCTTCATGATCGACAAGTGGGCTAAGTGCCCCCGTCTGATCCAGGAGCTGACCTTCGCATAAGCGAGAAGAGGTTGTGATCGGAGTAATCGGAGGGATCAGAGTGATCGGAACAATCCGATCGTTACTCGTCACCTCCGGTTACTCCGATTTCATTTCGATTACTCTGACTATTTTGATCACATGCCTGTATGCGCATAGACATTATCACCGTACTGCCTGAGATGATCGAACCGTTTGTCTCGACCTCTATCGTGGGGCGAGCACAGCGAGAGGGCTTTGCCGAGGTACATATCCATCAGTTACGCGACTATGCGACCAATCGTTGGGGACGCATCGACGACTACCCCTACGGTGGCGCTGCGGGGATGCTCATGTCGATCGAGCCAATCGACCGCGTCATCACCGAGCTGCGTAGCCAGCGTGACTACGACGAGGTTATCTTCACGGCACCCGATGCGCCAGTGCTGACGCAGGCGGTCGCCAATGAGCTGAGTCTCATGGAGAACATCATCATCCTCTGCGGTCACTACAAGGGGATCGACCATCGTATCCGTGAGCATCTCATCACGCGTGAGATCTCCATCGGGGACTATGTCTTGACAGGTGGCGAGCTGGCGGCAGCGATCATTGCCGATGCGACCATTCGGCTCATACCAGGCGTCCTAGGCGATGCGGATAGTGCGCTGAGCGACTCCTTTCAGGATGGCCTGCTCACACCGCCCATGTACACCCGCCCCGCTGAGTACAAGGGGTGGCGCGTACCTGAGATCCTCCTCAGCGGCCACGAAGCACGCATAGCGCAGTGGGAGCATGAGCAGGCGGTCGCCCGTACGCAAGCACTCCGCCCCGACCTCTTAGGAGAGGAGAGCTAAGTTTTAGGGCCGAGGTCGCTTGTTTAGTCCAAAAATAAGTTGTATCTTTGCACAACGAAATACGGGATGTAGCTCAGTCCGGTTAGAGTGCGCGTCTGGGGGGCGTGAGGTCGCTGGTTCGAATCCAGTCATCCCGACCAAGGTCGTCAAGACCTACTGCGAGAGCAGCTCATATTACATGGGCTGCTCTTGTTGCATTTAGGCGGTACGGGACGACGCCTATGGCGAGACTACTGAATAGTCTCATGTCTCGAGATATTGCTGTCCGGTAAAAGTTTTTTTGAGGGGGTAGATAGGGAGTAAAAAAAGGG
>ERZ773148.404-NODE-404-length-37345-cov-4.488174_pt1 | contig 37345 bp, 39 predicted proteins | sample MGYA00580846_ERZ773148 | MGnify/ENA primary metagenome ERZ773148 (study PRJEB29015, sample SAMEA2737879) | human gut metagenome | biome: human gut; feature: human-associated habitat; material: faeces | place: China | collected 2012 ... | reverse complement strand
AAACTGCCGTAAAAATTTGTACGTTTTGCTGGAAAAATCTGTACCAGATAGTCCCGCACCTGGCGGCGGGAAGCCTCGTCCATCCCGGCGTACCAGCCTGCCAGAGTGGGGTTATCATGCGTGCCCGTGTAGACCACGCAGTGGGTGTTATAGTTGTGGGGCCAGTAGTCGTTAGACGCGGTGGTGTCCTCCGGGTCGATGGCGAACTGCAGCACCTTCATGTTGGGGCAGCCGCTGGCCCGCACCAGCGCGCGGACGCTGTCGGTCAGCAGGCCCAGGTCCTCGGCGATGACGTTCACCTCGCCCAGCTGCCACCCCCAACCGGCGCTACCTGTTTCAGGATATCTACCTGCCCTCGCGGCGGGAGGCGCGCCTGCCCTTGGCAGCCTTGGCCGTAGATTGTTCCGGCTCCGTGGACGCGGCCACGCTGGCGTACTTTATGGCCGAACTCGCCGGCGTGCTGGACGCTTACGATACCACCCTGGCCATACTTTTTCACGACAGCCAGGTGCACGGCCCGGAACTGCGCACCCGCATGGACAGGGACGCACCCCTTACGCCCGTGGGCGGCGGCGGCACGGACTACCGCCCTGTGCCCGCCCGCCTGGAGCAGGAAGGCCTGGCCCCCGCCTGCCTGATCTGGTTCACAGACCTGCAGTGCAACCGTTTTCCGCCGCCGCCGCCCTATCCGGTACTCTGGGTCTGCAGCGACGCCGCAGCGGAACCGCCGCCCTTCGGCAGCGTGCTGTTCCTGCCGCAGGCAGGGGAGGAAAGGGGGTAAGGAGAAAAAGTTCCTTCCCCCCCATCCTTCAAAAAATTTTTTTCGCATGTGATGCGCCGGGCGCGTCTTGAATGGGGATGCGGTTTTTTCCTACAGGCTGGTCCGGGACAGTGGGGAGAAATGCCGACTTCCGTCGGCGTTGCAAAGCCGGAATGTTTTGGCGTTTCCTGAATAGAGGAAGAGAGGAAGGATATGCGTATTGAGTGGAAAATAACAAAAAAGCGCGGCAACCTGCGCCCCGTCCTCCACTACAGTGTGGAGCTGGAAGAACACGAAAAAGCCCTGGCCCTGCCCACGGTGTCCGTTCTTTCCAGCATCCCGCAGCCGGAAGAAGGACGGCAGGACTACTGCTATCCCGACATGCTGGAGCGCGCGGCAGGCTACAGGCCCACGGCCTTCCATACTCTGGAGGCCCCGTCGCACAAGGGCCATTCCTGGACCCATACGCTGTTGTTGCCCTGGCGGGCAGACAATGCCTACCCGGAGGTGGAAGCCTCATTCAGGCAGCTGCGCGAAGCCCTGGAAAAAGAACTGGGGCGCGCCTATAACAGCGCGCCCCTGCTTCTGAACGGCGCGGAACGAACCTCGCCCGCGCTGCGGCGTGTGCTGGCGCCGGGCGTGCTGGGCGCGCGTCTCCTGCGCGCCGCCGCCAGCCGGGAAAATGCCGCAGATTAGCCGTTGTTTCAGGAAAAGCCGCCCGTGCCGCAGCCTCCGGAGGCGCAGCTCGGCGGCCGTCCCTGGCCCATGGGCCGCACCGGGCCCGGCTTGAAGGGAAAGGCCCCGGTTTTGAGGGGGCTCGGCGCACTTACCTGGCGCTCTGTGGCGGCCCCGCAACGGGGGCAGGGCGGCGTGGCCTCGCCGCTGACCAGGTCTTCAAAGGTGTGCCCGCACGCGGTGCAGACAAAATCATACATGGGCATGAACACTGCCTCCTGTTGGAAAAATGGCGCAAAAACGGCACGGACCACCCTCGGCAAGGCACTTGCCCAAGGGCTTCCCAGCCCTATATAAGTATGTATGCGCGCAAGGCAAGCGCGCCAACCGCTCCCTGGGAGCCTGATGGAGGACACAATGAAAAAAATTCTGGTACTGGCCGGCGACTATGTGGAAGACTACGAGGTGATGGTTCCTTTCCAGATGCTGCAGATGCTGGGCTATGAAGTCCACGCCGTCTGCCCGGGCAAAAAGCCTGGCGATACGGTGCGCACGGCCATCCACGATTTTGAGGGTGACCAGACCTATTCCGAAAAACGCGGCCACAACTTCGCCATCAACGCCGACTTTGATCAGGTGAAGGTGGCGGACTACGCCGGCCTGGTCATCCCCGGCGGACGCGCGCCGGAATATCTGCGCCTCAATGCCCGCCTGCTGGAAATCGTGCGGGAGTTCAACGACGCCAAAAAACCCATTGCCGCCGTGTGCCATGGCCCGCAGATTCTGGTTTCCGCCGGGGTGCTGCGCAACCGCCAGTGCACGGCCTATCCCGCAGTGAAGCCCGATGTGGTGGACGCGGGCGCTACCTGGTGCGATTTTAACGAAACCCTCACCAGCGCCACCGTGGACGGCAACCTGGTGACGGCCCCGGCCTGGCCCGCGCATCCGGCCTGGATTGCCGCTTTTGTCAAACTGCTGGGCGCAAAGATCAGCATCTAGAGCAGCTAACGAATGAAATGAGTTAACTTCTCTGCAAGGATTTTCCTGAAAAATCCTTGCCACGAAATGCGAGAAGGCAGGCTTTTGCCTGCCGTAATCGAGCATTTTAAGTGTTAAATGCTCTAGTGCACGGTCGGAGCCGTCCTTGATCTTTTGCCGCTTTTCTGGTGCGGCGTGGAAGCGTCCACACGGCCTGAAAGGACAGGATTGCAGAACGGGGCTGCAAGCGGGCTTGCCCCCTGCGCGGTCCTCGTTGTGGTTTGACGGTCTTGTGGCTGTTTTGAGCTTGCAGAAAAAACGAACGACAGGGCCTGCCGTTGGGTGGAGTTGTGCTGCCTGGATAGCTTGCGGATTGGCGCGGGGGATTGCGACGTTATGCGGCGAGATGCCCACGAGGCAAGGCTTTTTTCTACGCTTTTTGCAGGGACGGGAGGGCACTGTCCGTCTCGCCCTGCCTGCGGTGATGCGAGACGGCAGAAGGACGTGGCGGAGAGGCTCAGCGCACGACGCGCCGCACTGAGACAAGCCGGCTGCGCCAATAGGGGATGTCCATATTCTCCATACGCACTTTTTCGCCCCTGCGCGGGCTGTGGATAAAGGAGTTGCCCCCGGCGTAGATGCCGGTGTGCAGTCCACGCGGGCTTGCGCTCGTGCGGAAGACCACGATGTCGCCGGGGCGCACTTGCTCGCGCGGCACAGACTGCCCGATTCTGGCCTGGTCCACGGTGATGCGGGGCACTTTTACGCCGTTTTTGTTGTACACCCACCAGATGAGCCCGGAACAATCAAAACCTTTTTGTGGCGAAGCGCCGCCAGATCGGTAGTTTTTTCCCATCTGGGCATAGGCGGTGCGCACCACCCCTTTGGCGGCCTCTGGCGTGGGGCCTGTGTCCACATTGCGCCCCAGCAGCCCGCAGCCGCTCAGCAACAGCACGCTGAGGCCCACCAACAGGGCGGAGCGTACCGTTTTGGCAACCGCGTGTCCTTGCATTGTCCTTCCCTTCCTTCGCCTACGCGGGGGCCTTGCCAGCCCCGGCGTGTTTTGCCTTTGCGCCGCAAGGCCTTTCGTGCGGGCTTCTTTGTACCTGTGGCTTCCCTCGGCTACAGGCTGTGCCGCGGCCATAAGGCTTTTTTATTGAGAGCTGCATGTTGCGCTTCTGCGGCGCTGGCCCTTTTACCGTATTTCATGGCCTGAGGCGTTGTTTTTTTGACACAACTGCCTGTGCGTATTGCATAGCAAATCTCGTGCCGTATTTTTCCCGCTGCTATAACTTCTATCTTCTATAAGCCGGTAATCGTCAAAAAGGTCAAGTCCCATTTTCTCTAGAGATTTGATATAAAAGTTACAGACACAGTGCGTCATTTGCCCTGTTTTTGCCAGCCTGCAGGGAAGTGTTATTCCATCCCCCCCCCGTTATTTTGCCGACTTTGTAGCGCTTGCCGTATGGCGTCGCTGTTCTTGTTCCAGTGACGCTTTACCCAGAGCGTATTCTTGTTGTTGTCGAGGAGTGGATATGTTTTGCCCCCCAGCACTTTTACCGTGAGGTTTTGGCAGCTTTTTTGTCTCAACCTCACGGTATGCAGCGTGGCGCCGGCGCCTACGTCTTTGTTCCTGGTAAAATTTCAGTTGCACTGGCTTTGGTGAAGGCGTGCATAGACGTCCACAGACACCCGGGGGGCATCGGCGCTGCTTTTGGGGGCGGGAAAGCGTCTGCGGGAGCGTTTAAAAGTTGTACGAATATGCTTGCAACATGGAAATGCGCAGACGCTGCAAGCCCCCAGGCCGCACTGCGCGGTATGGGGGCTTGCAGGAGCTTGTTTGTCTGGATGTGGCGCGTTGGGGGCGAACGGCCCGCGTATGGTTCCGTTGCATGCGCGCGTGCGGTGGTCAGCTCTGCCGCCTGCGTCTTGTCGCAGGGTCTGGCTCCTGACGGGCACGGGCTTTGCCCGATCAGTTCTTATTTGTCGGCTTGTTTTTTGAGGGCCATGTCCACAGCGTCTTTAAACAGATCCAGGGGCAGGGCTCCGCGCAGCACCATATTGTTGACCAGAAAATAGGGGGTGCCTTCCACGCCCAGTTTTTGCGCGTCTTCCTGGTCTTGGGCTAAAATGGTTTTGACCTTTTTGCTGTGCAGATCTTTGACCAGGGTTTTCATATCGACGCCCAGTTCCTGGGCCGTTTTTTTCAAATACGCTTCACCTTCCGTTATTAACTGGTCCCGGTTGGCAAAAAGCGTTCGGTAAAAGGCCCAGGCCTTATTTTCATCCTGTTGCGCAATAGCCGTAAAGTAGGCTGCAGAGGTGGCCCCCGGACCTTTTTCGTCCAGAGGCAGATTTTTGAAAACCAGGCTCACGTCTTTGCCGTATTGCCGCATGAGGGCGTCCAGGGTGTGAGACGCCTGCTGGCAAAAATGGCAGGTGAAATCTGAAAACGCCACGATCCTGACCTTGGCGTTGGCCGGTCCCAGTACGGGCCTGTCCGCCGTGCGTACGGACTTGGGCGTTTTCATGTCTTCTGCCCACTGGGCCTCCATGCTGCGCTTGCGCCGTAGGTTGGAACCTTGCTGTGCGATATCCAGGACAGATTCGCTGTTGCGGCGCAGCACGTCCATGACCAGATCCGGACGTTCCCGAAAGATTTTTTCCAGAGCCTGGGTCAGATTTTCATCACTGATGGGCGCAGCTTTGGTCTGCGCCCCCCAAAGCAGGCCTGCCGCCATAAGGGCTGCCAGCACAAATGTTTGCATAGTCCGCATAGATACTCCGCTCTGTTACTCTGTCCTTTTTTGCTGCTGTCGCTTGTGGCCAGGGCTATTCTCTGACGCACGCCGCTTTGCCCGTGCTGACGGTCACGACAGGCCTGCGCCTTGCCCCGGCGCTGTGTGCGTTTTTTGGGGGCGCGCAGTTCTCCCCCCTTCTCAGGCGGGACAGTCATGTTTAGATTGTTACGTCCGCGCTGTCCAGAGCACGGCAGCCGCATTTTTGGCAGTGCGTTGTTGCCCCGCCCCTTCCCCCCAATCAGGGGCTTGCCCGTCTTCTGCCTGTTCTGCAGAGTTCTTTTTTGGGGGGGCTGTGCCGCGACCGAGGACCCTTTGCGGCAGTAATCCATGGTCATATTTCCCCCCGAATGCCCGCCACCAGCCCTGCAGGTCCGGGTAAATTTCACCTTTGCATTTGTTGCCTGGTGTTTTCCGGCGAGGTGTCCGCCCCGACTTCAAGGCTGCTTTGGGTGAACGCATCTTCCAGTTTGAAGATTAATTCGTCCAGATCTACGGGCTTCATGAGATAGCCAAAAGCCCCTTGGCTCATGGCCTGCACTGCCAGCTGCATGTCAGCGTGTCCCGACAGCAGAATAACTTTAATCTGCGGCCACTGCTGGTGGATTTGCTGCAGAGCGGCCATGCCGTCCAGCACCGGCATCTTCACATCCATGACAACCAGGCCGCAAGGGTCGTTGGTTAGGGCCGCTAAAGCCTCTTGGCCGTTGCTGGCCATTGCGCAGACATACCCCCTCTTGCCCAGGCGCTTGGCTAAAATGCGCGTCACATCCGGTTCGTCATCCACCAGCAGGATTTTTTTTGTCCCCATAGTTGCTCCCTGTTCTGCGCCGTCCGTCACGTTTCACGTGAAACGGAGGTAAACATCGTGGCGTGCAGTCAGCGGTTGTCATTGCAAAAATTTTATACTTTTACCATGGTATTTGCCATAAGAATTTTTACCGCCCTGCAAAACGAATCGCAAGTGTTGGGCCTGGCCGGTACTCTGCTGCCTGTTGCTGTAGAAGAAATTTTTTATACAAAACATCGCTGAGCGCAAGGGGCTGTACGGCGGTGGCTGGTGCGTGGCTTTGGCAAACGTGTGCACCTGTCTGTCATGATAGGTGGGGTGGCCTGCTGGCTCTGGTTTTAAAGGATAACTACACTCCCCCACTGCAAAAAGGTCAGGCCGGGGCACTCTCTCGCTGTTTTGCTTCGGTACATCAAAGCTAACATCGGTTGCCGCAGTGGAATATCCCCCCGTCCGTGTGTGTGTCGCATGTCCACATTCTTCCACACACGCTTGACGAAAGGTTTGCAATGCACTACAAAAAAGTCAGCTTGTTTTGCGGCGTTTCATGTGAAACATGTTTGTTGTTGCGTTTCACGTGAAACGTTGCCCGTGGTCTGATTTTTAAAGCAACTCTGGCTTGTTACGCCTGCCAGACAAGATGGTTCGCCTTGAGAACATTCTGACGGCTGCGCAAAAGAACACCGTCACAGAAGCGTAAATGCAGCTTGTCCCGTTACGAAAGGGCCCTGGCCCGTTATGCTGCAGCAAGCCAGGAGCCAGAATAGCCTCGTGGTTGCTTGCGCTGCTGCACGTCAAGGGCGGACATCGTACAATTTTGAGGACGTCTGCGCTCAACATGGCAAGCATTGGCGTTTTGTGCGCGCCGCGTTTGCGCGCCGTGGCGGTTGTCCGCTTACCTGCATCATTTCAGACCCCTGTGACCGGGAGGGACGCATGGCGCGCATTATTTCCATCGCCAACCAAAAGGGCGGCGTGGGCAAAACCACTACAGCCATCAATCTTTCGGCCGCTTTGGCGGTCATGGAAAAAAAGGTCTTGCTGGTGGATTGCGACCCTCAGGCCAACAGCACCAGCGGCTTGGGCCTGCAGCAGGAGAATCTGCACGGCGATCTGTACGGGGCCTTTTATGAGCCGGAAAAGGTGCGCCATTGTATTGCCAAAACTCGCTCTCCCTTTTTGGATATCCTGCCAGCCAGCACCAACTTGGTGGCGGTGGAGCTGGAATTAGTGGACAAGATGGCGCGGGAGTTTTTTTTGGACGAATGTCTGAAACCCATCCACAATGACTACGAATATATTATTCTGGACTGCCCTCCTTCACTGGGGCTGCTTACCCTCAACGCCCTTTGCGCCGGGCGTGAACTGCTTATTCCCCTGCAGTGCGAATTTTTTGCTCTGGAGGGCATCGTCAAGCTGTTGCAGACTTTTGAACAGGTCAAAAAGCGCCTGAACCCGCAGTTGCGATTGTTGGGCGTTGTTTTGACCATGTACGATACGCGCAACCGGCTAACCCGCGAAGTCAAAAACGAAGTGCGGCGCTGCTTCCCCGACCATCTTTTTGAAACCGTGATTCCGCGCAACGTGCGCCTCTCGGAAGCGCCCAGCCACGGTAAATCCATTATCCATTATGATATCAAATCCAAAGGGGCGGACGCCTACCTGGGTTTGGCCAAAGAGGTGGTATTGCGCCGTCCCGCAGCGCAAAGCCCCGTGTTGCAATAGTGCGGTATGCTAACGTAGTCATTATGTCGCGGTTTATTTGCATTTTCCAGAACCGCAATGTGCTTGCGTTGTTTGCTTGGGGAAAATTCTCGCGTCTGATGCGCCCAAGCGGTTCAGGCGCGCGGTCCCGCTGCGGCGCAGGCAAACCGGTTTTTGCAGCGTCGGCATATTCCTGAAGGATCTGCCGGCTTGAAAAGGCGCAAAGGGACGTCGGCAAAAGCTCGCGAGGTCGCGCAGCGTCCATCAGAGGGCCAGCCCCGGAGCGAGTTTCGGCACGGCCCCTTACGGTCCCTTGTGCCGCCCACTACGCCCACATGGGGCAGAAAGTGCGCCCGCGGCGGTCAACAGGTTGCGCCAAAGGGGCAGACACAACGGCAAGGCCGAGCGCCGTAGCCGGGTTTTGCCCGGCGGTGCTTCGGCGCGCGGGTTCGACATCGACGCGGCTGTGCCAGGAGGCAGCGGAGGGCGTTTCCTTTGGCCCAAGCGCCTTGGGCTGCGGCGCCATGTGGTTGGGCCATCCTCACCGACCGTGGTCGCGTGGGTTTGCCCACACTACTCCCCGCCTGTGTTGTCGGCCCGACGCTGACGCCCCAGGCGTGTGTTCGCTCAGCAGTGCGGCGTACTGTGCTCCAGGGCCTGGTGGTCGCGGAAGTGCTTTTGTCGGATGGTGGTGCCGCAGGCCCGGCAATGGAAGACCAGCAGCCCGCCGATATTGGCGTTGGTCAGTACAAAAGGCTGGGCTGGGTCCGTGCGCCAGTCTTCGGTGGCCGCGCCGCAGTGCGGGCAGGAAACGGCCGGGCTGTAGGGATAGCGAAAGTCCCAGGTCCGCAGCAGCGCGTCAAAATCGGCCAGCGGACCTGGGGGCTGCTCCAGATTTTCCGGCTGTTGGGGCTTAGCGTGCAGAGCGGCGGCCTGCGGCTCCAGGCGACGCCAAAGATCCCAGGGCAGGAGCACATATTCCACATTGCCTTTGGCGTCGGTGACATAACGCAGCGCGTCTTTATACGACATGGTTTGCATCCCCTTTAATGATAGGCCGTAAGATGACGCGCGGCTGTAAAAAAAGTCAAGGCCCAGCCCGTCATCGGCGCACATCCGCAATAGCGCAAGATAGGGGCCGGTCAGCCTGGATAGACGGTAGCCTACATGGCATCTTAGTGATATATCGCACTATTATGCATGGTTCGGCGCGGCATGGAACGCAGGAAGAGCCCTTGGCAGAGCAAAACCGCAAGGGAAATAAAGAAATGCTATTGCAAAATGCAGTGTACAAGGAGCAGCCATGAGCGGCAGCAGCAAAGGACTGGGACGGGGGTTGGACGCCCTTTTCGCCGGCTCGGCGGCACAGAAGGAAGTGAGCAGCGCTGTGGCGGAGGTGGCGGTGAAGGATTTGCACCCCAATCCGGATCAGCCCCGGCGGCGGTTTGACGACGCGGGCCTGCAGGAGCTGGCGCAATCCATCAAAATGCAGGGCATTATGCAGCCTTTGCTGGTGCGACCCCTGCCCGGCGGTCAGGGCTATCAGATTGTGGCGGGCGAACGGCGCTGGCGGGCGGCGCAGCTGGCGGGCCTGCAGCAGGTGCCGGTCTATGTGCGCCAGATGTCGGAAGAAGAGGTCATGGCCGCTGCGCTGATTGAAAATCTGCAGCGCGAAGACCTGAACCCCATTGAAGAGGCCGAGGCCCTGCAGGCCCTGCGCCGGACCCTGAATTTGACGCAGGAGGAATTGGCCCTGCGCCTGGGCCGCAGCCGACCTTCGGTGGCCAATGCCCTGCGGTTGTTGCAGCTGAGCCCGCAAGCGCGCAAGGATCTGGAGGAGGGGCGGCTCACCGCCGGGCACGCCCGCTGCCTGTTGGGCGTGGACGAGGCCGCGGCGGCGGAAAACCTGCGTTGCCGCATTGTGGAACACAATCTTACTGTGCGCGAGGCCGAGGATGCGGCCGCCTACTGGCGCGGCAACAACGCCCTGCCCTGGGATCTGGCGGATGCGGCGCCCGTTGTGCCGAAGGCGCGTGTTCCCCGCAAAAAAAGCCCGGAGCTGAAGGCCCTGCAGCAGGACCTCAGCCGCAGTCTGGGCTGTCGGGCCCGCATCAGCGGCGACGAAAACGCGGGACGCATCGCCCTGCCCTACGCCAGTCGCGAAGAACTGGGCGCCCTGCTGCACAGGCTGGGCATGGATGCGGACAAGGGCGAACAGGTCTGATGCGGGCCCGGCGGCTATGTCTTTGACGTCGCTATCAGCGCCGCATGACCAGCACCAGGCCGGCCAAAATGAGCAGCAGGCCCACGGCTCTGCGCCAGTCCAGCGGCATGGGGGTCAGGCCAAACCAGCCAAAATGGTCGATGACAGAGGCCATGAACAGGTTGCCGAGGATCATGGCCACGCCCGTGGCCAGAGCGCCGATGCGCGGCACGGCCAGTACCGTGCTGAAGACCATGCAGGCGCCCAACACCCCGCCCACCCACTGCCAGGCAGGGGCTTCGGTCAGGCGCAGAACGTGCCCGCGCCCCAGAACCAGACTCATCAGCCCCAAAAACAGGGCCCCTACCGTAAAGGAAATAAAGCTGCTTTCCAGGGTGCCCACGGCGCGGGCCAGGGCCGCGTTGATGGGGGCCTGCAGGGCCACCATGCAGCCGGCAAAGATCATCAGAGCGAGGGTCGGCAGCATTGGGGCCTCCTAGAGCATTTAACACTTGAAATGCTCGCTTACGGCAGGCAAAAGCCTGCCTTCTCGCATTTCGTGGCAAGGATTTTCAAGAAAATCCTTGCAGAGCAGTTACCTTTGAGAACAGGTATTCGCAACGTTTACGGCACGCTCGTTTCGGCGCTTAAGCGCGCAAATGCATAGCGGTGCTGTCTCCATCCGCAGCATTCTGTGTTGCAACGGCTGAAGCTACGCTTGCGCCCCATGGTGGACATCTGCTTACGCAGCCGCCAGGGCATTGCAATGTTGCAGTGCCTGGCGGCTGCGCCAAGCGGCGCAGAACCGTGCTTACAGAATGCCCTGGGGCAGGGGGCCGAAAGCCGCTTCGTAGCGCTGACGAAATTGCTCCGGTGTGTAGCTGTGTTCCTGCGTGCCCAGTTTTTCCAGGGCAAAGCTGGCGCTTACAGAGCCCAGTCTGGCGGCTTCGGGCATGGTCAGGCCGTGGGTGAGGCCCTTGAGCAGGCCCGCGCGGTGCGCGTCGCCGGCGCCGGTAGGATCCTGTACGGCAGTGCAGGGCACGGCCGGAATGCGCGTTTCCGTGCCGTCTGCGCCGCGCACCACGGCCCCGTCCGCGCCCAGGGTGGTGACCAGCCAGAGGGTGCGGCCCACGAGTTCGTCTTCGCTTTTGCCTGTGGCCTTGCAAATCATGTTCAGCTCATAATCGTTGGTGATGCAGGCAAAGGAGCCTTCAATGGCGGCCAGCAGGTCCGCGCCGGAAAGTACGGGCAGCTGCTGACCGGGGTCGTAGATGTAGGGCACGCCCTGCTCACGGAAAAAGCCGGGCAGGCGGCGCATGTCTTCCACATTGCCGGGAGAGATGATGGCCATGTCCGCTTCGGGGTCCAGATGGGGGAAGGCGTAGTGGGCGGGCAGCGTCATGGCCCCGGGATAGAAGCCGGTGATTTGGTTGCTGTTGAGGTCTGTGGTGATGTAGCAGAGGGCCGTGAAGATGTCGTCCTGACGGCGTATGCCTTCCAGCGGCAGGCCCAGCCGCTCCAGCGCCGTGGCGTAGGGGCCGAAGTCCCGCCCGGCGGCGGAAATGATGACCGGCTTTTCGCCCAGCAGGGCCAGAGAATAGGCGATGTTGCCCGCGCAGCCGCCCCGCCGTTCGTCCATGCCGTCCACCATAAAGCTCACATTGATCATGTGCAGCTTGTCCATAAGGATGTGGTCCTGAAAATTGCCGGGAAAGGTCATGATGCGGTCAAAGGCCAGCGAACCGGAAACGTAGATGGACATGGTTGCCTCATTGCCGAAAAGGACAAGGGTGAAAGAAACGTTATGCCAGGGGCCGACTGTTGCGTTCGATCCAGCGCAAAAAGGGTTTGAGGCCGTCTGCCAGGGGCAGGGCCAGCACGCAGGGCAGCTGGTAGGGGTGCCCGCTGCGGACAAAGGCCTGCACGTCCGCAAAGGCCGCATCGCTGACCTGCGCAAGCAGCAGACACTCTTCGGCCTCGTGCACCCTGCCCTGCCAGCGGTACACAGATTGCGCGCCGGGCAGCACGTTGACCCCGGCGGCCAGCCGGCGCTCCACCAGGCCGCGGGCCAGACGCAGAGCCGCTTCACGGCCTGGTACGGTCATATAGACAAGGTAGGGCACTCGCGCCTCCTGCCCCGCATTCTACACGCAGACTGTGGAAAAACAAAGGGCGAACCGGCCGTCACGCTGCGGTCAGGGCAAAGGCAACCGCGCTCAGGGCGTGGATTTCCGTGGTGTCAAAAAGGGGAATGGGCGTGTCGCTCTGGCGCAGCAGCAGGCCGATTTCCGTGCAGCCCATGATAATGCCCGCACAGCCGCGCACCGCAAGATCTTCCACTGCACGCAGATAAAATTCGCGGGAGCGCGCGGCAATGACGCCGTGGCAGAGCTCTTCAAAAATGATGCGGTTTATTTCCCGGCGCTGTTTCTGTGGGGGAACTATAACCTCAATGCCCGCCGCCATGATTTTTTCTTTATAAAAAGTCTGCTCCATGGTGTAGGCCGCGCCGAGCAGGCCCACCCGGCGCAGACCGCGCGCCAAAACCGCTTCGGCCGTGGCGTCGGCAATGTGGATCAGCGGCAGGCTTACGGCCGCCCGCACCTGGTCAAAAACTTTGTGCATGGTGTTGGTGCAGATAAGCAGCACTTCTGCCCCGCCCCGTTCCAGGGCTTGACCCGCCTTGGCCAGGATGCGGCCGCTTTTCTCCCATTGCCCGGACTTCTGGCAATCCTCAATGGCTTGAAAATCCACACTATAGAGAAGACATTGGGCGGAATGCAGTCCGCCGAGCCTTTGGTTTACGGCCCGATTGATGATTTGGTAATAGCTGACCGTGCTTTCCCAGCTCATGCCTCCCAGCAAGCCTATGATCTTCATAATTTACACCTGTTAAATCGGCATGTTGTGAAAAATCCGTCGCGGCAGGGCCGGTGACGGCCAAACGTCCGGGGTGGCGTCGGGTGAAGTGCCCCGAAGCAAGCCAAGGTTAAGGGAGAACAGCGCCAGCATGCCAAACCCCGGGCCCAAGGTCGAGCAAAAAACGCTTGCCTCTATGGCAGGAAAGGGTTGCCGTATGGCGAAAACGTTCCGGCGCGGGCACGGGAGACACAGCTGCTGCCCGTAGCGGCCCGGATATTTTTGGGAACGTCCCGCGCGGGCACGGAGGACGCCCTTGCGGCGGGCAACAGGCTATGGCATAGCAGGCCCATGAGCACAAAAAACGACCGCCAAGAGCGGGCTTCCCGCACGCTTGCGGCCCTGCAGGCGCGCTATCCCGCGCCGCACACCCACCTGGACGCCCGCAACGCCTGGGAACTGCTGGTGGCCACAGTGCTGGCCGCTCAGTGTACGGACGCGCGGGTCAATACCGTCACCCCGGAGCTGTTCCGGCGCTGGCCGGACGCCGCGGCACTGGCCGAAGCCGCGCCGGAGGAGCTGGAAGCCGTCATCCGGCCTACGGGCTTTTACCACAGCAAGGCCAAAAACCTGCTGGGCGCGGCGCGCCGCCTGCGGGATCAGTTTGGCGGCTCGGTGCCGCAAACCCTGGCGGAGCTGGTGACCCTGCCCGGCGTGGCGCGTAAGACGGCCAACGTGGTGCTGTTCGGGGCCTTTGGCATCAATGAGGGCCTGGCCGTGGACACGCACGTCAAGCGCATCTGCTATCGGCTGGGCCTTACGGACGCCACAGACCCCGTAGAAGTGGAGCGCGACCTCATGGCGTTGCTGCCCCGCGAGGAGTGGGGTGACTTCAACCACCGCATGGTCTGGTTCGGCCGGGAGGTTTGCGCGGCGCGCAAGCCCCAGTGCGGGCAATGCCCCATGGAAGGGTTTTGCCCCAGGCGCGAGCCGCCCCGTGCGGGCGGCAAGGGCGCGCCGGGGCGCAAGGTTGTCCTGTCCTGATTTTTTTCTGGCGGCGGTCTGGGGCGTCTTAAGAAAATCGCGGCCTTGCCGATGAGCTTTACAAGTCGCAATATACAGCTTTGCCAAGGACGCAGACCAGTGCCGGCGTGGGTGACGCAAGCACCGGGGAAGCCTTCTTCCCGAAGTGAAACTGTTTGAGGGTAGGACGCCATGTCGCAGAACAGCTTGCTCAACGTCAGCAATAACGAACTGGAAATCATTGAATTTCTTATTGACGAAAAGCAGCCGGACGGCAGCGCCTACAGCGGGCGCTACGGCATCAATGTGGCCAAGGTGCTGGAGATCATCCGCCTGCCCAGCATCACCAGTGTGCCCAGCAAGCACGACCCCTCGGTGCTGGGCACCTTCAATCTGCGGGGCAAGGTGCTGCCTCTGCTGGATCTGGCGGCCTGGCTGGGCAAGGAGATGTCCACGCGAGAAAACGCCAAGGTCATCGTCACAGAATTCAGCGGCGTGCAGGCGGCCTTCCTGGTGTCTTCGGTCACCAGCATCCACCGCATGACCTGGGACCGCATTGAGCCGCCCAACCGCTATGTGCAGACGTATTCGCGCGACAGCATCACTGGCGTGCTGCGCATCCAGGACCGCGTACTGTTCATCCTGGATATGGAAAAAATTCTGGCCAATCTGGACAGCAGCCTGGACATGTCCAAGGTGGAGCTGGACAGCAGCCCGGTGGAAGGGGCCGCACAGTTCCACCTGCTGGTGGCGGACGACTCTAACTCCCTGCGGCACATTATTCGATCTTCACTGGAAAAATCCGGCTTTCAGGTCACGGCTGTGGGCAGCGGACGGGAGGCCTGGGAATTTTTGCTGAAAACCCAGGCCGAGGCGCAGGCCCAGGGCAAGGAACTCACCGACCTGGTGCACCTGGTGGTTTCAGACATCGAAATGCCTGAAATGGACGGCCACATGCTCACGGCCAAAATCAAGGAAGCGCCGGGCATGCACCACCTGCCCGTCATCCTGTTTTCTTCGCTCATTACCGAAGCGCTCTACGCCAAAGGCGTCAAAGTGGGGGCGGATAAGCAGGTTTCCAAACCCGACCTGCCGGGCCTGAGCACCATCATCCGCGAACTCATCGCCCAAAAGCTGCACAAATAGCGCAGTTTACGAATGAAATGAGTTAATTGCTCTGCAAGGATTTTCTTGAAAATCCTTGCCACGAAATGCGAGAAGGCAGGCTTTTGCCTGCCGTAAGCGAGCATTTCAAGTGTTACATGCTCTAGAGCAACGCACCGTTGCGAATAGGTATTCGCAAAGGGTAAGGCACGCTCGCTCCGGCGTTTCAGCGCGCAAATCAATAGCGATTGCTTGCATCCGCAGCATCCTGTGTCGCAACGCTGAAGCTGCGCTTGCGCCTCCACGGCGGGTGTCTGCTTACGCAACCGCCAGGGCATTGCAGCATTGCCATCCCTGACAGCGGCAAAAAGCCGTCGAAAGCCCATTTGAGAGCCCATTGCCCTGCACCGCCTTTTGCGGTGCAGGGCTTTTTTGTGCGGTAGTATAAAACAAAAATGTTTTATACTCGGGGCAAAAAAACAAAAATGTTTCGGTAAAGCGGGATACTTTAAAAAAATATTATTACATATCGCACTGATATAAAAAAATCCAAGCTGGCACATCGCTTGCTACCCAAAGGCAACAACGCACCGCGTCCCATGGGGGCCGGGCGCGTACACCCCGTGTTCCCAGGAGGAAGCGATGTTGAAGAAAATGTTGGCACTGCTGGCGCTGGCCCTGACCCTTGGCGGCGTTACCGGCGCACGCGCGGCAGACACCATCAAGGTGGGCATTCTGCATTCATTGTCCGGCACCATGGCCATCAGCGAAACTACGCTCAAGGACGCCATGCTCATGCTCATTGACGAGCAGAACAAAAAAGGCGGCCTGTTGGGCAAAAAGCTGGAGCCTGTGGTGGTGGACCCCGCCTCCAACTGGCCCTTGTTTGCGGAAAAAGCCCGCGAACTGCTGAGCAAAGACAAGGTAGCCGTGGTCTTTGGCTGCTGGACCTCGGTTTCGCGCAAGTCTGTGCTGCCCGTGTTTGAGGAGCTCAACGGCCTGCTCTTCTATCCCGTGCAGTATGAAGGCGAGGAGTCTTCACGCAACGTCATCTACACCGGGGCCGCGCCCAACCAGCAGGCCATCCCCGCCGTGGACTATCTGATGAACGACCTGGGCGTGCAGCGCTGGGTGCTGGCCGGCACGGACTATGTCTTTCCCCGCACGGCCAACAAGATTCTGGAGGCCTACCTCACCGCCAAGGGCGTGAAAAAGGAAGATATCCTTATCAACTATACGCCCTTTGGCCATTCCGACTGGCAGTCCATTGTGGCGGAGATCAAAAAATTCGGCAGCGCCGGCAAAAAGACCGCCGTGGTTTCCACCCTCAACGGCGACGCCAACGTGCCCTTCTACAAAGAGCTGGCCAACCAGGGCGTTTCTGCGGCGGATATTCCGGTCATGGCCTTTTCTGTGGGCGAGGAAGAGCTTTCGGGCATCGACACCAAGCCCTTGGTGGGCCACCTGGCGGCCTGGAACTACTTCATGAGTGTGGACACGCCCGCCAACAAGGCCTTTATCAAAAAATGGCACGCCTACATCAAGAATAACAAGCGCGTGACCAATGACCCCATGGAAGCCCACTACATCGGCTTCAACCTCTGGGTCAAAGCCGTGGAAAAAGCTAAAAGCACGGATGTGAACAAGGTGCTCAAAGCCATTGTGGGGCTGGAAACCCCCAACCTCACCGGCGGCATGGCCAAGGTGCTGCCCAACCACCACATTACCAAGCCCGTGCTGATCGGCGAAATCCAGGCCGACGGTCAGTTCCAGGTGGTCTGGGAGACGCCCAAAGTGGTGCCCGGCGACGCCTGGTCCGATTACCTGCCCGGCTCCAAAGACCTGGAAGCGGACTGGACCGACCCCATTAACTGCGGCAACTACAACGTAAAAACAAAACAGTGCGGCGGCGCTGCCAAGTAAGGCCGCACGTCCAAAGCTCATAGAGCCTCCACCCTGCAACCGGAGGGGGCCGACCCTGCCCGCGTCGGCCCCCCTCCCCCACCGGCTGTCCCCTCCGGCTGTCATGCCGGAGAGCCCCCCGGACAAGGATATGTCTATGCGCGCGGTGTTATCCCTTCTTTTTTGCATCCTGTGCGGCTTGCCCTTGGCAATGCCCACTGCCGCTCCGGCGGCGGGCGCTGCCTCCGGAGACGCGGCGCTGACTCCCGCCACGACTCCGGAGCCCAGCCCGACCCAGGAGCAGGCCGGGCTGTCCACAGCCCTGCCTGCGGAACTGCTCCGGGCTTTGGTCAGCCCCAAGGTTATGGACAGGGACAAGGCCCTGGACCTGTTGGACACCCTGCCCGTCGACCTTCAGGACAGGCTGCTGCGCGCCCTGCTCCACGGCCGTCTGTTGGCGGATCAGGAAACCCGGACTCTCTATGTGGCGGCCGCTGATGGTGCCGCCCGGCCACTGCTTGCGCCGGAAGCGTCGGCCCGGCCCGCTGAAGGACTGCGCCGCGTGGGCACCAGCAACCGTCAGCGCCAGCGCATCACCGATGTTCTGAACGCCCGCGCCCTCACTGCGCCCAACGTGCTGCGCCGCCGCGCCGCGGCCGCCGCACTGATGGAAAGCGCCGTACCGCCGCTCAAAGCCCCGGCCCTGCGCGCCTTGCTGGATGTGGAAAAGGACGCTCCCACCCGCGCCAGCCTGGAAGCCGCCCTGGCCCTGCACACGGCGGCGGACAAAAGCGCCACCCCTGCAGACCTGCTGCAGGCCGTAGCCGCGCTCGACGCCAACGGTGCGCCCACGGCCTGTAACGCCCTGAACGCCCTTGCCGACAGTGCTGACCCGGCGGTGGCCAAGGCGGCGCAGGACGCCCTGTACAGACAGCGTGTGGCCGCCCAGTGGGGCGGGTTTTTTGAAATGTTCTTTTTCGGCCTCAGCCTGGGATCCATTCTGGTGCTGGCGGCCACTGGTCTGGCCATCACCTTTGGCGTCATGGGCGTCATCAACATGGCCCACGGCGAATTTATCATGCTGGGGGCCTACACGGCCTGGGGCGTGCAGCAAATGCTGCCCGGCCGCCCCGGCCTGGCGCTGCTGCTGGCCGTGCCCGCCGCCCTGCTGGTCAGCGGCGGCATGGGCGTGCTGCTGGAGCGCACGGTCATCCGCTTTCTCTACGGCCGGCCGCTGGAAACCCTGCTGGCCACCTTTGGCGTGAGTCTGGTGCTGCAGCAGGCCGTGCGCAGCGTGTTTTCGCCCCTCAACCGGGCCGTGCAGACCCCGGACTTCATGAGTGGCGTGTGGCAGATCACTCCGCACTTTGCCCTGACCTGCAACCGCGTCTACATCATGCTGTTCTGCCTGGGAGTCTTTGCCTGCATCCACGCGGCCATGCACCGTACCCGACTGGGGCTGGAGGTGCGCGCCGTATCGCAAAACCGGCCCATAGCCCGCTGCATGGGCGTGCGCGCCGCGCGGGTGGACGCCCTGACCTTCGGCCTGGGTTCCGGCGTGGCCGGCATGGCCGGCGTGGCTCTGAGCCAGGTCACCAACGTGGGGCCCAACCTGGGCCAGGGCTACATTATTGATTCCTTCATGGTGGTGGTCTTCGGCGGGGTGGGCAACCTCTGGGGCACGCTCACGGGCGGCCTGGCCCTGGGCGTGGCCAACAAGTTTCTGGAGCCCGTAAGCGGGGCCATGCTCTCCAAGATCATCATTCTGGTCTGTCTTATCCTGTTTATCCAGAAGCGGCCGCGCGGGCTCTTTCCGCAGAAGGGCCGGGCGGTGGAGGCATAATATGCGCACGCTACTCTCCACGGCGCCGGTCCTTCGCGCCGGGCAGGATCCTCTGCCGCACGAAGGGCTCTTCAACCGCTCCACCCGCGTTTTTCTGCTGCTTACGGCACTGTTCGCCCTGGCGGTCTGCGGCGGCAGCCTGCTGCCCCAGGCCAGCGCCCTGCATGTGCCGGGCTATCTGGTCGCCTTGCTGGGCAAGTACCTGACCTACGCCCTGCTGGCCCTTTCCGTGGATCTGATCTGGGGCTACATGGGGGTGCTCAGCCTGGGGCACGGGGCCTTTTTTGCCTTGGGCGGCTATGCCTTCGGCATGTACCTCATGCGCCAGATCGGCGCGCGCGGCGTGTACGGCAATCCGGACCTGCCGGAGTCTCCGCCATACTGGCCGGATACTTTCTTAACTGGAAGGAACTGCCCTGGTTCTGGACCGGCAGCGAGCATTTCTGGGCGGCGGCTCTGCTGGTGGCGCTGCTGCCGGGCGTGACGGCCTATGTGTTCGGCCGACTGGCTTTCGGCTCGCGGGTGTCGGGGGTCTATTTTTCCATCATGAGTCAGGCCATGACCTACGCCCTTATGCTGGCCTTTTTCCGCAACGAAATGGGCTTCGGCGGCAACAACGGGCTTACGGACTTTAAGTCCTTGCTGGGGTTTGACATCCAGACCGATGGCATGCGCACGGCGCTCTTTGCCTGTTCGGCGCTGGCCCTCATGGCGGGCTATTGTCTGTGCCGGGCCGTGACGGCCTCGCGCCTGGGGCGGGTCTGCGTGGCCATCCGCGACGCCGAAGACCGCACGCGCTTTCTGGGCTACAGGGTGGAGCGCTTTCAGGTGGCGGTGTTCACCCTTTCCGCTGTGCTGGCGGGCGTGGGCGGCGCACTCTATGTGCCGCAGGTGGGCATTATCAACCCCGGCGAGTTTTCACCCCTCAATTCCATTGAAGTGGTGGTCTGGGTGGCCCTGGGAGGCCGCGGCAGGCTTTACGGCGCGGTATTGGGGGCCATTGCGGTCAATGCCTTCAAAACCTGGTTCACGGGCGTGCTGCCGGAGGTCTGGCTATTTGCCTTGGGCGGGCTGTTTGTGCTGGTCACCGTGTTCCTGCCCCAGGGGCTGGCGGGACTGCCTGCGCAACTGCGCGCATGGCTGCGTCGTCAAAGGCCCTCTGCGCCTTCCGAGGCCGCAACGCAAGGAGGCGCGGCATGAAATCCTCTCGCGACTATCTGCAGGGCCGCAGCCTGGAGGAAGTGGAAGCAGCGGCCAAAGCCTACGAGGCCAGCCACACGCCCTTTGACAAGCGTCCGCTCCGGGAGCGCGTGCAGCCTCCCCGCGCCATGCTGGAAAAGCCGCGCATCGCCCTCTATCTGGAACGCATCGGCGTGAGTTTTGACGGCTTCAAGGCGCTCAATGACCTGACCTTCTATGTGGACGAAGGGGAGCTGCGCTGCGTCATCGGCCCCAACGGCGCGGGCAAGACCACCATGATGGACGTCATCACGGGCAAGACCCGCCCCGACGCGGGCACAGCCTGGTTTGGCCGTGACTGCAACCTGCTGCAGATGGACGAGGTAGCCATTGCCCAGGCGGGCATCGGCCGCAAATTCCAGAAGCCTTCGGTCTTTGCGGCTTTGACGGTGGCCCAGAATCTGGAGCTGGCCCTGGCGGGCCGTAAAACCGTGTGGGGCGCTTTTCGCGCGCGGCTCAACGGCGAACAGCGCGACAGCCTGGAGGAAGTGCTCACCCGTATTCGCCTCGCGGAGCAGGCCCGCATGCCCGCGGGCAGCCTTTCCCACGGGCAGAAGCAGTGGTTGGAAATCGGCATGCTGCTTATGCAGAAGCCCCGCCTGCTGCTGCTGGACGAACCTGTGGCGGGCATGACCCCGGAGGAAATGGATCGCACCATTGAGCTGTTGCACGAGCTGGAAGGTAAGCAAAGCATCATGGTGGTGGAACACGATATGGAATTTGTTCGGGCCATTGCCCACAAGGTCACGGTGCTGCATCAGGGCAGCGTGCTGGCCGAGGGCAGCATGGAGGCCATGCAGAACCATCCGGCCGTGGTGGAGGCCTACCTGGGCGAACCCTTGGAGTAAACGTCATGCTGCGGATAGAAAATCTCAATCAGTATTACGGATCCAGCCACATCCTGCGGGATGTGGAGCTGGAAGTGGCCGCCGGTTCCTGCGCCTGCCTCATGGGCCGCAACGGTGTGGGCAAAACCACGCTGCTGCAGTGCGTCATGGGCGTGCTGCCCGCGCGCTCCGGCCATATTTTCCTGGAAGGGAAGGACTTGCTCCCGCTGCCTGTGGAGCGTCGTGCGGCCCTGGGCATAGGTTATGTGCCCCAGGGCCGCCAAATCTTCCCCTTGCTTACCGTTCGGGAAAACATGGAGCTTTCCCTGCCCATGCGCCGGGACGGCCTGCGCAGCATTCCGTCCTTCATCTTCGACTTTTTCCCGGTGCTGGGCGAAATGCTCTCCCGTCGGGGCGGCGACCTTTCCGGCGGGCAGCAACAGCAGCTGGCCATTGCCCGCGCCCTGGTTCTGGAACCGCGCCTGCTCATCCTGGACGAACCCACCGAAGGCATCCAGCCCAATATCGTGCGGGATATCGCCGTCGCCATCCGGCGGCTGAACGCGGAGCTGGGCCTTACCGTCCTGCTGGTGGAACAAAAAGTGCCCTTTGCCCGGCGTATGGCCGATACCTATATGATCATGGACCGGGGGCACATTATGGCTCAGGGCCCCATGCAGGGCCTGGACGCGGCCACGGTCAAAGCCTTTTTGAGCGTCTGAGGCCCCGCTGTGCTGCCCCCTTCCCCCCTTGCCCCTTCCCCCTGCTTTGCTGCGCCTGCGGCGCACGACGACGCCGGGCACGGGTTCGGGCCGGACCGCCGCTGGAGCGCCGGGCTGGACCTTATTTTTGAAGCGCGGCTGGCGCGCAGCGTGCTGACCAGGATGTCTTTTCACGGTCCCCTGCGCGTGCAGCGCCCCTTTTACCCGGAAGGGCCTTTGCCGGGCGCGCCCCTGGCCGCAGCTGCCTTGGCCGAGCCCTGCCACTGCTGTTTGCTGCATCCGCCCGGCGGCCTGGTAAGCGGTGACGATCTGCGCATAACCGCCTTGGTGGAGCCCCAGGCCCATGTGCTGCTTACCACGCCCTCGGCCGCCAAGTGTTATGCCGCGGACGCCTGCCAGGTGCCCCAGGCCCAGCATGTGGCGTTGCGGGTGCGCGGCGGCCTGCTGGAGTGGCTGCCGCGTGAAACCATCGTCTATGACGGCGCGCGGGCCGAGCTGACAACGGCCATTGACCTGGATGCCACGGCCTGTTGCCTGGGCTGGGAGGCCCTTTGTCTGGGCCGTGCGGCGGCTGGAGAACGCTTTACGCGCGGCCGTCTGCGTCAGCGATTGAGCCTTTGGCGCGCGGGCCGCCCCCTGCTGCACGAGACGTTGGACCTCACGGCCGGGGATGAGCTGCAGCACGGGCCTTTCGGCCTGCAGGGAGAAACCGTGTGTGCCACGCTGTTTGCCGTGGGCCGGGCAGAGGCGCAAGGCGGCCCCGGCCCGGACCAGGCGGCCCTGGAAGCGGTCTGCGCCCAGTTGCAGGAAGGGCTGGCCCCGGAGAGCCCCTGTACGCCCCTGATCTCCGGTGGCCGTCCCGGCCCCGGCCCGGTTCGCGCGCTGTCCCCCGCGTCGGGGCGGGCCGGGGCCACCCTGCGCCAGGGCGTGCTGTTGTTGCGCTATCTGGGGCCGGATATGGAAGCGGCCCGGCGGCTGTTTTTTCAGGTCTGGGCCTTGCTGCGTCCTGTACTGGCGGGCCGGGCGCCCTGCCCGCCGCGCGTCTGGGCCGGAGCTTTTTGAAAAGATGGGTGGGGGTGTGAAATTCTCCATCCAAGGAGGCATTATGGAACTGCTGCCCAGAGAAAAGGACAAACTTTTGCTGTTCACGGCCGGGCTGCTGGCGGAGCGGCGCAAGGCGCGCGGGCTTCGGCTCAACTATCCGGAAGCCGTGGCCTACATCAGCCTGGCGGTATTGGAAGGCGCGCGGGATGGGCGGAGCGTGGCCGAGCTCATGGGTTCGTGCCGCAATCTGCTCAGCCGTGAGGACGTCATGGAGGGCGTGCCGGAGATGGTCCGCGAGGTACAGGTGGAGGCCACCTTTCCCGACGGCACTAAGCTGGTTACGGTGCACGATCCCATTTTGTAGCAAGGAGAGGGCCTTATGATCCCCGGCGAATACATGCTGGCGGCGGGCGAAGTGGTCTGCAACGCCGCGTCGGAAGGGCGCGAAGTGGTGCTGGAAGTAGCCAATACGGGCGACAGGCCCATTCAGGTGGGTTCGCACTACCATTTTTATGAGGTCAATCCCGCGCTGGTCTTTGAGCGGGAAAAGGCGCGCGGCATGCGGCTGGATATTCCGGCCGGCACGGCCGTGCGACTGGAGCCGGGGCAGAAGCGCGAGGTGCGGCTTATTCCCTATGGGGGGCTGCGGCGCGTCTACGGCTTTCGGGGGCAGGTGATGGGGCCGCTGGACGTTGTGGTCGGGGAGGAAGAAGCATGATCCGCATACCAAGAAGCCAGTACGTCGAGCTGTACGGCCCCACCACGGGCGACCGCATCCGCCTGGCGGATACGGACCTCTGGATTGAGGTGGAGCGCGACCACACCGTGCCCGGCGAAGAAGTCTGCTTTGGCGGGGGCAAGGTCATCCGCGACGGCATGGGGCAGAGCCAGCGCGGCAATGCCGAAGGCGCCATGGACACGGTCATCACCAACGCCGTTATTCTGGATGCGGCGCTCGGCGTCATCAAGGCCGATCTGGGCATTCGGGACGGGCGCATAGCCTGCATGGGCAAGGCCGGCAACCCGGACGTGCAGCCGGACGTGGACGTGATCATCGGCCCCGGCACGGAGATCATTGCCGGCGAAGGCTGCCTGCTCACAGCCGGGGGCATGGATTCCCACGTCCACTTCATCTGCCCGCAGCAGGTGGAGGAGGCGCTGGCCAGCGGCATTACCACCATGCTGGGCGGCGGTACGGGCCCGGCCACAGGCACCAACGCCACCACCTGCTCGCCCGGCCCCTGGCATCTGGAGCGCATGCTGGCCGCCACGGACCTGCTGCCCATGAACTTCGGCTTTCTGGGCAAGGGCAACGCCGCCCTGCCCGACGCCCTGCGCGAACAGCTGGAGGCAGGAGCCTGCGGCCTTAAGCTGCACGAGGATTGGGGCAGCACCCCGGCGGCCATCGACAACTGCCTGTCTGTGGCCGACGAATACGACGTGCAGGTGGCCATCCACACGGATACGCTCAACGAGGCCGGTTTTGTGGAAGATACTCTGGCCGCCTTCCGGGGGCGAACCATTCACACCTACCACACGGAGGGCGCGGGCGGCGGACACGCGCCGGACATTCTGCGGGCCTGCTCTCTGCCCAACGTGCTGCCTTCGTCCACCAATCCCACCAGACCCTATACGGTCAACACCGTGGACGAGCATCTGGATATGCTCATGGTCTGCCACCACCTCAACCCTTCGCTGCCGGAGGACGCGGCCTTTGCCGATTCGCGCATCCGGCGCGAAACTATTGCCGCGGAAGATATTCTGCAGGACATGGGCGTCATTTCCATGATTTCTTCCGATTCCCAGGCCATGGGGCGGGTGGGCGAGGTGATCATCCGCACCTGGCAGACAGCCCACAAGATGAAAGTGCAGCGTGGCCCCCTGCCGGAAGATAAAGACCACGGCAACGACAATTTCCGTGTGCGGCGCTATCTGGCCAAATACACCTGCAACCCGGCCATTACCCACGGCCTGTCCCATGCCGTGGGCGCTGTGGCGCCGGGCCTGCTGGCTGACCTGGTGCTCTGGAAACCGGCGTTTTTCGGGGTCAAGCCTTTGCTGGTGCTCAAGGGCGGGCAGATAGCCTGCGCCCCCATGGGCGACGCCAACGCCTCCATTCCCACGCCCCAGCCCATGCACAGCCGCCCCATGTTCGGAGCCCTGGGCCAGGCGGCGGCAGCGGCCAGCCTGAGCTTTGTTTCCCGCGCGTTTATGGAAAACGGCGGGGAAGGCCGCCTGCGCGAACTGGGCCTGCTGCGCGGGCTTTCGGCCTGCCGGGGCACGCGCGCCCTGCGCAAGAGCGACATGCTGCTGAACAGCGCCACGCCCGCCCTTTCCGTCAACCCGCAAACCTATGAGGTGCGCGCCGACGGCGAAATCCTCAGCTGCCCGCCGGCGGAGGTGCTGCCCATGGCGCAGCGCTATTTTCTGTTTTAGGTGGCGAAGAGCAAAGTCCGCTCCTTCGCGGCCTTGCACTGGATTGGCGGCCCCAGGCGACGTGACAAGGTCGTTTCCCCTCCGGCCAGGGTTCGCCCGGCGCACGCCCTGAGAAGAGAAGCGCTTTTTGAAGGATGGCGCGCGGGGGAAAGCAGTTCCAACTTCACAGGAGGAGGTTCCATGCTGGAATTTACGGAAAATCTGGGCAACCGCGACGATCTGCAGCCCACGGAACGGCTGACGTTGGCCTATGAGCAGCGCGGCAAGTGCCGTCAACGGCTGCGGTTGGACAGCGGGCAGGAAGCGGGCCTGTTTTTGCAACGGGGGCAGGTGCTGCGGGAAGGGGACGTGCTCCGCGCGGGGGAAACCCTGGCCGTGGTGCACAATGCTCAGGAGCCGGTAGTGACGGCCGTGGCCCCCAACTGGGAGACGCTGGCGCGGGCCTGCTATCATTTGGGCAACCGCCATGCGCCTCTGCAGCTGGGGCACAAGTGGCTGCGCTTTACGCCGGACCATGTGCTGGAAGAACTGGCGGAAAGCCTGGGCCTGCGCCTGCGGCGGGAAAACGCGGCCTTCGTGCCCGAAGGGGGCGCGTATGACGGCCCGCACAGCCATGCCTGAAGCCTCCGCGCCCGGATCTGCACTGGGGGGCGCGGTCACGGGGGTCTGGTCCGGGCCGGACCCGGCCCTGCTGCCCCTGCTCTATCTGGCCGGGCAGACTTTGCCCGTGGGCGGTTTTGCCTGGTCCCAGGGGCTGGAGGCTGCCGTGGAACAGGGCCTGGCGGGCGACGCTGCGGGCTTGCGGCGTTGGCTTGCGGGCGTGCTGCACTACGGCCTGGCCCGCAACGATCTGCCCTTGCTGCTGCGCCTGCACCGGGCGGCAATGACGCAAGACGCGACGGGCCTGCGCTTTTGGAACGATCGTGTGCTGGCAAGCCGCGAGAGTGCGGAACTGTGGCAGGAGGAAGTGCAGATGGGCCGGGCTTTGCGGCGGTTGCTCACGGATACGGGGCTGCTGGCTGCCGCGGGGCCCCTGCCGGGTATGGATTTGCCGGATGACGCGGGCTATACGGCCTGTTTCGCGGCGGCGGCGGCTTTGCTGCAGACGCGCGCCGCAAAGGCGGCCCCTACGCCGGGGCAGGCGGCGTCCTTTGGGCTGAACGCGGCCTGCGCCTATGCCTGGAGCTGGCTGCAGAACCAGACCGCCGTGGCCTGCAAGACCGTGCCCCTGGGCCAGACCGCCGCCCAGAAGCTGTTGCTGGAATTTTTATCCCTGCTGCCGCAGGAAGCGGCACAGGCCGCCGCGCTGGACGATACGGCGGTGGGGGCGTCCCTGCCGGGGCTGGCCCTGTGCAGCGCCGCGCACGAACGGCAGTATTCACGTTTGTTCAGGAGTTGAAACCATGACTGCAAGACCCTGCCTGCGTGTGGGCGTGGGCGGCCCGGTGGGTTCGGGCAAGACCGCCCTCCTCCGCCATCTCTGCCTGCGCATGCGCAAAGACTACAATATGGCCGTGGTCACCAATGATATTTATACCCGCGAGGACGCGGAATTTCTGCTGCGGCACAACGCCCTGGAGGCCGACCGCATCCTGGGCGTGGAAACGGGCGGCTGCCCGCACACGGCCATACGGGAAGACGCCTCCATGAACATCCAGGCCATTGAGGCGCTGCAGCGCCGCCATCCCGGCCTGGAACTGGTGCTGGTGGAAAGCGGCGGGGACAATCTTTCCGCCACGTTCAGCCCGGAACTGGCGGACCTGACCCTCTATGTCATCGACGTGAGCGGCGGCGATAAAATTCCCCGCAAGGGCGGGCCGGGCATTACCAAATCCGACCTGCTCATCATCAACAAGGTGGATCTGGCCCCCATGGTCCACGCTTCGCTGGACGTTATGGAGCGGGATACGCGCAGAATGCGCGGGCAGCGGCCCTATGTGCTCACGGAGCTGCTTTCCGGCGCGGGTGTGGAGGCGGTGGTGGCGTTTATTGTGCGCGAAGGGATGCTGCGGCCATTGATGCGGGAGCAGCAGGCGGGCTGTTGCCGTAGCTGAAGGCCCGGACCGGCCGGGGCAGCGGCGGTAGCGCGCTTTCCCGTTGCCGGACCGGGCCGTTGAGGCGGCGGGCAACAGCCGCGCCGCCCCGGAGAGCCTCAGTAGCGGTACATTTCAGCTTTGTACGGCCCTTCCACGGGCACGCCGATGTAGTCGGCCTGCTCCTGGGTAAGGGTGGAGAGCTTGACGCCCAGGCGGGCCAGATGCAGGCGGGCCACCTCTTCGTCCAGCTTTTTGGGCAGGATGTAGACCTTTTTTTCCAGATTTTCTGCGGCCAGCTTGAGCTGGGCCAGGGTCTGGTTAGTGAAGCTGTTGGACATGACGAAGCTGGCGTGCCCTGTGGCGCAGCCCAGGTTGACCAAACGTCCCTCGGCCAGCACCAGAATGCTGCGGCCGGACTTGAGCGTCCACTTGTCCACCTGCGGCTTGATGTTGGTCTTGGTGACGCCGGGGGTGTTCTCCAGGTAGGTCATTTCGATTTCATTATCAAAGTGACCGATATTGCAGACAATAGCCTCGTCCTTCATGCCTTCCATGTGCTTGCCGGTAATGACGTGATAGTTGCCCGTGCAGGTAACGTAGATGTCGCCGCAGGGCAAGGCGTCTTCGATGGTGATGACTTCAAAGCCTTCCATGGCGGCCTGCAGGGCGCAGATGGGGTCGATTTCCGTCACCAGCACGCGCGCGCCGAAGCCGCGCATGGACTGGGCGCAGCCTTTGCCCACGTCGCCGTAGCCGCAGATCACCACCACCTTGCCGGCCACCATGATATCCGTGGCGCGTTTGATGCCGTCGGCCAGGGATTCGCGGCAGCCGTAGAGGTTGTCAAACTTGGACTTGGTTACGGAATCGTTGACGTTGACAGCCGGGAAAAGCAGTTTGCCCGCGGCGGCCAGCTGGTAAAGGCGGTGTACGCCGGTGGTGGTTTCTTCAGACACGCCGCGGACCTTGGCGGCCACGTTGTGCCAGTGCCGCGGGTTGTCCTGTAGCCGCAGCTTCAGACGATCCAGCACGCACTGAAATTCCTTGCTGTCGGCTTTTTTGTCCAGCATAGCGGGATTTTCTTCGGCCTCCACGCCCGTGTGAATAAACAGGGTGGCGTCGCCGCCGTCGTCCACGATAAGGTCCGGGCCGCTGCCGTCAGGCCAGGTAAGGGCCATTTCAGTGCACCACCAGTAGTCTTCCAGGCTTTCGCCCTTCCAGGCAAAAACCTTGGCCAGGCCCTGTTCCACAATGGCGGCGGCGGCGTGGTCCTGGGTGGAAAAAATGTTGCAGGAGGCCCAGCGGATGTCCGCGCCCAGGGCATGCAGCGTCTTGATGAGCATGGCCGTCTGAATGGTCATGTGCAGGGAGCCCGTGACCTTGAAGCCCTTGAGAGGCTTGGAAGGACCGTACTTTTTGATGCATTCCATAAGGCCCGGCATTTCGCGTTCGGAAAGCTGCATTTCTTTGCTGCCGAAGTCGGCCAGGCTCATGTCCGCCACTTTGTGCGCCAGGGTCAAATCCAGTGCTTTGGTCATAATTTCTCCTTGAACCCTCTGTTTTTTATCTGTTTGCTGAATTTATTGATTTAATTAGTCAACCGCATCGGCCTGAAGCAACAGCAGGGTCAGGCCCCGTCCCACGGGCTTGCGCACGGCACTGTGTACGGCAAAGCCTGCCTTCTGCAGAACCGTGGCCAGGGCGTCTTCGGCAAAGCCTAGCCAGCGGTCGCCGTAGCGGTTGCGCATGGCCTCGTCGGTATGGCGCAGAAAATCCGCCACGAACAGCCGCCCGCCGGGCGGCAGGATCCGCCGGATTTCGCCCAGGGCCTCGGCCGGTTGCGAAAGGTGGTGGAGCACCAGGTTTATGCAGGCAAAATCCGCCTCGTGGTCGCGCAAAGGCAAATGGCTCAGATCGCCGATGCGCAAAGAAACCCGCTCCGCCGACAGATCCTCCGGGGCGAAGCGGCGGCGACAGATCTCCAGCATGCGGGCCGAACCGTCCACGCCGATGACCCTGTGCGCCAGGGGCAAGAGCCTGGCCAGTACGGCTCCGGTGCCGCAGCCCAGGTCCACGGCCGTGCCGCAACCTTGCGGGACGGCGGCGCAGACGGCCGCGGGCAGGTCAAAATCGCCCAGCACTTCATTATTCAGCTCGTCCCAGTTTTCCGCAATGGCGTTGAAAAACTGGCGGGTCTTGCGGGCGCGCTCCTCCAGCATCTGCGCGGCCATGGCCAGGTCGGCCCGCATGTGGGCATCGGGCTGCACAAAGGCCATGAGGGCGCGCAGCAGATCGTGGCGCTCGCCTGTTTTGGGCGCAGCGTAAAAAACCCACAGTCCGTCCCGACGTGAACCCAGCAGGCCCGCTTCCGTAAGAATTTTCAGGTGGCGCGACACGCGCGACTGGCCCATATCCAGAATGTGGACCAGTTCGTTGACCGAAAGCTCATAATGCAGCAGGATGTAGACCAGCCGTAAACGGGTTTCGTCGGAAAGCGCCTTGAAGCAGAGCAGGGCCGTGCCGTTGTCCATAATGCCGGTTGTCCTGAAAAAAGGTGGAAGCGCAGGGGCGCAAAAGCCGGTCGCCGGGCTGCGCCCGGACCTCGGTGACGGCCCCTGTGGAGTGAGGTGGGGCCGCAATATGAATGTAAATATCAAGATATATGCATATAGTCAATACGGCTTTGCGTCGCCGCTGTGGCCAGGGGGGCGGCCTCATGGCCCGGCGCAAGCGTAAGCGCACGGCGGCTTCAGGCCCTATGCCCGTGGGCGAGGCTCTGGCGGGGGTCTTTGCCGGGCTGGGTCTGGACCCGGAGGAAGCGGCCCGCCGCGCTCGCCTGCAAAGCCTGTGGGAGCACTGGGAAAGCGTTATGGGGCCGGATCTGGCCCCCCTGGCGCGGCCCCTGGGGCACCGGCGCGACCTGCTGCTTATTGGGGCAGAAGACGCCATGCTGGCTCAGGAGCTGCACTACCTAAGCCAGGAACTGCTGGACCGGGCCAATGCCTTTATGGAAGCGCCGGTGTTTCAGAGCGTGCGGGTATCCTTGCTCCTGGGCAAGAACGGGCTGGACGTTTCGGCTGCAAGCCCTCTGCCGGTCACGCGCACCCGTCCCGTGGGGCGCAGCAAGCCCCTGCCTCGCCCCAGCGGCGAACGCCTTGTAGGCATGGACCCCGCCTCGCCCGTGGCCCGTGCCTACGCGCTGTTTGCCGGTCGCAAGCCACGGGCGCAATAAGCGGCCTGCGCCTTCGGTGTGATGCGTGTAAGGGTTTTCCTGCGTCAGCAGCCAGTTATATGGTGCCTGCACAAAACCGCATTGCGTTTTTGTCGTTGCTTTTGCCGCAGGCGCGCTCCCCTCTCCACCGCAAGTTCGGCCCTGCCGCGAAATTTTTTTAGCGTGTTATTTTGCATAAATAAAAAAATATTGGCGCTCCTCAGCCTGCGCCCTTGTTGTGCGCTTGCTGCGGTTATTGACAACGCTTCCGCCGGAGTGCTAGCTTGCTGCAAGCACCGTCCGCCAGTGCCGGACCGGACGGAAGAGCGCGGAGGATGGAATGCAGATGCGGAAAGTCATGGAAGACATTTGTCTGAAACACGACAATGGCTGCGATTTCACCTTTCGCGGTCGCCTGTTCTCCGAATGCTCGTGGTATGACGAAGGCCTTGGCATGCTCACCCGTCAGAAGCTCTATGTGACCGATCACAACGAACAGGTCTACTACATCGTCCGCTCCAGCGGGCAGGAACGCAGCCGTCACGCCTATAAGCTGCGCATGCACGGCGACAATTGCATCATCGATAACGGCGTCAGTGAAATGGCCCTGCAGTTCGACCTGCTCATGCTGGCCGTGCGCGGTCTTTGCGGGCTGGACGCCGCCGCCACCCCCACCCTTTCCATGGTGGAAGAGATGCTCAAGGCCGCCAATGCCTGAGCCGCACCACGGCCATCAGCCACGCCGCCCTCCAACCAGGCGGCGGCAGCCTCCACAGTAAAGGCCCCGCAAGGGGCCTTTTTCACAACCGTCATCATTGCGGACGGGCCTTGGTGAGGACGAGGCGTCCGGTAAGAGCGGCGTGGTGCAGACTTTCCCCGTCACCGCGATAAAAAAGCCTTTTTGTGCCGCTGCAGCCTGCGGCGGTTTTTATCGGTCACGGGCGGAAAGCGTTCCGTTTTGTCCGGCCTTGAGGATGAACATCCCCAAAGCCGGGCGGTTCCGGTTTGACACTGCCCAGAGCCGGGGCTATCAAAGAAAGCCGTGCGCCGTTGCCGCGGCGTCGCCGCCAACCGTTTTTCCACAAGGATATGCACCATGACGGATATCGACCGCCAGATGGCCGCCATTAGACGTGGCGTGGCCGAGCTTATCGACGAGGGCGAACTGCGCAAAAAACTGGCGCGGGGCGTCCCCCTGCGCGTGAAAGTAGGTTTTGACCCCACCGCCCCGGACCTGCACCTGGGCCATACCGTGGTCATGCACAAGATGCGCCATTTTCAGGAGCTGGGCCACAAGATCATCTTTCTTATCGGCGACTTCACCGGCCGCATCGGCGACCCTTCCGGCCGTTCAGAAACCCGCCCTCCCCTTACCGAAGAACAGGTCATGGCCAATGCCGAGACCTACAAAAAACAGGTCTTTAAAATTTTGGACCCGGAAAAGACCGAGGTGGCCTTCAACTCCGCTTGGCTGGGTTCCATGAACGCCGCGGACTTCATCCGTCTGGCCTCCTGCTGCACCGTGGCCCGCATGATGGAACGCGACGACTTTGAAAAACGCTTCCGCGAGCAACGCCCCATCTCTATCCACGAGTTCCTCTACCCCCTCTGCCAGGGCTATGACTCCGTGGCTCTCAAGGCTGACGTGGAAATGGGCGGTACGGACCAGAAGTTCAATCTGCTCATGGGCCGCACCCTGCAGGCCCATTATGGGCAGGAAAGCCAGTGCATCCTTACCATGCCTCTGCTGGAAGGCACGGACGGCGTGCGCAAGATGTCAAAATCCTACGGCAATTACATCGGCATAGACGAAGCGCCTTCCCAGATTTTTGGCAAAGTCATGGCCATTTCTGATGCGCTCATGTGGCGCTACTACGAACTGCTCTCCAGCAAATCTCTGGAGGACATCGCCGCCCTCAAGGCCGCCGTGGCCAACGGCAGCGTCCACCCCAAGGCCGCCAAAGAGGCCCTGGCTCACGAAATGGTCGCCCGCTATCACAGCCCCAAAGACGCCGATGAAGCCCAGCAAGGCTTCAACGCCGTGTTTGCCGGCGGCGGCGTGCCCGATGAAATGCCCCAATACGCCTGCTCTTCCGGCGAAGCCAGCACGCCCCCGGCCTTCCTTGAAGCCGCCGGACTGGTAAAAAGCCGCGGCGAAGCCAAACGGCTTATTAAAGAAGGCGCCCTCTCCATCGACGGCCAACGCTGTGACGACCCCCTCTCTTCCCTTGCCAGGGGCTCCTATGTCGTCAAACTGGGCAAGAAACGTTTCCTCAAACTGCTGGTGCAGTAGGGATCTTCTGAGTGCTGCTGTCGTTGCCCGTAACGAGTGTTGCCTCTTTGTCAGCTTCCTTCGCCGCAACGGGCTAAGCTCCTTCGTCGCAACAATTGAAGCTGCTATGGCGCAGAACACAAAAAGGCCGCCCCCAAGGGGGCGGCCTTTTTAGTGTAAAGCAGGAAGTGGGCTACGGCAGCATCCAGTGCAGCACGCCGGACTGCAGGTAGGTCAGCACGCAGATGAAGGCCGTCATGGCCAGGCTGTGGCCCAGGGTGAAGCGGAAGAGGTTGCCCTCGTTGCCCACCAGGCCGGTAGCCGCGGTGGCCACGCTGATGGATTGGGGCGAGATCATCTTGCCGGTAACGCCGCCCGAGGAGTTGGCGGCCACGGCCAGGTAGGGGTCCATGCCCACCACTTCGGCCGTGGAGCGCTGCATGCCGCAGAACAGGGCGTTGGAAGAAGTGTCCGAACCGGTGAGGAACACGCCCAGCCAGCCGAGCAGCGGCGAGAAGAGCGGGAAGAGCGGCCCGGTCAGGGTAAAGGCGATGCCCAGGGTAGAGCTCATGCCAGAGTAGTTCATGAGGTAGGCCAAGCCCAGGATGGTGGCGATGGTCAGGATGGGGAAGCGCAGCTGGTAGATGGTGCGGAAGAAGCAGGCCACCGCCTTGCCGAAGCTGTAGCCCTTCATGAAGGGCACGGAAAGGAAGCCGGCAATCAGGATGGCCGTGCCGCCCGCAGAGAGCCAGTTAAGGGTAAAGATGGCAGGATAGTTGGGATCTTTGCCGGCGGCCAGAATGGGCGCGGCTTTGTTGATCATGCCGTCCAGAGCGGGCCAGGAGAACTTGAGCACCGCGCCGGGCACGGCGTTGAGCATACCCTTGAACTGGGGCAGGCCCCACAAAAAGACCATCAGGGCCAGGATGATGTAGGGCAGCCATGCGCGCAGCACCACGCCGAAGCTGGGGGCTTCGCCCGCCAGGGGGGTTTCCTTTTCGCCTTCAAAACGCCAGATGCGGGCGGGCTTCCACACGCGCAGCAACAGCACCATGGAAATGATGGTGATGATGGCGGACATGATGTCGGGGAGGGTCGGGCCGTGGAAGTTGGAGAAGGCAAACTGCGAGGCGGCGAAGCTCACGCCGGCCACCATGATGGCGGGCAGCACTTCCAGAGAGCGTTTGAAGCCGCACATGACCACGCACAGCCACAGGGGCACGATGACGGAAAGGAAGGGCAGCTGACGGCCCACAATGGCGCTCACGTGCAGGTCGCTCAGGCCGGAAACCTGGGCGCCCACGATGACCGGAATGCCGATGGCGCCGAAGGCCACGGGGGCGGTGTTGGCAATCAGACAGATGCCCGCAGCGTACAGGGGTCTGAAGCCCAGGCCGGCCAGCATGGCCGCGGTGATGGCCACGGGCGTGCCGAAGCCGGCGGTGCCTTCAAGGAAGGAACCGAAAGCAAAGGCGATAAAGATGGCCTGGAGGCGGCGGTCGTCGGTAAGCCGGGCCAGCGATTCTTTGATGTACTCAAATTCGCCGGATTCCACGGTCATGTTGTAGACCCACACCGCCGTGACGACGATCCAGATAATCGGGAAGAGCCCGAAGGCCACGCCGTAGCTCAGTGCGCCCACGGCCGTGCCGAAGGGCATGCCCCACACGGCCACGGCCAGGATGAAGGAAAGGGCCACCGCCACCAGCGAGGCGTAGTGCCCTTTAGCCCGGCGTACGGCCAGCATGTAGAACAGGCTGAACAGCGGGATTGCTGCCAGCAGGGCGGAGACCACTGCTCCGCCTACGGGATCGTAAACTTGCGTCCATGCCATAATGAGACCCTCATACAAAAAAGATGTTGTTGATGGGCATGCCGGAAGGGCGGGCACAGAACGCCCGTGCGCCCCGGCGTCCGGTCACGCCCCCGCGACCAGAGCAGGCGCCGTCAAAACGTGCGCGCATCCGCTAGGATTTACCCGAAAATCCTTTTGCTATCGGCCGAAATACAGATGTCGTCTGTTTTCGTCATCAGGCAGGGCGGAAACTACTCTGGGCTATGTTTATCCTGTTTTGTCCTGAAAAACAACGGGGTGAAGCCCGGCGAGAGGAAAAAAACAGAAAATCCCAGGTGTAGTAAAAAATTCAAGACAACAGGGTTGTTACAGCTGGGCGATAAGAAAAAGCACAGTGCAGAGGGCCCCGCATGACCCTGCGGCAGCATCGCCCTGCCCTGCAGAACCAGGATGCGGCAAAGGGGCGCGCTTCGTGCACTGTCTGATGGAAAAAGGTTTTGCAGGATGGAGGCTGCGGAGGCAGGAATTTTTGTGAACAAAAGCGCCCTGCCCGCCCTTGCTTCTGGGCATTACAACGTTGCAATGCCCTGGCAGTTGCGTAAGCGCTATGTCTTTGCGCGCGGAAGCGCCGGAACGGGCGCGCCGTAAACGTTGCGAATACCTGTTCTCAACAGTGCGTTGTGCTAGAGCAGTTTACGAATGAAATGAGTTAATTGCTCTGCAAGGATTTTCTTGAAAATCCTTGCCACGAAATGCGAGAAGGCAGGCTTTTGCCTGCCGTAAGCGAGCATTTCAAGTGTTAAATACTCTAGCGGCGCAGGGCGGCAGGCAGGGCAAAGTAGAGGCGGGCGGCCAGATCAAAGCAGGCGCCCGGCAGGTAGCTGGCCCACCAGAAAAGCTGGTATTTGCGCCCGGCGGCGCGCCAGGGGCGCAGGACGCGGCGAGCTTCGGCGTTGTGCCCTTGCCGCCAGAGGTCCACGGCTTTCTGGAAGGCGGCGCGGCGGTTGAGCAGGCTGACCAGGTCGGCGTAGTCCGCGTCGTAGCCGGGGTAAAGGCGGCGGTGTTTCTTCAGAATGCGCAGGGTTTCGTCTGCAAACTGGCCGAATTTGCGGAAAGTAGTATTGGCCCCGTGCACTCGCCAGAGCGTCAGGGGGGCGTCCACATGGTCCAGTTCCCAGTCGTGGGCGATGCGGTAGAAGACGTCGGCTTCTTCACAGACGTTGAGGCTTTCGTCAAACCAGCCGCCGTTTTGACCCGTGCCGGGGGCCACGCCCGCAGAGGAAAGCCCGGTGAGGGCAGTGGCCCGGATCATGGCCGAGGACATGGAAATCCACTGCCGTTCCATGAGGGCGGCAAAGGCTTTGCCGCGCACGGGCGCGGCTTCGGCGAAAAGGCGGCGGCGCATGCCCCGGCCGTCAAAGATTTCCGTGTCGGTGCAGGCAAGGCCCACGCGGGGGTTGACCTCAAAAAGGGCCGTCTGCGCCGCCAGTTTTTCGGGCCGCCAGAGGTCGTCGCAGTCCAGAAAGGCCAGGTAGCGGCCCCTGGCCTGGGCCAGGGCCAGATTGCGGCCCGCGCCCAGGGGTACGATAGTCTCGCCCCGGAAGTAGCGCACCTTGGGACCGTAGCTCTGCGCTATGGCCGGGCTAGCATCGGTGGAGGCATTGTCCCAGAAGATGACCTCAAAATCGGTAAAGGTCTGGGCCATGAGGCTGTCCAGGGCTTCACGCAGGTGGCGGGAGCTGTTCAGACAGTTCATGATCACGGAAACGGCCGGGGCCTCCGTGACGGCGGGACGCGGGGCGTCTGCAGGCGTCTGCATGGCGGTCAGTCCAGGGCGGCGGCCAGGGCGTCGCAGACGTGCTCCACGTCTGCGCGGCTCAGGCCGGGGTGCAGGGGTACGGTCAGGATTTGACTGTAGAGGGCTTCGGTCACGGGCAGACTGGGTTTGCCGCCGCCAAAGAAGCTCAGCAGGTGGTTGGGCTTGTAGTGCACGCCCGTGGGGATGCCCCGGTCGGCCAGGACGCGGACCACCTGATCTTTGCGGCCTTCCCGCACGCAGACGGGCAAAATATGGGGCACAATATAATCCTGCGGGTCTGTGGCAAACAGGTGCAGGCCCTTGAGGGGGCTAAGGCGCTGGGCATAGAGGGCGGCCAGGTCGCGCCGGGCCGGGGCAAATTCCTTATCCAGGCGGCCCAACTGCACGCGGCCCACAGCGGCCATGATGTTGCTCATATGGTAGCGCCATCCCTGGCGCTTTACGTCCGGATCCCAGGAGCGCGTGCCGGAAAAGCGCTTTTGGGCATCGTTTTCCACGGAGAGCAGGCGGGCGTCCGAGGCCAGGCGGACCACTTCGGGGTCAAAGGAAACCAGGCAGCCGCCTTCGCCGCAGGTGATGTTCTTGATGCCGTCGAAGCTGAAGCAGACCACATCGCCGAAGCTGCCGATTTTGCGGCCGTGGCGCAGACAGCCGAAGGCGTGGGCCGCGTCCTCTATCACGCGCAGGCCGTGGCGGCGGGCAAAGGCGTAAACCTCTTCCAACTGCCAGGGGTTGCTGGCGTAGTGCACGGGCATGACGGCGATGGTGCGGGGGGTCAGGCGGCGGGCGGCGTCTTCCAGGTCCAGGGTGCCCGTTTCGGGCAGCGCGTCGCAGGCCACGGGACGGCAGCCCGCAGCGCTGATGGCCTGAAAGGAGGCCACAAAGGTCAGGCTGGGCACCAGCACTTCCGGGCGGCCGTCTTTGACGGCGCAGCCGGCGGCCACGGCGTCCACAGCCAGGTGCAGGGCGGCCGTGCCGGAGTTGGTGGTGACCACCTGTGCGGGCTTCACGCCCAGGTAAGCGGCCAGTTCTTCTTCAAAGCGGCGCACTTCCGCGCCCATGCCCAGATAGCCGTCTTCCAGCAGCACGCGCGCCACGGCGCGCGCCTCCGCCTCGCCCACAATGGACCGGGACAAACGCATGGCCGACATACAGCCTCCTTGTGGGGTCTAACCCACTTCGGCCTTCGTGTCGCTCAATAACGTGTCCAGGTCAAGCAGAATCAGCAGCCGGTCGTCCAGCTTGCCCACGCCCCTGATGTATTCCGAGCCCACGCCGCAGACCACGGGGGGCGCGGCCTCCACC
>ERZ773148.394-NODE-394-length-37701-cov-6.810365_pt1 | contig 37701 bp, 31 predicted proteins | sample MGYA00580846_ERZ773148 | MGnify/ENA primary metagenome ERZ773148 (study PRJEB29015, sample SAMEA2737879) | human gut metagenome | biome: human gut; feature: human-associated habitat; material: faeces | place: China | collected 2012 ... | reverse complement strand
AACGAAAAATCCTGCGCGTTAAGAATTGCTAATCCCCTGCAAAGTCACTGGAAACCACGCATAAGCCAGCCGGAGCAGACCGGGAAGCGGAGACCGACAGGGCTGTGAACTGTAACAAGGAATACGGAAAGGCAGAAACACAGGCAAGGCCATATTGACAAACACAGGTCTTTCCACTTACAATAAAGGAACCAACAGGGAAGAGAGTGGGGCTATGGGCGTAGATAAACGATATGAATTATTTTGTGAACTGTTAAAGACAGTGGATGAAGGCGTCGACGCGATTGATGAATACGATTCTCTGCTCCATGATTATCACGGAACCGTCCTCTACCAGGCAGAGTCTCAGATTATCAAGGCTGTCGGGGATCAGCCGGGAATTACGGCCTCGGAACTGTCCAGGGAGTTTCATAAGACCAACAGCGCCTGCTCCCAGCTGATCCGCAAGCTTAAGAAAAAGGAATGGATCAGGCAGGAGCGGAACGAAAAGAATAACCGGGAGTATAACCTTTATCTGACAGATGAGGGGAAGGTTATCTATAAAAAGCACGAAGATTTTGAAAATGCCTGCTATGAAAGGACGTATCATATGCTGGATGAGATCTCTGAAGAAGAGATGAGGACGTATATCAGAATCCAGAATCAACTGAACCGGGCATTTAAGCTGGACGTGGAGGAAAGCCGGCAGCTGTCGGGAAACGGCAGGGCCGATTAGACAGCCAGTACAGTATTGCGTGACGATGTAGTACTGAGGGCCGCTGCGAAAGAATATTTACTTTCGCAGCGGCCCTTTTGACTCTGTTACGTATGGATTAAGTGCGATGCTTTATCATAGTCCTTTTTTAGAACATAGATTCTGTATTCGGTGCTGGCAGTGATATTCTCGCCAAACTGCTGTATGGCGGGCCCGCGCGCTCCCATATTGCGCATGACTGTTCCCTTGGTATCGATGATATAATCAATTCCTTCTGCGGTTAAGATATCGCGGATCCGTGCCTGCTCGTTTGTGGAATAGGTAATAGCCAGTTCTTTTCGGTTAAATATGGTAATCATATCGGTATGTCCTCCATTCTCTGGTGACGGTTAGAAGGCTTCAAATGAATGGTTCATGCTCTGAATTACATGTATCATACCATGCCTTACCAGCAGATTCAAGCACTGAAAGATTTAGATTCAAACACAGATAGATTCCTGTTGACAAACAGCGGGAGATGTATTAATCTGATGATAGAATAAACGGTTAAGCAGATTAAATATTAATTGGCTTATACGAAGATGAATTAAAAAGGAATCGGAGTAATAAGTGAGTAAATAACAACAGATGACAGGAGGCTGCAATATGAAGTATGATTTTGACACACTGGTAGAAAGAAGAGGCACACACTGCTGCAAGTTCGATACCATACCGGAGGAAGCCGGGAAAAACGCCATTCCGGTATCCATCGCGGATATGGACCTGCCTTGTGCAGAACCCATTATCCGTGCTCTTCATGAGCGGATAGACCAGAGGATTTTCGGTTACACGGTTTATGAAAATGAAGACTGCAAAGAGGCTGTTACCGGCTGGTACCGGAAACGGTTCGGATGGGAGATTGACAAAAATGATATATTCTTCAGTCCGGGTGTCGTTCCTGCGCTGGCATTTTTGATTCAGTTCCTGACAAAAGAAGGGGATGGAGTCATTATTCAGAGGCCGGTTTACCACCCATTTACGGGAAAAGTGGAAGCCAACGGCAGGAAAGTGGTCAATAGTCCTCTGGTTAGAAATGGCAGCACCTATGAGATGGATTTCGATGATCTGGATAGAAAATTCTCCGATGAGAATACGAAGGGAATGATTCTGTGCAGTCCTCATAACCCGGTTGGACGTGTGTGGAGAGAGGATGAATTAAGGAAGATTGTCGATATTGCAAAGAAGTATGATAAATGGATTATTTCCGATGAAATTCACGCGGACTTAACGAGAATCGGAGTCACCCATACGCCGTTATTAAAGCTTGCGCCGGACTACAGTGACAGAATCATCGTCTGCACCGCCCCCAGCAAAACCTTTAATCTGGCCGGAATGCAGTTTTCCAACATTATTATTCCTAATAAGGAGTATCAGAAGCAGTGGACCGATGTGGTCTCTAACCGTTTATCCGTTGGTATGTGCAGTCCTTTCGGTCTGACTGCCATCATCGCGGCTTACACGGAAGGGGAGGAGTGGCTGGATCAGGCCAGAGCCTATATCGATGGAAATATCCGTTACATAGAATCGTTTGTAAAGGAGAATCTGCCCAAGGCAGCGGTAATGGACTGCCAGGGAACTTACCTGGTATGGCTCGATTTAAATGAATACTGCTCCGATCATGAGAAACTGGAGGAGCTGATGGTCAGGAAAGCCGGAATTGTATTCGACGAAGGCTACATTTTCGGACCTGAAGGCAATGGATTCGAGCGGATCAACGCAGCAACCCAGAGAAGTACAGTGGAAGCGTGCATGAATAGAATGAAAGCAGCACTCGATACGCTATAAGGCAGAGATACATGAATACTGCACAGATGTATAAATAAACAGCTATGCCTGGCGTACTGATAACGCCGGGCATAACTCAATTTTTCTGGAAATCCTAATTTCTGAGCAATTCTGCCAGCTGATCTACCGAAGGAATATCTCCTGCATTTTTTCCATAGTGCGCATAGAGAACCTGCATCTCTGAATCAATGATAAATGCCGCGGGCAGCTGCAGCTCGTCACCTTCGTATAATCCATGTTTCAGTCCCAGTTTTTCCGCACTGGCCAGTTTATACAACGCCTGTTTGCCGGCCAGTCCCAGCTTTGATTTCGCAGGCTGGATATCGAAGCGCCTGTACAGCGCCATTTGCGGATCGCAGATAATTTCAAATGGCAGGGCATTGGGCCCGCCGGAAGAGGCTGCGATATTTTCCGGGTCGGACTGAAGAATAACCTTGACCTGCCCGCCTGCAAAGCGTATCTTATCGTAACCTTCTTTGAGCAGGTGGATGTCCAGTTGACACAGGGTACATCCCCAGTATCTCAGGAAGAGGAGGACGGTCCGCGTCCCCTTTGTCTCCTGCTTCAGAGAGACATTAGTCCGGAAAGGCGTGTCATAGAAATTACAGCAGGCGCATAAAAGCGTACTCCGCGCTGTGTTGACAGTTCCCGCCGGATGTTGTAATATAGATTTAATATTGAGAGGGGGAAAACCCATGTATGACAGGATTAAGGCCGTACGTGAAGCGTACAGACTGACGCAGCGGGAGTTTGGGGAAAGGCTGGGAGTCAGCCGTGACGTCATCAGCAATTTAGAATACGAGCGTGTTCAGCCTAAAGATGTGTTTATCCGTCACATTTGTGAGATGTACAATGTCAATGAGCAGTGGCTGAAGACCGGTAATGGTGAGATGTTTCTCAGTGACCCGGAAGAAAAAAGCAGGTTGGATGAAGCGCTGACGATTTTTGGTTCCCTGCAGCCGGAATTTCAGGACTGTGCCCTGGAGCAGATCAGAAAACTGGCTGTGCTTCAGAAGAGGATGGAGAATCGCGGTGAATAAGAGAGGTATCATACCGGGCCGCCGCAGTGACACCGGTTTCCATGCCATGGCAGAAACATAAACGCGTTCTGAGCCCCATTTCTATAACTTCCATTTATAGTACTAATTCCAATCTCATATAGTATTTTGCAGAAAAATCCCGTAATATAGTTGAAAAATCCCTCTAAATGTTCTATGATGAAGAGAAATACATCAGCATGGTACAGTGACAGAACAGAATTATGAAGAGGGAGATAGAAGAATGAATTATAATATAGCAGTAATTCCCGGGGACGGTATTGGACCGGAAATCATCAGAGAAGCTAAAAAAGTCTTAGACAGGGTCGGAAATGTGTACGGCCATGCGTTTTCCTATACCGAGGTTCTGATGGGCGGCGTATCCATCGACGCATACGGTGTCCCTCTTACGGACGAAGCATTGGAGACAGCAAAAAAAAGTGATTCCGTTCTTCTCGGAGCAGTCGGAGGAGACGTGGGAAATTCGAGATGGTACGACGTGGCACCGAACTTGAGACCTGAGGCGGGCCTGCTGGCAATCCGCAAGGGTCTTAATTTATTCGCCAACATCCGACCGGCCTATCTCTACGAGGAGCTGGCTGAGGCGTGCCCCCTAAAGAAAGAAATTATCGGTGACGGTTTCGACATGGTTATTATGAGAGAACTGACCGGCGGCCTGTATTTCGGAGAGCGCAGTACGAAGGAAGTGGACGGCGTCATGACCGCCGTGGACACCCTTACATATAACGAGAATGAGATCAGAAGAATAGCCATTAAGGCATTTGATATTGCCATGAAGCGCAGGAAGAAAGTGATCAGCGTGGATAAGGCCAATGTGCTGGATTCCTCACGGCTGTGGAGAAAGGTCGTGGAAGAGGTTGCCAAAGATTATCCCGAGGTAACGCTGAGCCATATGCTGGTCGATAACTGTGCGATGCAGCTGGTAATGAATCCGGGCCAGTTTGACGTAGTCTTAACCGAGAACATGTTTGGAGATATCTTGTCCGATGAGGCGAGTATGATTACCGGTTCCATCGGAATGCTGTCATCTGCCAGCATGAATGAAGGCAAATTCGGCATGTATGAGCCGAGCCACGGTTCCGCACCGGATATTGCGGGAAAGAACATTGCCAATCCGATCGCCACGATTCTGTCAGCGGCCATGATGCTTCGTTTTTCCTTCGATCTTGACCGGGAGGCGGATGCAGTGGAAGCGGCTGTTCAGAAGGTATTGTCCGAGGGCTTCAGAACGGGCGATATCATGTCGGAGGGCTGCAGTAAGGTTTCCACCAGCGAGATGGGAGATTTAATTGCAGAGCGGATTTAAGAACGTACAAAGAAAAGGAGTGACAGATTATGAAGAGTGATTCAGTAAAAAAAGGCATGCAGCAGGCGCCGCACCGTTCCCTGTTCCATGCCCTCGGAATGACGGAAGAAGAGATGGAGCGTCCGCTCGTCGGTATCGTCAGTTCCTATAATGAGATCGTACCGGGCCACATGAATCTGGATAAGATCGTGCAGGCAGTTAAGATGGGAGTCGCCATGGCAGGCGGAACTCCGGTTATGGTTCCGGCTATTGCCGTCTGTGACGGAATCGCCATGGGCCATATCGGCATGAAGTATTCCCTGGTTACGAGAGATTTGATCGCAGATTCCACAGAATGTCTGGCGAAGGCACATGCATTTGACGCTCTCGTCATGGTTCCCAACTGTGACAAGAATGTACCCGGACTTTTAATGGCAGCAGCACGCATTAATGTACCCACAGTGTTCGTCAGTGGCGGACCAATGTTGGCGGGCCATGTGCAGGGCCACAAGACCAGCCTTTCCAGCATGTTCGAGGCGGTAGGCGCCTATACGGCCGGCACCATGACGGAAGAAGAAGTCAGGGAGTATGAGTGTAAAGCTTGTCCGACCTGCGGCTCCTGTTCCGGTATGTATACGGCCAACAGTATGAACTGCTTAACCGAGGTCCTGGGCATGGGCTTACAGGGCAACGGGACGATTCCGGCGGTTTACTCCGACCGACTGAAGCTGGCAAAACACGCGGGCATGCAGGTCATGGAGATGTACCGCAGAAATATAAAACCGAGCGATATTATGACAGAGGCGGCCTTCCGGAACGCGCTCACCATGGATATGGCGCTTGGCTGCAGCACCAACAGCATGCTTCATCTGCCGGCGATCGCACACGAGGCCGGAGTGGAGTTAAACGTAGATATTGCCAATGAACTGAGCGCAAAGACTCCGAACCTGTGCCACTTAGCACCGGCGGGGCCTACTTACATAGAAGATTTGAATGAGGCAGGCGGTATTTACGCCGTTATGAAGGAGATCAGCAAGCTGGGACTCTTAAACCTGGACTGCATGACCGTAACCGGCAGGACAGTCGGCGAGAACATTAAAAACAGTGTCAACTTAAATCCGGAGGTGATCCGTCCGGTAGAAAATCCATACAGCAAGACCGGCGGTATCGCCATCTTAAAGGGCAATTTAGCCCCTGATTCCGCAGTGGTGAAGCGATCCGCAGTGGCTCCTGAGATGTTAAAGCACGAAGGGCCGGCGAGAGTCTTCGACTGTGAAGAAGACGCGGTGGCGGCGATCAAAGGCGGAAAGATCGTGGCGGGCGACGTGGTCGTGATCCGTTACGAGGGACCGAAAGGCGGTCCTGGCATGAGAGAGATGCTTAACCCGACCTCAGTCATCGCAGGTATGGGACTTGGCTCGGAAGTGGCTCTGATCACAGACGGCCGTTTCTCCGGCGCGTCGAGAGGTGCATCCATCGGCCATGTGTGTCCGGAAGCTGCGACAGGCGGTCCGATCGCACTTGTCGAGGAAGGGGATATAATTCTCATTGATATCAACAACAACCGTCTCGACGTGAAGGTCTCCGATGAGGAGATGGCGGCGAGAAAGGCGAAATGGCGGCCAAGAGTTCCGGAAGTAACGACAGGATACTTAGCGCGTTATGCGGCTATGGCAGCACCGGCAAGCAAGGGGGCTATCCTGGAGGTACCGGGGAAATAAGGGCATTCTCAAAGTTTTCGAGAGCGCTCAATAAGAGAAAGGGAGCAAGGCGTATGAATAAATTGACAGGAGCAGAGATCGTAATTGAGTGCCTGAAAGAACAGGGTGTAGACACGGTATTCGGATATCCGGGAGGAACGATTCTCAACATTTACGATGCACTTTATAAACACCAGGATGAAATTACCCATATCCTGACCTCTCACGAGCAGGGCGCGGCTCACGCAGCTGACGGCTATGCGAGAGCTACCGGCAAAGTGGGCGTCTGCATGGCAACATCAGGACCTGGCGCTACCAACCTGGTAACGGGAATTGCGACCGCGTGTATGGATTCCATCCCGGTTGTGGCGATCACCTGCAACGTGGCTGTCAGCCTTCTCGGCCGTGACAGTTTCCAGGAAATCGATATTGCGGGCATTACCATGCCGATTACGAAATATAATTTCATTGTCAAGGATATAACGAAACTGGCGGACACCATAAGGCGTGCCTTCACGATAGCGCAGACCGGAAGACCTGGCCCTGTGTTAATCGATATCACCAAGGACGTTACCGCCAATTCCTGTGATTACGAATACAAGGCTCCGGAGCCGATCGAGCGCCAGAATTCGACAATCACTGAGGAAGACATGGAAAAGGCGCTGTACTTAATCCGCAATGCGAAAAAGCCGTTTATTTTTGCCGGCGGCGGCGCGGTGATTGCGGACGCGGCGGATGAGCTTAAGTCCTTCGCCCATAAGATTCAGGCCCCGGTGGCAGATAGCCTCATGGGAAAAGGCGCGTTTGACGGAACCGATGAGCTCTATACCGGTATGGTAGGGATGCATGGGACAAAGACCTCCAATTTCGGAATCACGGAATGCGACTTGCTGATCGTAGTGGGGGCGCGTTTCAGCGACCGTGTGACGGGCAATGCGGCCAAATTTGCGCCGAATGCGAAGATTCTCCAGTTTGACGTGGACCCGGCTGAGATCGACAAGAACGTGAAGACGTATGCCAGCGTGATCGGAGATGTCAAAACGATTCTGAAGAAGTTAAACGCACGGCTCGATCCAGTCAACCATGACGAGTGGCTGGCTCATATCGACCGTATGAAGGATATGTATCCGCTCCGCTACGACAAGAACCTCTTAACCGGTCCTTATGTGGTGGAACAGATCTACGAACTGACCCAGGGCGACGCGGTTATCACGACCGAGGTAGGCCAGCACCAGATGTGGGCCGCCCAGTTCTACAAATACAAACATCCCAGAACCTTTGTAACATCAGGGGGCCTTGGAACCATGGGCTACGGCCTGGGTGCCGCGCTGGGCGCGAAGATGGGATGCAAAGACAAGGTTGTTATCAACATCGCCGGCGACGGCTGCTTCCGTATGAATATGAACGAGATCGCAACCGCGACACGCTATAATATCCCGGTTATTCAGGTGGTATTAAACAATCATGTGCTTGGAATGGTACGTCAGTGGCAGACCCTGTTCTATGGAAAGAGATATTCCCATACAGTATTAAATGATGCGGTTGATTTTGTTAAGGTAGCAGAAGGAATGGGGGCGAAGGCCTACCGGGTAACCAGCAAGGAGGAGTTCATGCCGGTTCTTAAGGAAGCCATCGGGCTTAACATTCCTGTTGTTATAGATTGTCAGATCCATTGTGATGATAAGGTATTCCCGATGGTTTCTCCGGGAGCGCCGATTCAGGATGCGTTCGACGAAAATGATCTGAAGATTTAGAACCCTATCAAAGAGGAGGAAAGAGATATGAGCAGAGTGTACAATTTTTCCGCAGGACCGGCTGTACTGCCGGAAGAAGTCTTAAAGGAAGCGGCCGACGAGATGATGGATTACAGGGGATGCGGCATGTCAGTTATGGAGATGAGCCACCGTTCCAAGATGTTCGAAACCATTATCAATGAGGCGGAAGCCGATTTAAGGGATTTAATGGGCATTCCGGACAACTACAGGGTGCTGTTCTTACAGGGCGGCGCTTCCCAGCAGTTTGCCATGGTTCCGATGAACTTAATGAAGAACCGTGTCGGCGATTACATCATCACAGGACAGTGGGCGAAGAAGGCATATCAGGAGGCACAGCTTTATGGAAAGGCGAACGCCGTTGCATCAAGTGCCGACAAGACCTTCAGTTATATCCCGGATGTTTCCGATCTGCCGATATCAGAGGATGCGGATTACGTTTATATCTGTGAAAACAACACGATCTATGGTACAAAGTACAAAACGCTGCCGAATACAAAAGGAAAAACACTGGTAGCTGATATCTCCTCCTGTTTCTTATCAGAACCTGTTGACGTGGAAAAATACGGTCTGCTCTTCGGCGGTGCCCAGAAGAACGTAGGCCCGGCTGGTGTGGTGATTGCCATTATCCGTGAGGATTTGATCACGGAAGACGTCCTTCCCGGAACACCAACCATGCTGCGCTACAAGACCCATGCGGACGCGGCGTCCTTATACAATACTCCGCCGGCATACGGCATCTACATCTGCGGCAAGGTCTTCAAATGGTTAAAGAACCGCGGCGGCCTGGCAGCGATGAAGGAGTACAATGAGAAGAAGGCGAATCTTCTGTATGATTTCCTGGATAACAGCAAGATGTTTAAGGGCACGGTAGAGAAGAAAGACCGCTCCTTAATGAACGTGCCGTTTGTAACCGGAGACGCCGATTTAGACGCTCTGTTTGTAAAGGAAGCAAAGGCGGCGGGCCTCGAGAATTTAAAGGGCCACAGATCCGTAGGCGGCATGCGTGCAAGCATCTACAATGCAATGCCGATGGAAGGCGTGGAAACGCTGGTTGCCTTTATGAAGGATTTTGAAGCCAGAAATGGTAAATAGGAAAGGGAGAGACGCGGATATGAAGAAGATATATTGCCTGAATGCCATTTCCAGCAAAGGAACGGCTTTGTTAAATGAAGAGTATGAGTTAACCGAGAATATGAAAGAGGCCTCCGGCGTGCTGGTAAGAAGCGCTTCCATGCATGAGATGGAGCTTCCTGATGATCTGCTTGCCGTAGCCCGCGCAGGCGCCGGAGTCAATAATATTCCGCTGGATGCGTGTGCGGACAAAGGAATCGTGGTATTTAATACTCCGGGAGCCAATGCCAACGGCGTAAAGGAACTGGTAATTGCCGGACTGATGCTGGCCTCCCGTGACGTGGCAGGCGGGATCAACTGGGTAAAGGATAATAAAGAAGACGAAAATATCGCCAAATCCGTGGAAAAGGCCAAGAAGGCATTTGCCGGATGCGAGATCAAGGGAAAGAAACTGGGTGTCATCGGACTGGGCGCGATCGGCGCGGAGGTGGCCAACGCGGCTGCGTCCCTCGGCATGGAGGTCTACGGATACGATCCGTTTATCTCGGTCAATGCGGCTTGGATGCTTTCCAGAAATGTCAGGCATATCACCTCCGTGGAGACAATTTACCGCGAATGCGATTATATCACCATCCATGTGCCGCTGTTAGACAGCACCAGAGGAATGATTAAGAGTGAATCCATAGCTCAGATGAAGAACGGCGTGGTGATCTTAAACTTCTCCCGCGATGTGCTGGTGAATGAGGATGACATGGCGGAAGCGTTAAAGGCCAGGAAGGTAAAATGCTACGTGACGGATTTCCCGAACACAAAGTCTGTCAATATGGAAGGCGCCATCGTAATTCCGCATCTTGGAGCGTCCACAGAGGAGTCCGAGGACAACTGTGCAAGAATGGCAGTTGAGGAGATCATGGATTACATAGACAACGGCAATATCCGCAACTCCGTTAATTTCCCGGCGTGTGACATGGGCGTATGCCAGATGGCTAGCCGTGTTGCGGTTATGCATTTGAATATCCCGAACATGATCGGCCAGATAACCGGAACTCTCGCGGCCGGAAATGTCAACATTTCCGATATGACCAACAAGAGCCGTGATAAATACGCGTACACCTTACTGGATCTGGAGTCCACACCGGATGCAATGATGATTCAGAAACTTAATGCAATTAAGGGCGTTTTGCGGGTGCGTGTAATTAAGTAATGAAACAATTAAATGCAGCAGTTCAGACGGGGCATGGAAGGATCCATGGCCCGTTTGGACGCTGGAGTACTTCCGAAAACGCACTCGTACCTGGCTTTGCGGCGGAATTTCCGGGAGTACTCATAGAAGAAAAGGAGAAAAAATGGCTGTAGTAAAACCATTTCCGTGTGTGAGACCGGATAAAAAGTATGCTGCCCGTGTGGCCGCACTCCCTTATGACGTGTATAACCGGAAGGAGGCGAAGGAAGTAACCGCCGCCAATCCGAAATCATTTTTAAATATTGACAGGCCGGAATCCCAGTTCCCGGACGACATGGACATGTATGACGACCGCGTCTACGATAAGGCAAAGGAGATGCTTGAGAGCTGGATCGCAGACGGGACTTTTGTGCAGGATCCCCTGGCGGCCTATTATATCTACGAGCTTACCATGGATGGAAGAAAGCAGACGGGAATCGTGGCGTGTTCCTCCATCGATGATTACGTGAATGGAGTGGTAAAAAAACACGAGAATACCCGTGAAGAGAAGGAACTGGACCGAATCCGGCACGTGGATACTACCGACGCGCAGACCGGCCCGATCTTCCTGGCGTACCGTTCCAATACGATGATCAATAAAGTCGTGAATTTAAAGACAGGCACAGAGCCTCTGTATGACTTTACCGCAGAGGACGGAATCCGTCACCGTGTGTGGGAGATCGACAATGCGGATTCCATCCAGACGGTGGAAGAGGCGTTTGCGGAAATTCCGGCCACGTATATCGCGGATGGCCATCACCGCGCGGCTTCCGCGGTTAAGGTTGGTTTGAAGCGGCGAGAAGAGAATCCGGACTATACGGGGAAAGAGCCGTTTAACTATTTCCTGTCAGTCTTATTCCCTGATGACCAGCTGATGATCATGCCCTACAACCGCGTGGTGAAGGATTTAAACGGCATGACGGAGGAAGAATTCTTAACCCGTGTGGAAGAAGCCGGCTTTTTAGTGGACTCTATGGGGACAGAAGGCTTTGCGCCTGTGGAAAAAGGAACCTTTGGAATGCATTTATGTGGAAAATGGTACCGTCTCACAGCGGCGGAGCGCTTGCTTGACAGCGACCCGGTGAAGGGGCTGGACGTTTCCGTTCTCCAGGATCATCTGCTGGGCCCGGTTCTTGGAATCGGTGATCCGAGAGTCGATCAGAGAATTGATTTTATCGGCGGAATCCGGGGGCTTTCGGAGCTGGAAAAACGGTGCAGAGAGGATATGACAGTGGCATTTTCCATGTATCCGACCTCGATCGAAGAGCTGTTCCATGTGGCCGATGCGGGCCTGTTGATGCCGCCAAAGTCCACGTGGTTTGAACCGAAGCTGCGGAGCGGGTTGTTTATACATCTGCTGCGCAGGAGGTAGAGTAAGCAGAAAGAGCAGAAAGTGTGAAAACTTTCCTGCTCTTTTTTGATTAATTGCTAATCCCCTGCAAAGTCACTGGAAACAGCACTTGAGCCAGCCGGGACAGACCGGGAAGCAGAGGCCGGCTGGGCTGTGAACTGTAACAATGTTTACGCCTACACAAAAAATAAAACATTTTGATGATTGAAAAATACAACTGAATATGGTAAAATGGAAACATCGATCAATATCAAAAATACTGTAAATATACTTTCAATAAACTGATCAGAGATACATGAAGTCAAGCCGCGGGAGGGAAAGCTATGAATAATTTTGAATACTGTGTCCCCACAAAAGTGATTTTCGGCAGGGACACGCAGAAGCGTGCAGGAGAAATCATCAGAGAGTACGGTTTCCGAAAGGTTATGATCCACTATGGCGGCGGCAGCGTGAAGAGAAGCGGTCTTTTGGACCAGGTGACGGCATCTTTGGAAGAAGCAGGAATTGAATTCATACTCTTTGGCGGAGTGCAGCCGAATCCGACGCTGTCTAAGGCGCTGGAAGGCATGGAGATCTGCCGCCGTGAGAACGTGGACTTTATTCTGGCGGTAGGAGGCGGCAGTGTGATCGACTCCGCAAAGTGTATTGCGGATGGGACACCGAATCCGGAGATTGACCCATGGAAATACTTCATGAAGGAAGCCGTTCCTCCGAAGGCACTTCCGCATGGCAATATTCTGACGCTGTCCGCCTCGGGAAGCGAGACGAGCCAGTCCTGCGTGATCACCAATGAAGAGAATGGATTGAAACGAGGCTTTAACTGTCCGACCCATCGGCCGCTTTTTGCTGTCTGCAATCCGGAGCTGACCTTTACGGTGAACAGATTCCAGACCGGATGCGGGACTGTGGATATTCTGATGCATACGCTGGAACGGTATTTAGGCGGCACTACAAAGGACACGGCGCTGACAGACCGTATCGCAGAGGGGCTTATGAAGGCTGTCATAGAGGCAGGAGCTGCGGCGGACTTAAACCCTGAAGATTATGAGGCGAGAGCGACCCTGATGTGGGCGGGAAGCCTTTCCCATAATGATTTAACCGGATTGGGACGGGAGGTCATGATGACGGTTCATCAGCTGGAACATGAGCTGTCGGGGAAATATCCGGAGGTGGCTCACGGCGCCGGTCTTTCCGCGCTCTTCTGTTCCTGGGCCAGATACGTCTGCGGTGACGATCCCATGCGGTTCGCCCAGCTGGCTGTCCGTGTCTGGGATGTGGAGATGAATTTCGAGAACCCGCTAAAAACTGCGCTGGATGGCATTCAGCGGATGGAGGATTATTTTAAGAGCCTGAATATGCCGGTTCGGCTGACGGACCTGGAAGCCGACGTGAAGGAAGAGGACTTTGACGAGATGGCTGAAAAGTGTACGAACTTTGGCAGACGGGTGCTTCCGGGAATCAGAGAGCTGGGGAAGCATGAGATGATGGATATCTATCGAATGGCGCTTTAAGGGTGAAATAAGGCAGACGGTAAACGCAGCAAATCAGCGCTTTCCGCCTGCCTTATATACATCCCGGAATGCCTCCACCATACGGTCATATGCAGCCCTTTCAAAACACCAGCCAGGTTCTGCAATCCACTGCCGGTATTCTGCACTGTCACACGGCTCACAGGCGATATTATCGCCGTACTGTTTCCAGTCTTCATCTGTATAGGCCTCCAGGCAAAGAATTCCGGAACGTTTTTCCAGATTGAAGTCTTCGTTCTCATGAGTCAGACGGCCCAGCTTTTCCCAGAAAACGAGATTTTCTGTTTTCCGTATTCTGGCCATGATGACGATGCAGCTTAGATCGCAGTCGTCTTCACAGACCAGAATCGGTACATTGAGCGTTTCCGGCGAGTCGATCATTTCCCAGATGAAGCGGTTGTCTGCCTTCCATATCAGTTCGCCGGTCCAGGCCGGAAGGAGTCCGGTGAGAGAACCGAAGGGCTCTAAATCGGGACAGCCGCCTGCACGAACCCACTCGTCCAGATATGTGACGATCGCCTTGCCGTCGATAATCCAGTAATACTCTTTATAATCATAGGCGGTCCGAATAAGGTCCATGCGAATCGTATTAAGATGAGAACTGCGTACGGCAGTGAGTCTCTTTCCATACATCATTTCCATCAGGGACAGGCCCAGCGGCCCGGTCAGCCTCTTTAAGACGGAAGCACGGAAAAGAGCCGTACCTTGTTCGTACGACTCCAGTAATTCCACAGAGATTCCGGCCTTTTCGGCCAGCTCCTGTTCCGTTAAGTGATTTTCAATTCGCTGCTCTCTGATCAATGCTCCGGTTTTGACTGGATTCATGACTGGATCCCCTTTTTCTGTATGTGTGAATGCGGCCCCTTACTTTAAGCTAATCAGGAATATGCTGTTCCTCCGGCAAAGGGGCGTGGGGCACGAAGTTGTTCGGGATATCCGGGTCCTTCATGTCGTAAATGCGGTCGTACTCTTTGGTTTCCTGATTCTTAAGCGTCTCTGAGCGGTTCATGGACAGGAACTTCGTGAGTTCGTAGCAGTCCACCCAGATCTCGTTGTTTCCTTCTTTCTGAGACTCATCAAAAATAAGCTGAAGGCCGAAATGCAGGTGCGCCTCATCGATATTGTTGGTGTTCTCCGTCCGGCTGTAACCGGTCCTTCCCAGATAGCCGATGACATCGCCGGCTGTGATAATACTTCCCTGCTTGAGGGATTTATGGTAGGGATAATTTTTCCGTAAGTGCGCGTAATAGTAGTATCGTTTTCCGTCAAAGCTGCGGATACCAAGTCTCCAGCCGCCGTACTGGTTCCAGCCGATGGCCTCCACATATCCCGATTCCACTGCGATTATGGGAGTACCGACCTGACCCATCATATCGTGACCCAGATGCTGGCGTTTGTAGCCATAGGAACGGGAGACGCCGAAGTCGTCGTAATCCTGATAAGGAAATCCTTTGGCGATGGGAGAAAACGCTTTTAAACCATATTTTGTGACCCATACGCGGTCCGGGTCCGTGGTCCCGTCGGAGTTCACCGCCGGAGTGGCGAATAAGGGCGCATTTTCCGCGGCGATCTGAATGTCGTACTGACCGACGAGACCGTCTAAAACGGCGCCGTAGGCCTGACGGTAATAGGTGTAATACTTCATATTTGCGGTCAGCTCCTCCAGCGTTTTTCCGGATAAGAGCTGTTCTGCCAGCGTATCTAAGTCCTTGGTGGAGTATTTGGAAAAATCTCCGCCGTACCGTGTCCCTAAATAGGAGAGCAGATCCACCCAGTTGAGATGGGGGCTGGACTGGCAGGTGTTGACATCGTACCGGAACGCCTCCTGCATGGCCTTGGCTGTTACCTTAAAGTCTACCCATTTGATATACTTCTTCGCCTCGGAGGAGGTGGCTTTTCCGTCCTGGTTCGACGCCGGAAACGAGAATTTCCCGCCTGGGGTGATCAGAAAAAGGGATACTAAAAGGAGTGTCAGTACGATGACCTCTATGTAAATAATAATGTGGTGCAGAGTCTCTGGCGATTCTGCGATTCGTTCTTTCCATGTTTTCATAAGAAAATCTCCTCCATCTCATCCTATGCGGAGAGTGGAGAGAATATGAAATTTTATGAAAGAGGGATGATATCCCCGTCACGCGGCACAAAGATACCGCCATGGAACAGTGCTTCCGCTTCTGCCGTATACCGTTCTCTGCGATGTTCCAGATCCGTGTCCTCGGTGTGCCACAGCACGATATTTTCCGCGTTCATGTCTCTGGCGGTTTCGGCCGCGTCTCTGGCGGTGCTGTGGTGCTTTTCATACGGTTTAAAACGGTCCCTGTCTTCATACAGGCAGAAGGCCTCATGAAGCAGCCAGGCGCTGTTTTCCACATAGGGGGCGCAGAGCGGATTCAATGGCTCATCCCCGCAGCAGGTGAGCTTCCGCCCGTCTGAGAGTATGGCGGTAAAGCCGAACTGTTTTGCCTTGGTGGAGTGGATGTCGAAGAAGGTGACGTCCATGTCCAGTATCTGCCGCTGTTCTCCGTCAGAGACGGGAATCAGTACGATGCGGTCCCCGATGAGGCGGCACAGCTTTTCCTGTAGCGTCAGACGGCACAGGGTCTCGATGGCCGGCAATAAGTCCTTGTGGCTGTATAAATGCAGCTGCCCTTCATAGGAGCCGTTTAAAATCTTCGTGCCGATGAAACGTACCATCCAGACGATTCCCAGTATGTGGTCTGTGTGGCTGTGTGTGACGAAGATATGGTGGATGTGGGTCATGTCCACATTCATGTCCTGGAGAACTCTCAGAATGCCGTTGCCGCCGCCTGCGTCCGTCATGAAAAATTCCCCGTCCTTTTCTATGGCAAAGCACGTATTATAACACCGTGTCACGGCGGCGTGACCGGTTCCGAATACATATAACTGTTCCACTTTCTGCCTCCTGATTACTGACAGCCGGATCTGGGCTGTCCTGTGTATTGAATGCCGTATGCGGCAAGATTCCCTGCTCCGGGGCCTTTGCCCCTCTGTAAGTATGTTACTACAACTTAAAAAAACCTGCAAGTCCCACGGGGAAAGGATTTGCAGGCTTATCTGTTTGGAAGGGCCATATGTAGAATTTACGCGGTTTGTGCCGGGGAATGGGGCTTTCAAAAGGCCATATTTTGTGTTACTATTACTTTATTAGAGATGCGGCTGCACGGTATGGAAAGGGAAAGGAGGGACGGTCTGCAAGGACTCAGGCAGCGGCATGATGGGTGAGGAGAGAGGATTATGAGAGACTTAGCTTACTTGAAGCTGATGTCGCGGGAGTATCCGACGATCAAGGCGGCCTCCAGCGAGATCATTAACTTAACGGCGATTCAGGGGCTTCCAAAGGGAACCGAGTACTTTTTCAGTGACCTGCACGGAGAGTATGAGGCGTTTATCCATTTGCTCCGCAGCGCTTCCGGTATTATCCGGGAAAAGATCACGGAGACATTCGGACATATTATTCCGGAAAAAGAAGAGGTGGAACTGGCTAACATGATCTACTATCCCGAGCGGGTGGTGAGCCAGATGCAGCTGAAGGGCCTGGCTACGGACGACTGGCAGAGAGTTGCCATTTACCGTCTGGTCCAGATCTGCAAGGTGGTTTCTTCCAAATACACCCGTTCCAAGGTGAGAAAGAAAATGCCGCCGGAATTTGCCTATGTGATCGATGAACTTCTTCATGTGGATTATAATGACGACAATAAACGGGTATACTACAGCGAGATTATCCGTTCGATCATCGACATCCGGGTCGGAGATAAATTTATTATCGCGCTGTGTGAACTGATTCAGAATCTGACAATCGACAGCCTGCATATTATCGGCGACATTTTTGACAGAGGCCCCAGGGCGGATATTATTATGAAAGAGCTGATGCAGTTCCATGATGTGGATATCCAGTGGGGAAACCATGATATTTCCTGGATGGGAGCGGCAACCGGCAACCTGGCCTGCATCTGCAATGTACTGCGCATTGCGATCAGCTACAACAGCTTCGATGTGCTGGAAGACGGCTACGGAATCAATCTCCGTCCGCTGTCCATGTTCGCGGCCAGGGTTTACCACAATGATCCGTGCGAGCGCTTTGTTCCCCAGATTCTGGATGAGAATATCTACGATGCGGTGGATCCGGGGCTGGCGGCCAAGATGCACAAGGCCATCGCCATCATTCAGTTCAAGGTGCAGGGCCAGATTATCGGGCGCCATCCGGAGTATGAGATGGATGACAGGAGACTTCTGGAGGCCGTCGATTTCGATCGGGGCGTGGTGGTGCTGGAGGGAAGGGAATATCCGATGCTGGATCTGTCATTTCCAACGGTGGACCCTAAGGATCCGCTCCGATTAACGGCAGAGGAGGAAGACCTTCTTCATACGCTTCAGCTGTCATTTAAACACAATGAGCTTTTGCATAAGCATATCCGTTTCCTTTATTCTCATGGAAGTCTTTACAAATGCTATAATTCCAATCTGCTTTACCATGGCTGTATCCCGATGAAGGAGGATGGAAGCTTCGACGAGATCGTGGTGGACGGCATTTCCTATTCGGGACAGGCGCTGATGGACTATGTGGACCGGAAGGTGCAGAACGCGTATTTCATGGCGGAGGAATCGCCGGAAAAGGAAGATGCCATGGACTTCATGTGGTATCTGTGGTGCGGGGCTAAGTCACCGGTTTACGGTAAAGGCAAGATGACGACCTTCGAACACTATTTTATCGAGGACCCGGCCACTCATAAAGAACCGATGAATCCGTATTACCGGCTCAGCGTTAAGGAAGAGACGTGTGACCGGATTCTGGAGGAGTTTGGGCTTCCGAAATCGGGTTCCCATATTATCAACGGCCACGTGCCCGTTAAAATCAAGGAGGGAGAGTCTCCAGTAAAGGCGGGAGGGAAGCTTTTCATCATTGACGGAGGCCTGTCGAAGGCGTACCAGTCCAGGACCGGAATCGCCGGGTATACCCTGATTTATAATTCCAACCACCTGGCCCTGGCCGAGCATAAGCCCTTTGACCCGGAAAAAGAGAGCACGCCCCGGGTATCCATTGTGGAGAATATGCATAAGCGGGTCATGGTGGCGGACACGGACAAGGGTGTGGAGCTGGCGGGGCGCATTGCGGATTTGAAAGAACTGGTAGGCGCTTACAGAGAAGGCATATTAAAGGAAAAAGTAGAATAATTATGAAATTTTAATAATTAATTTACAGAAGATTCCTTTACGTAGCCTGGGGGAAATGGTATACTAGGAAAGGTCAGTTACTTTACTGAAGGAGGCTTCAATGAGCAGACAGGAGTTTTTACAGCGTTTGCGGGACACGCTGACCGGCGAAGTGCCTGGAAATGTGATTGAGGAAAATATAAGATACTACGACGATTATATCAGAACGGAGACGGCGGGCGGCCAGACGGAAGACGAAGTGACCGGCGCGATCGGAGATCCGAGGCTGATCGCTAAGACGATCATGGAGGCCACGGAGAATGCCAGAGAGGGCGGAAGCTACCAGTCTGCGTATGATACGTACCGGAACGAGGGCCAGACAGTATATGAGGAAGAGGCCGGACCGGGCCGCCATTTCCACTTTGTTGATTTGAACAAGTGGTATTGGAAGCTTCTGGCTGTGGTTGTGACAGTGCTGTTCTTCTTTATAGTCGCAAGTATTGTGACCGGTTTATTCAGTCTTCTGATACCTCTCATGGGACCGCTTCTTCTGATTCTTCTGGTGGTCTGGTTAATCCGGGGCCCCAGGCGGTAAAAAGAAAATTATTAAAAACAGATTATAAATATTACAAAAGTGTAACGGCAGTTATACCGGTGTTTTCGGTATGACTGCCGTTTTTGCCTGATTTTTGCTTGACATATGACGATGAGTAGAGTATACTAATTTTTGTAACATTTGTGTAACATATTACATAATGATAAACAAACGAAATAAAAACGTAAGAATCAGGAGTTGGAAAAACATGGGGAACAAAACTTGGAAAGTGCTGGGGGTCATCGGCCTCTATGCGGTTCTGGCCTGGAATTCACCGGTTACCGCAAAAGCGGCAGAGATCGAAGTGGAAACAAGTACAACACTGTATGCGAAGATAGATGCGCCGGACGTCGTGGTACGGAAGGCAAAGAACGCGGGCGGAGAGGCAGTTACAAAAGTCTTACGGGGGCAGACTTATGAAGTTGCCGCACCGGCAGAAGGCGGCTGGGTAAAGATCAGCACTGCGGAAGGCGAGGGGTACATACCGAGCAATCGGGCGACCCTGATCGAGAAGACAAAGGAAAAAGTGGATGAAAGCGTGAAGCTGCGTCAGGACGTGGTGAATTATGCGCTTCAGTTTGTTGGGAACCGTTACGTATATGGCGGGACGGACCCGAATACCGGAGCCGACTGTTCCGGATTCACAAGATATATCATGCAGCACGCGGCAGGCGTTTCCTTGAGCCACAGCTCCAGAGCACAGTCGGGAGAGGGACGCAGCGTCAGCTACAGCGACATTAAACCGGGCGATTTAATTTTCTACGGCGGCAAGGGCTATATCAATCATGTGGCTATGTATATCGGCAACGGACAGATTGTACATGCCTCCACGGAACGGACGGGAATCAAGATATCCAACGCGACGTACCGGACGCCTGTCAAGGTAGTCAGAGTGCTGAACTGATATGGAAAATAATGGAATGTTATCGGAATGAAATAATACTTGACTGAAAAGCAAGATAAATGTATAATAAACGTAATGATTTTAACAATTACGTAATAATTAGAACGAAAAAGTAAAAAACAGGAGCAATGTCCCAATGATAAAGAATACATGGAAAACATTAAGCCTTTTGGCTTTCTGTGGAGCAATTGTACTTGCAAATCCGGCAGATGCCAAAGCGGATGAAGTTTCCGGACCAGGACTCAGTTCAGGTAATTATATCGCAACAGTTGAAGCAGAGACCGTGAATATCAGCACGGATGAGAGCGGCCAGGAAGTATTGATGGCAGCTTCCAGGGGATCATCATTCCAGGTCGTGGAAGACATGGGTGACGGATTCGTGAAAGTGAAGGTTAAGGATACATACGGTTATCTTCCGGTCGACGGAAACGCAACAGTTACCCAGACCGACGAGGCGACGATCGCCGCACTGGAAGCAGCATACGACGCTCCTGCGGAGTTCAGACAGAGTGTTGTCAATTACGCACTGCAGTTTGTGGGCGGACGTTACGCCTATGGCGGCAGTGATCCTCATACCGGAGTGGATTGTTCCGGATTTACGAGATACATCATGCAGCATGCGGCAGGTATTTCTTTAAACCGTTCTTCAGGCGGACAGGCTTCCCAGGGAGTAGCTGTGAGTTCTGACCAGATGAAGCCCGGCGATCTGATTTTTTACGGGAACGGAAGATCGATCAATCACGTAGCCATGTATATCGGCAATGGACAGATCGTACACTCCTCCACCTATAAAACGGGAATCAAGATTTCTCAGTGGAATTACCGGACTCCCGTCAAGATTGTCAATGTCATTGGCGAATAATGGACAAGCGGATAACTGGATTTTCGATAAGGGATATAAGACTCCCGGCACTGGCTGCCGGGAGTCTTTTGCATCCGTCGGGATCAAAAATATGGTCAAAAAAAGGAAGAGCCCGGATAGGGGAGCTATCCGGACTCTTCTGAGGGGAGTATAAATAATTAATAAGGATGAGGAAATCTAATTCCTCACTTTAATTATAATATAGGCAGATGAAAAAAGCAAAGTTATTTTTCATAATTTTTCGTATAATATTTGAGGAATCGGCCATACTAACCGTGTAACAAAAAATCCGACAGGAGGTATCATAAGATGTCTAATAACAACTACAATGATAACTACAACGATTGCAGCAATTCTTCCAAGAACAGCAATCAGAACAACAGCAAGAACAGCAGCAAGAACAACAGCCAGAACAACAGCCAGAACAACAGCCAGAACAGCAGCCGCAACAACAGCCAGAACAACAGCCAGAACAGCAGCCGCAACAACAACCAGAATAACAGCCAGAATAAGTCTGACTATTAATCTGTCTGGTGGTACGAAAATAAGGACTTGCCAATAAGTTCATGATTTCGTCGAAAAGCACAGGGAAACGATGCGAAAGCATATCTCCCTGTGCTTTTTGATTGCAAGGACGCCTTTCCTGCAGCCATGATCAGAAAGATAAACTTTTCACGGGTCGTGAATATAATGGTAATAGAAAGGACAGGTGATTGTATGTTCAAGACAATACCGATTGGTGAAGTCGATTATTATATAGAAAATGAGTACGATATGATGCTGATTGATCTGCGAAACGCCGCATCGTATCAGAGAGCCCATTTAAATGGGGCTGTCAATATTCCGTATGAGGAAATGGAGCAGAGAGTTTCCGAACTTCCAAAGGATAAGCTGCTGGTATTTTACTGTGCGAGAGGCGGACAAAGTATGATGGTTTGCCGTTATCTGGCCCGTATGGGGTATTCTGTGCTGAATGTGGCTAACGGAATCGCCTATTACCGCGGAAAATATCTGGTTCGAGGGTAAATTTATTGACAGATACGCCCTGTAAGACTTAAAATATACCTATTAATGCAAGAAGGAGAATTTACTTATGAAATATATGATTGCGTCCGATATCCACGGTTCCGCGTTCTATTGCAGAAAGCTGCTGGAAGCGTTTGAGGCATCCGGAGCGAATCGCCTTGTTTTACTGGGAGATATTCTTTATCACGGACCGAGAAATGATCTGCCGAAGGAATATGCTCCCAAAGAGGTGCTGGCCATGTTAAATGGCTGTAAAGACAGAATCTACTGTGTCAGGGGAAACTGTGACACGGAGGTGGACCAGATGGTACTGGAATTTCCTGTGATGGCCGACTATGCGCTGCTGGTGATTGATGGAATCACCATCTATGCCACACATGGCCACGTTTATCATGAGAATCACCTTCCACCCATGCAGAAGGGGGATGTGCTGCTTCATGGGCACACCCATGTGCTCCGGGCGGATCAGTGCGGGGATATCACCATCTTAAATCCCGGCTCCGTATCCATACCGAAGGAAGGCAATCCGCCGACATACGCGATTTTGGAGGATGGGGTCTTTCGGATCCTGGATTTCGAGGGCCGCGTGATTAAAGAAAAGAACCTGGGAGAATAAAGTGAAAAAAACATTTGAACTCATTGCGCCGTGTCACTTTGGCATGGAGGCTGTTTTAAAAAGAGAAATTACGGATCTGGGCTATGATATCACACTGGTGGAAGACGGCCGTGTGACATTTATCGGAGATGAAGAGACCATCTGCCGCGCGAATATATTTCTGCGCACGGCAGAGCGTGTCCTGTTGAAAGTGGGAAGCTTTCATGCGGAATCATTTGAAGAGTTATTTCAGAATACGCGGAGTATTCCGTGGGAGGAATATATTCCTCAGGACGGAAAGTTCTGGGTTGCGAAGGCGTCCTCTATCAAGAGCAAGCTGTTCAGCCCTTCCGATATCCAGTCGATCATGAAGAAAGCCATGGTGGAACGGCTGAAGAAGGCGTATGGCCTGGAATGGTTTCCGGAGAGCGGAAGCAGCTATCCGCTCCGTGTATTTTTGTATAAAGATGAGGTGACGGTAGGGATCGATACTTCAGGAGATTCGCTCCATAAAAGAGGCTACCGTACCCTTACCAGCAAGGCGCCTATCACGGAGACCCTGGCCGCGGCTCTGATCATGATGACACCGTGGAACCGGGACCGGATTCTGGTGGATCCCTTCTGCGGAAGCGGTACATTTCCGATTGAAGCAGCCATGATAGCGGCCAATATGGCACCCGGCATGAACCGGTCCTTCCTGGCGGAAGACTGGAAGAACATCATACCGCGGAAGTTCTGGTATGAGGCCATGGATGAGGCTTCGGATCTGCTGGAGACAGAGGTGGAGGTCGATATCCAGGGGTACGATATCGATGGCGATATTGTGAAGGCGGCGAGAGCCAATGCGGAGTCTGCAGGTGTGGATCATATGATTCATTTCCAGCAGAGGCCATTAAGCGCGCTCAGCCATCCGAAGAAGTACGGATTTATCATTACGAATCCGCCTTATGGAGAGAGAATTGAGGAGAAGGAGAGTCTGCCGGCGCTGTATAAGGAGATCGGTGAACGATACCGCGCGCTGGATTCCTGGTCCCTCTATATGATAACCGCTTATGAGGATGCGGAACGGTACGTCGGGCGAAAAGCGGACAAGAACCGGAAGATTTACAATGGTATGATGAAGACGTATTTCTACCAGTTTATGGGACCGAAACCTCCGAAGCGGAAAACAGGAGATTGATTAGTTGAAAGCAGGAAAATGGCTGGGAACGGCGGCAGTTCTGGTGCTCACCGGAACCGCTGTACTCTGGATTAACGGCCGGTGGCCGACAGGCGGCTTCCGAGTGCCGGAATGGGCATTTACGGGTACCGGGGAGAACGGCAGAGATGCCGGTAAGGGCAGTGCAGATCAAAACGATGTGGCCCAGGGCAATGGAAATGCGGAGATGGGCGGCAGAGAATTTAACAGACCGCTGGAGTCGGAGACGGGGAGAGACGCCGGAACTGATGGGGTGGGAGATGCCGCGAATCCGGTGCCGGAGGTGCTTCCTGTGGCCTATGACGGCCGTACAACAGGCAGGGCGCCTTCGATAAAGAACCAGGGATCTCTGGGAACCTGCTGGGCCTTTGCCTCTCTGATGGCGCTGGAAGCGCGTCTGCTTCCTAATGAGGTATACGACTTTTCGGAGGATCATATGTCCCTGAATAATGGTTTTTGCATTCCGCAGAGCGACGGAGGGGAGTATACGATGTCTATGGCGTATCTCCTGTCCTGGAAGGGGCCGGTCCTGGAAGCGGATGATCCCTATGGAGATGGTGTCTCTCCCGCAGGCCTGAAGGCGGTCAAACATGTCCAGGGAGTCGAACTGGTACCGGGAAAAGATTATGAAAAGATTAAGAGGGCCATTCTGCAGTACGGAGGCGTACAAAGCTCCCTTTACACTTCCATGACGGACGAGGAAAGCCAGTCCGTTCATTATAATGAGGAGAAATACACCTACTGCTATATTGGGTCTCAGCCGCCGAACCATGATTCCGTGATCATTGGCTGGGATGACGAGTATCCGCGGGAGAATTTTAACATGGAAGTCAATGGCGATGGAGCGTTTATCTGCATGAACAGCTGGGGAGACGGCTTTGGCGATGACGGATATTTTTATGTGTCATATTACGACTCCAATATCGGGCTGAATAATATTATTTACACGGATGTGGAAGATCCGGATCATTACGATCATAACTACCAGACAGATTTAAGGGGCTGGGTGGGGCAGCTGGGGTATGGTTCCGATACGGTATGGTTCTCCAATGTCTATGAGGCGCAGGGGAAGGAGACTCTGGAGGCGGCTGGATTCTATGCCACAGACAGACATTCTTCCTATGAAGTCTATGTTGTGAAAAATATCGGGGACGAGGAGTCCATAAAGGCCGGAGAAGGTTTCAAAAACCGGAAGCTGGCGGCGTCAGGAAGTCTCGACTATGCCGGATTCTATACCATCCCTCTGAACGCAGATACAGGGGCTGGGCTGGATCTTGAACCGGGGGAGCGGTTTGCCGTGCTGGTGAAGCTGACGACTCCGGACAGCGTCCATCCGGCCGCAATCGAATACGATGCAGGGGATGGAAAGACGGTCGTGGACATCAGTGACGGTGAGGGGTACATCAGTCCCGATGGGGTGAATTTTACCAGGGTCGAGGAGGAGCAGAAATGCAACCTCTGCCTGAAGGCCTATACCACGGACAGGAAGTGAATCCGTTTTATGAAGGAGAATATACAGATGAGTAATAACAGGATCGTATTTGCCACTGGCAATGAGGGAAAGATGAAGGAGATCCGGCTGATTCTGGCCGATTTGGGAATGGAGATTTTATCCATGAAAGAGGCCGGGGCCGATCCGGAGATCGTCGAGGATGGGAAAACGTTTGGTGAGAACGCGGAGATCAAGGCGAAAGCGGTGTGGGCTGAGACCGGAGGAATTGTCCTTGCGGACGATTCCGGCCTGGTGGTGGACTGTCTAAATGGAGAGCCGGGTATCTATTCAGCCAGATATATGGGCGAGGATACTTCCTATGAGATCAAGAACCAGACCATTATCTCCAGGGTCAATGAGGCGGCCGGTGACGACAGAAGCGCCCGGTTTGTGTGCAATATTGCGGCCGTGCTGCCGGATGGAAGTGTTGTCCATACGGAAGAGACCATGGAGGGAATCATTGCAGAAAAAGCGGCGGGAAATGGCGGCTTTGGATACGATCCGATCCTCTTCCTGCCGGAGTTCGGAGTGACCAGCGCGGAGATTACCATGGAGCAGAAAAACCGGATCAGCCACCGCGGGAAAGCGCTTGAGGCGATGAAGCGGAAGCTGGAAGAGATTTATAAGGGGGACGTGCGATGAAGATATTGATTGTGAGCGATACACACAGAAAAGACGATAATCTGAAAAAAGTGATTGAGAAGACATCGCCGCTCGATATGCTTATTCATCTTGGCGATGCGGAAGGCAGCGAAACGAAAATCGCCGGCTGGGTTGGAGAAGACTGTGACCTGGAAATGGTGCTGGGAAACAACGACTTTTTTTCCAATTTAGACCGGGAGAAGGAATTAAAGATTGGAGAGTACCGCGTCCTTCTGACTCACGGTCACTATTATAATGTATCTTTGGGCGTGGAGCGCTTAGAGCAGGAAGCGAGAGACCGCCGTCTGGATATCGTCATGTACGGACATACCCACAGACCTTTCTATGAGGTGCGGGGCGGTGTGACTATCTTGAATCCCGGAAGTCTGTCTTATCCCAGACAGGATGGAAGGAAACCGTCGTTTATGATTATGGAACTGGATGATCAGGGGAAGGCGCATTTTACTTTAAACTTTCTGGAGCCGCAGTATAATTAGTGGGTGGAGAATTAAGAAAAAGAGATTGAGGAAGAAGTGCCTGTAGTGAAATTAGTGGGAAGAAATGTGTAAAGGTGTTTAAGTGGATTTGGGATGTTACAGAAAAATGGAAGGTTAGAATATGAAGGTCTGGTAGTCCGTACTACCAGATACCTGTTTGTTTATAAAAACGCTCCCGCAACGATATGCCGGAGCGTTTTTCATTTCAGGGGTTATAGGGGCGATAGGGCAGACTCCAGTCTGCAGACCCGGAAGTCGAGCTTATTCAGATAGGAATAAATGATGCCGAAATCATTGTCTTTCGATCTCAGCGAGGATACGTCCTTCTGGAGCTGCTTCAGCTTTTTGGAGTTTTCCCATACCTGCATGTGGATGCGCTCAATTTCATCGAGAAGCATGGCTTTGCTCCTGGCAATACGGCTGTCTATTTCTGACAGCAGGTATGCGGTGGTTGATTCGAAACGGAAGTCGAGTTTTGCGTCGTAGTCGTCGAAACGTGAATCAAGTTTGGCGTCGTACTCTACGAAACGTGAATCGAGCTTAGCGTCGTAGTCGTCGAAACGTGAATCAAGTTTTGCGTCGTACTCTACGAAACGTGAATCAAGTTTTGCGTCGTACTCTACGAAACGTGAATCGAGCTTAGCGTCGTAGTCGGCGAATTGTGAAACGAGTTTAGCGTCGTAGTCAGCAAAGCGAGCGTCCAGTTTCGCATCATATTCAGCAAAGCGAACGTCCAGTTTCGCATCATACTCAGCAAAGCGAGCATCCAGCTTCACGTCCAACCTCGCATCATACTCAGCAAAACGAGCATCCAGTTTCGCATCCAACCTCGCGTCATACTCAGTAAAGCAAGTCTCCAATTTTTCGCCAACCATACATCCGATCGCCTGTAATAATTCCTGGTTCTGTGTATTTAACATGATCTTACCTCCTTTCCGTGAGAGTAACTACATTATACTACGAAAAGGAGTAAAAAACCACGATTATTGTTGTGAAAATTCATTAAAAATTATTATAAAACCGGCTTCTATTATCTCCTGGCCGCTTGTCGCTGTATACGTTACCTGGCGGCAGTGAAAAGACTCTGATGCAGCCTTGCCTCCAGCGCCAGCACCTTTTTATAGTCCTCCGGCGTGTCCATATCTATGATGCAGGTCTCATCCTCCGCTGAAAAATACTCCGCTTCGCTGTTAAATGGTGTCAGTGCTCCTTTTAGTCCCGCATCGCCCTGATAAGACAGTATATCCGGAATGCAGTCGGCCGAGATCACAGGAGGATGGCCTTTCCGCATTGAAAAAGAGGGATACAGGACGGGAGTGTCCGAGCGGTGGAATTCATCTATCAGATCTTCTATCAGCGACCGTGTTACCAGCGGGTAGTCTACCGGCAGAATCAAAAATGCCGAAACCTCCTGGTCCAGAGCCAGAATCCCGGCCTTTACCGAGGTAAACATACCCTCCGCAAAGGCCTGATTTCTGACCGTTGTTACGCGGCTCCCGGATAAATGTGCTTCCACTTCATCTCCACGGTAACCGGTCACCACGATGGTCCGGTCGGTCAGGCCGTCAAGGACTTCGGCCTGCCTGCGGATCACCGTGGTCCCTCCTATGGGCAGAAGAGGTTTCAAACGCCCCATCCTGGAAGAATAACCCGCGGCTAAAAGTATTGCTTCAATTCTGCCCATAAGCTTCCCTCCTATATCATTAAATAGTACATCAGGTCATTAACTGCGCGTCAGCGCCACTGTCCTCACTCCGCTGTGGAGTTCTGGCATTTAACAAGGAGTTCCGAACCAGAGTCCTGGCAATCTGTACTTTATAGCCATTTTTGGAAAGCGGAAGCGCTCCCTGAAGGGCGATCTCAGCCGCTTCCGCTGCCAGTTCCCCAGTGACTGCTTTTCCGGTGATATAAGCTTCCGCCTCCTTGGCGCGCAGCGGAATCGGGGCGACGGCACCCAATACAATTCTTGCATCTGTTACGACGCCATCCTGTACCTTGTAGGCGGAGGCGACGCTGACTACGGCGAAATCATGGGAATCCCTGACACGGAATTTGTCATAGCCGATCCGGTAGTCCCTGGCGGAAGCCGGAATTCGTATTTCCGTTACAATTTCATCCTCTTCCACCAGCCGGCAGTGGGATTTCTTCATCATTTCTCCGATCGGTTCTCTGCGTTTGCTGGTTACGATCTCCGCATCCATCGCGGTAAGGACGGTTGCCACATCGGAGGGGTTCACGGCGAGACAGCCGCAGTTAAAGCAGCGTTTTGCCTCTTCCTGCACCTGTTCCCACGTAAGTCCATAGGAATCCTCCAGATGAAGTCCACGCTCCTCCTTCGGGCGTTCCGGCAGCCTGGCGGCTTTTGAGTGACCGGTACAGGAGGCGTCAAAGGTAATCAGCCCGCCTAGCGGGTGTCTCGCGTCCCCTTCCGTCTCGCCGGTCATAAAGCAGTGGACTGCGACAGAAGCTTTTTTGCCGTCTGCAATGGCGTCCACCACCGTTTTCGGTCCGGTCGTGACGTCGCCGACTGCAAAGACTTTATATACACTGGTTTTCATAGTCGCAGGGTCTACGGATATCAGCCCGCGGCTGACCTCCAGCTCCAGCGCCTCACCCAGGAAGGAGAGGTCGGTTTTCTGGCCTACCGCCATGAGGATGGAACTGCCGTGAAGTGTGGTAGTTTCATTTTCATGGTAAGATGGGGCAAAATGGCCCAGCTCATTGAAGACGGCGGTACAGCGTTTTAAGACGAGCCCTACGATTTCCCCATTGTCGCGGAGAATCTCCTTTGGCCCCCAGGAGGGGAGGATCGTGATGCCTTCTTCTCTGGCGCGGTTCAATTCCTCTTCGCTTGCAGGCATCTGATTTTCCGGTTCCAGACACGCCATAACCACGTTTGCAGCGCCCAGACGTTTGGCTGTGATTGCTACGTCCACCGCCACGTTTCCGCCGCCGACAACGATGATATCTTTGCCGATCTTGCTTTCCATCCATTTATTGACTTCAATCAGGAAATCCAGGCCGAAGGTGGTGAGCTCTTCCCCATCGAGCCCGATCAGAGGCCGTTTCCAGGCGCCCGTGTTTAGAAAGACGCTGTCATACTGTTCCACCAGATCATTCACCGGGATGTCTTTTCCGATCTCAACGCCTGTCAGGAATTCGATCCCCATGTGTTCCAGAGCCGAGATTAAGTTTCTGACGATCTCCTTTGGCAGACGGTATTCCGGAATTGCATAGCGGAGAAGTCCGCCGGCTTCCTCCATTTTATCGTACACCCGGACGCTGTGTCCGCGGCTCCTTAAATAGAATGCCGCAGTCAAACCGGCGGGGCCGGAGCCTACGATGGCAACGCGCTTGCCGCTGTCGGTCTTTGGGGGTACCATAAACCGGTCGCTGTGTTCCAGGATATAGTCACCCACGTACCGCTCCATGCCTCCAATGTTGACATTGTCATCGTACTCCTTCCGCTTGCAGTTCATCTGGCAGAAATGGGTACAGACACGGGAGGTGACGGCCGGAATCGGGTTAGCCTCCAGCAGGATCGATGCCGCGCCATCCATATCGCCGGCGCGCAGCTTTGCAAGGTATTCCGGGATGTCCACATGGGCGGGACAGTTGGAAGAACAGCCGCTTAAGTTTACCTTCCTGGCTCCGAAAATGGAGTGGTTCTTATTTTCTCCGGTCATGGCGTTGCAGGTGTCGCCCCCCTTGCGGAGGCACTGGATTCTGCCGCCGATTTCATCGGGATAGCGGTAGTACCAGCAACGGACTTCCTGACAGAGATTGCCGCCGATGGTGGCAAGGTTGCGGATTAAGGGAGTCGCCACACTTCTCGCGGCGTCGGCCAGCGCACCGTATTCCTGCTGAATCAGAGGTGAGGACGCAATATCACAGAGTTTGGCGGTCGCACCAATCTTCAGGCCGTCTTCGTCCTCCACGATGTGGTCCAGTCCTTCAATGGATTTAATATTCACAATTGTTTCCGGGTAATCCGGTTCTAATTTATGTTTTAAGACACTGAGCAGATCCGTCCCGCCTGCGATAATTCGGGCATTTTGCTGTTCTTCCTTTAAAATGCCGGCGGCCTGGCTTAAGCTCTCTGCATCCGTATGGTTAAAATTTTTCATTTGGTGTTCACCTCGCCTTTCCTAACGCCTTAAGGATCTGATCCGGTGTCAGAGGATAATCCATAAGCTGAATGCCGATTGCATTGGAAACCGCCATCATGATAGCGCCCGGTAACGGAGCACCGGATATCTCACCGACTCCGATTCCTCCAAATGCGCTTAAATCGTTGGGGGTCTCTTCAATATGGGTTTCAAAGGTCGGAAGATCCGGGAAGACTCTCCACTTAAAATCAACCAGATTGTTAGTCAGGAATTTTCCGGTCTTTTCGTCCAGAATCATCTCCTCGTTAATGGCGCTGTCGCTTCCGCAGCTTCCCAGGCCGCCCTCCAACTGCATCTTTAAGGAATACGGATCAATAACCTGACCGACGTCGGTTCCCTCTACTATGCGCACAATTCTTACGTCTCCGGTATCGGTATCCACTTCCACCTCGACGAATGCGATCATGAAGCATGGCTTGGAGTGATCCATTTCGAAGACGCCATGGCCTGTAATGGTGTTCATGGGCCCTAACACGGCAATCCATGGAAGCGCGACTTCCGGGTTGTCTTTCATGAAAATGATTCCGTCACGCGTATCCAGCATTTCGGCAGGGCAGTGAAGAATAGCGGCTGCGCCCTCCAGCAGCTGTGTTCTGGCGTTTCGGGCCGCGTCGCCTACCATGCGCCCGTATACAAGGGTTCCTCTCGATCCGGCCAGTCCCCAGTCCCATGGGTTATCCTGGCTGTCAGGCGTCGAGATCGTTACTTTATCCAACGGCAGGTTTAGAATTTCGGCAGCCATCTTTACAACGGAGGATCGCTGTCCCATGCCGGATTCGGCAATACAGACGTTGATATTGGCTGTCCCCCAACCGTCCAGTTTGACGAAGGCCTCGCCGTGAAGCATACCGCAGTCTGCGCTTCCGTGGACACAGCAGCCTACGCCGTACTGCTTGCTTCCTTCGGTCTTATACGGTGTCAGCCAGCCCTGGAACTTATCTTTCCAGCCGAAGTGTTCTGCCGCGTGATCCATGACATCATTGTAGCTTAAGAAATGGTTTTCCCACCAGTGCCCCTCAACCCAGTAATAGCCGCCGTTGATGTCACACATATTTTTCTTGAAAAATTCAACCGGATCTAAATTCATTTTTGCCATAGCCATGGACAGGACCGGAACGAGTGATGCATAGGATTCCTGCCCGCCGAATCCGCGGATACCGCCGGAACGGCAGCGGTTGGTGGCGACCAGATGGGGCTGGTAATTCCAGTGTTTGCATTTGTTGAGCAGCAGCATGGCGCGCCCTAAGCCGTTGGCGATCTGGCCCTGGCCAAAGTCGGAGTGAACGCCTGAGCCGACCAGCCAGGTTCCCTCGTAGGCGTGAACCGTACCGTCGGGGAGGAGTCCCACCTTTGCGGTCAGACGGCTGCCTAAACGGAGCATATAGGTGGCTAAATGAGCTTCCTTGGAGATGATCAGCTTCACCGGTTTTCCCGTTGCTTTCGCCAGTGCGGCGCAGTAGAGACCTTCCATGGGAACCGTATTCTTGCTTCCGAAGCTTCCGCCTACATTGGCGGAAATGACACGGACGTTGACATTTGACATGGCGAGCTGCATAATCATTTTCTGAATGTTGGGGCTCTGGAAACTTCCCTTCATGTTGCACTGGTTCGGCCCATCCCACCAGGCGACGAGGCCCGGGCTCTCAGCGGGCAGCGGATTGGAGATCGTCTCATACCTGGAGGTTCCCTCTACGACGACAGCACATTCCTCAAAGCCTTTTTCGATATCACCGATGACCAGCTCCTGCAGGGCCTTGGGGCCGAAGGGCGGGCAGCCGCGCTCAATGATATTGTTAGGAAACTGCTCGTATAACTGCGGGGCTCCGTCGGCAATGGCTTCGTCCAAATCGTGGACAGCCGGGAGAACCTCATATTCCACCTCGATTAAATCGGCCGCCTCCTCGGCAATGCGGTTTGACGTGGCCGCAATCAGCGCTACCGGGTCACCGACAAAACGTACATGGCGGTCCAGAAGCCGCTTCTGTGCAGGCATTCCGGTAATCCAGTCAAATGCATTTTCATAGGTCATGATCGTTCTGACTCCGGGGAGTTCCATGGCCCTGCTCACATCTATTTTTTTAATCATCGCGTGAGGATGGGGACTCATTTTAATACGGCCATACAGCATTCCATGCATATGTATATCGTTTGCGTACTCGGCTGACCCTGTTACAATGGCCTTGCCGTCTATTCGGGGAGTCGGCTTACCCACATATCTGAATTCCTTACCCATATCATTCACTCCCTTCTTTGGCGGCCTGCTTCACGGCCTCCAGCACCTGGTAATGGCTGATGCATCTGCAGTAATTTCCGGCCAGAGCTTCCTTGATTTCTTCCTCATCCGGATGCGGATTTTCCGCCAGCAGTGCCTCGGTCGTCATGATGATTCCCGGTGTGCAGTATCCGCACTGAAATGCGGAGTGGTCGACAAATGCCTGCTGTACCTTATCCAGTTCGCCTGTATTCGGGTCCTGGAGTCCCTCGATGGTACGGATGTCGGCGCCGTCGCACTCGATGGTCAGCACCGTACAGGACGGTATGGCCTTCCCGTTCATGATGACGGTACAGCAGCCACAGGCGCCGTCATCGCAGGAAATCTTGGTTCCTGTCAGCAGAAGGCGCTCACGCAGCGTTTCTGCCAGTGTGTCCGCAGGAGCAATCTCACCCACTGCATTCCCCACACCCAGCTGGTACACATCACCGTTTACGGTGATTGTGACCAATTTTTTGTTTTCGCCCATAATTTTTGTAACCTCCTTACAATGGTATTTATCAAACGGATCATCGAATCTCCGTCTTGCTGCCTCTGGGGCGTGTCTGATAATCATTTTCGGCAATTGACCAAAAAAGTGAAACGTTATTGACAAAAATATATCATTATGCCTAAAATAACTATAACACAGGTGTAAGACAGGTAATCTACAAAAAGTGAGCCATGTTTTTGTAGGGAAAGGAGCTTCGCCGGAAATGAAATTAAAATTAGAGTATCTGGCCGGATGCGGGACTTTTTCAGAGTGCCGCTTTCGGACACCGTTTTATGAGAAAGAGGTTAGCGGCCTGGCTTTTATTTGCAGGTCCGGGCCGGCAGTGTGGGAGCCGCAGAGTCTGCTTCTGGTATGCGGCGGCCTGATTCCCAGTGGGAGAGAGCCGCTGGCCTTGTGGCTGGATGAGCGAAAGGGCTGTGGGGCGGCCGGATTTCTCGCGGATTTATCCGGGGAGGAAGAGGAGCGGATTGATGCGCTGGCAAAGGCATGCCGCGAGCGGGAACTGGTCTTCGGGACTGTGGCAGCGGAACGTTTTGTATCGCTGATAAATGAGTATTCTCATCTGATTGCGTCCAGGACGGATGGAACTGTAAGAGCTTATGACAGGGTACTGGAGGACCTTCAGCACCGGTTTTACATCAGCGGAACGGATTCTCTCTTAGACGGCCTGAGTTACTGGACCGGCTGCCAGGCCGCACTGATCGTGGGGCAGGATACCTTTGTGAAACCGCCGGTTCCCGTGCTGAATGAGGCTGTTTTCTATCCGGCCTACTGGCGGAAGGAGCCGCAGAAGTCCCCGTTATCCCATGTAAGCCTCTATTCCTCATCGTATTCGGAGAAAATGCTGCTGCAGGCGGAGCTGTTTAAAAACCGCCTGCCATTTGGTGTGCTCTGCCTGATTGGAGAAGAGGGCAGATTCGAGCCATCGGATTACATACTTTTAAACTACGCCTCCATTCTCTGTACCGGTATCGACGATTACAAACGGCGTTCCCGCCGGATTGAGGCCGCGATGGAAATGATCTGCGGCGGACAGATGCCGGATTCCTCAGTGACAAACCTGTTTCCGGAATCAGGATATGCGCTGGTGCTTCGGGAGCAGGAGACAGACGGTGCGGCGGATGGAAAAAAGGAGTATTTGTCCTATCTGATCCATCATTATTTTCCGCAGCAGCTCTGTTACAGCTTTTCGGCGGAAGGGAGTCTGCGGCTGTTTGTATCGACGGAAGATGTGGACCATTTTGGCCGCCGTCTGCTGGATATTTTAGACGGCGCCGGCAAACGGTGCAGGGCGGGAGTGAGCCGGTATTACACCATTTCCCAGGCGGTTACCGCGTTCTTTGAGGCGGAAAGCGCGGCCCATATCGCCGGACTTCTGGAGTACGGCGAGCGGATCTGCTATTACCATGATTTAGGTATCTACCGGCTGCTCAACTACCCGGAGAATTCATGGCCCATTAACCAGATGCTGGGGGAAATGGACGAGCTTCTGAATCAGATGGATGAGGAAAAACGGGATGTCCTGGCGATGACTGTAAGGGTCTTTGTCAAATGTAAGTTCAATTACCAGAAGACGGCGGATAAATTGTATACACACGTTAATACTGTCCGCTACCGGATTAAGTTGATTGAGGATTTGTGGGATGCGGACCTCTCCAGCGATGAGGGGCGGCTTCTGTTCAGCGTGCTGGCGAAGCTGCTTCCGCTGTGGATGAAGAGCGGGTGTTATAGTGGGACGTTGCCAAAGGAGGGGGAGTGAGTACGCCTCAGAGCTTGTGGAGAGCGGGAGGGAGGGTACTGGCTTTGTAAGGAGGTAAAACGTAGGTTTTTGGCATGTGGGGGGGAATTAGATTAGATTAGCTTAGATTAGATTAGCCTGGAATAAATGGTGGATGGAAAAAGGGTGCTCCGGCCTGAAGGTGACAAGGCGGGGTACCCTTTTTATAAAAAAGTGTTTGGTTTTAGTTTTCTTTCCAGCCGTCTGGCAGGTAGTTTAGAGTGTTGGAAATCATGTCGTTTACCAGAGTTTTTACTTCTTCCTCTGATGCGCGTCCTTTGACAAGCGGGTCGGCCAGGAAGGCTTCGCAGACGAGGGCGCGGTCGTATGTAAGTGCAGCTTTTAAGATTCTTTCATGATTTTCTACATGAGGAACGATTAAGGTCTTTACCTGCTCCGGTATGGTGCCGGCGACGATGGGCTGGATGCTGTCTAAGCTGAATACGGCGTTGGTTTCTACCACGGCGTCTGCCGGGAGATTGGCAATCTGAAGGGCGGTATTCGGGATGTTGACGTTGCTGATGGAGCGTTCCAGGCCGCATAAGGACTTGATTAACAGGATTCCTTCCTCTCCTGACGGTTCAAGCTTGATCTCTTCCTCACCGGATACGAGGCGGTGGCTGCGGTCGAGGCGCTTCTGCAAATCAGCCTTTCTCCAGTCTACTGTGGTCAGGCCGAATTTCCAAAAAGATACGGTCTCGGGATCTTTTAAATACTCACCGCCTGGCATGAACTCTGCCAGATGACGGTCGCCTGCGGCGGCGATGAGGCCATAGCGGCGGAATAAATCAAATTTAACACGGTGGGCGCAGTCAAAGGTGCTGTTGGCCCAGTTTTTGTCTGGCTCGTTATAGCCTTCTTCATAGTGGCTGTCGATGTAATCACGGTAAACAGGGAACAGATCGATTCCTTTATAGGAAGCCTTGTCGAGCCATGTAAAATGGTTGATTCCCAGCACGTTGATGTTGATGTCACGGCGGTCAATCCCGGTCAGGCCAAGGGTTTCCTCGCAGATGCCCTTTAATACCTTCTGCGTGCCAAATACTTCATGGCAGCATCCGAATGCCTTGATCTGCGGGAACACATGGTACAGAGTCTTCACACATAAGGTCATGGGGTTGGTGTAGTTGATGACCCATGCTTCCGGAGCGTACTCTTTGATGGCCTCCGCGATTTCTACAAACATGGGAATGGTGCGCAGGGCGCGGATCATTCCGCCAGGGCCTGCGGTGTCGCCGACAGACTGGTAGATTCCGAGGCGTTCCGGCAGATGAACGTCACTTGCCATTTCATCAAAAGTGCCGGGCAGTATGGAGATTACGACGAAGTCACAGCCGGTCAGCGCTTCTCCGATGGTGCTGCAGGTAACGTAATCCCATTTTCCAGTGGTATCCTCTCTGGCAGTCAGCTTATTTCCGATGATTTCATTATTTTTGGCCGCAGCCTCATCGATGTCGTAAAGACGGATGGTTCCGCTTAAGGAATCGTCCATGGATAAGTCGGTCATGAAGGTCCAGGCCCAGCCTCTGGAGCCGCCGCCGATATAAGCGATGTTCAAATCACGGACTTTGTTGTTTTCGTATTTCATGGTAAAATCCTCCTTCTATGCATTTCCTGCTTTCGTGTCTCATTTCTTTCTATTGCTAATTATACAGCAGTATAGTATTATAAAGCTTATAGAATCGATGCTTTTTCTGGTATTTTCGTACTTTTGGCTACTGATTTTTAAAATGCAGAAAGCGTGAGGCAGAGGATGGAACAAACGGTATTTTCAGAGAAAATGGCGGGGCTCACCATTGATGAGGTGATCCGCGACTACGAATTTACGATGCAGACCAAACATTTTCATGACAGCTTTGAACTGTATTTTCTGCTGGAGGGAGAGAGGTACTACTTTATTGACCGGGAGACCTACCATGTAAAAAAGGGAATGGTGGTTCTGGTCAACCGTCAGCAGATTCATAAGACCAGTCTGGCTGGGAAATCGTATCACGACAGGATCCTTCTGCAGATCAGCCAGGAAGGCTTCAGCCCATTGCTGGAGCAGGCGGGGCTGGTTCCATTAACCAGGATGTTTGAGGAGAATTATGGCGTAACCGAGCTTCCGGAAAAGGTGTGGGAGCAGGTGAAGCTCCTGCTGTTTGAGATTCAGGATGAGTTAAGGGAAAAACAGGGGAAATACGATGGGATGGTAAAGCTGAAGCTGGCGGAGATTCTTCTGCTTATTTACCGCTGCCGCAGGAACCGGGTATTTTATAAGCAGGGCGGGGAGATTTCCACAGTGCAGACAGCCAGACACCAGAAGGTCCATGAGGTGGCCGACTATCTGCTCCACCATTATGACACGGATGAATCGCTGGAGGACCTGGCGGAACGGTTCTTCATCAGCAAGTCGTATTTGAGCCGGATTTTTCGGGAGGTGACTGGTTTCTCCGTCAATGAGTACCGGAATATTACCCGGATCCGGAAGGCCAAGGAGCTGCTGGCGGGCAGTGAGT
>ERZ773148.390-NODE-390-length-37910-cov-5.895443_pt1 | contig 37910 bp, 28 predicted proteins | sample MGYA00580846_ERZ773148 | MGnify/ENA primary metagenome ERZ773148 (study PRJEB29015, sample SAMEA2737879) | human gut metagenome | biome: human gut; feature: human-associated habitat; material: faeces | place: China | collected 2012 ... | reverse complement strand
GGAATAACCATAGCGGTCCCGCCCCGATCCGCCCGCAGCCTGGGCCTGACGCAATGGTGCGGGGCGTACCCCCCATCACTTAACGGAGCCCAGCATTCCTTCTACGAAGCTCTTCTGCATGATAAAGAAAATCGCTGCGGTTGGGAAGGTTGCCGTTACGATGGCTACCATGATCATTCCGAAGTCCGGTGTGTAAGCGGAGTTCATGGCGGATATGATCAGGGGCAGGGTCATCTTGTCGTCGGTCTGAAGGGCAACCAGCGGCCATAAGTAGCTGTTCCAGATATTCATAAAGGTGATAATGGTGGCCGCCGCGAAGGTCGAACGCATGACCGGGCAGTAAATGAGGAAAAAGGACTTCATTTCTCCCAGTCCGTCTACCCTGGCAGCCTGGAGGATTTCCTTCGAGAAGGACTTCGTGTTCTGACGGAAGAAAAAGATCAGGAACGCGGTCGCCATGGACGGCAGTATGACAGATAAAAATGTGTTAAGCAGTCCCCATTTTGCAAACATGCGGTAGCGGGGTATGAGGAGCGTTGCCATGGGTACCATCATGGACATCAGAAGGAGCGCCATGACCTTATCCTTGATCCGGCTCTTATAAATCTCAAATCCATATCCGGCCATGGCGGCTACCAGAACCGTCAGAACCGTGGCGATTACCGTAATGATCATGGAATTCTTGATGCCCGTCACAATATTCGTCGTAGTAAACAGCGTGTGAATGTTTGTAAACAACTGGTTCCCCAGCATCATCCTGCCGCTTGTGATATCGACGGAGGCATTGGTCGCACTGATGATCATCCACAGAAACGGGAATATGGACAGAAAAGACGCAATGCATAAGAATACGTATTTTGCTGTTTTTTTAATCATTTTTCTTACCTCCCGTCACCTTAAACTGGATTGCTGTGAGAACGACAATCATCAGGAGAATCGCATAGGAAACCGCAGATGCGTATCCGAAGTCGGGCGTGTATTTAAAGCAGAGATTGTAGATGTACTGTGACATCGTAATCGTCGCGTTGCCCGGTCCTCCCTGGGTTAAGTTTACTACCTCGTCAAACAGCTGGAGTGTTCCGCTGATCGACGTGATGCTGGTAAACAGAATAATCGGCTTTAACAGCGGCGCCGTAATGGAAAAGAACTTCTGGACCACATTGGCTCCGTCGATCTCCGCAGCCTCGTAAATCTCGGGATCGATATTCTGAATCGCGGATAAAAAGAAGATCATGTTGTATCCGGTCCAGCGCCAGGTGATTGCGATAATGATCGTAATCTTCCCCCAGAAGGCGTCCGTCAGCCAGTGGATCGGCGACTGGATCACATGAAGTGTCATCAGCATCTGATTGATAAAACCGCTGTCGGAGAAAAGGCTCTTAAAGAGGACCGCATAGGCTACCAGAGAGGTAACGCACGGAAGAAAGATCGCAATGCGGAAGAAGCTGCGGCATTTCAGTTTCTTATCGTTTAAGAGCACTGCGTACAGCATGGCCAGAAAAAGCATGACCGGCACCTGGACAATCAGGTAGAGAAATGTATTTTTTACTGAGGACAGAAATATGGGATCGACCAGAAGCCGTTTATAGTTAGCCAGCCCACAGAAATGGAGATTCATCCCCATTCCTGTCTGAAATGAATTGGCTAACGCTCCTATCATGGGATAAAAGCAGAATATCACTATAATCAGCGTGCCGAAACCAATGAATAACCATCCCTTTATAACGCTGGATATTTTCTTACTATTCATTGTTTTCCTCCCAAAGGTCTTACCGGGCCTGTGCTTCCGCCTGAACCTGCATGCTCTTCATGGCGGTGTCGATGTCCTCGCCCTGCAGAATTTTCTGAATTTCCGCCATCACGATATCCTGGAACGCATAGGTATAGGTACCATAGTTTACATTCGGAATTTCTTTTGTAATGGAGGCAATTTCCTGGTAAATCTTCTGGTTGCCGAAGAACGGAATTTCTTTATTATAGACCTCGCTCTCCTGAGACGGTAAATACGTTCCTACGATTCCCTTCTCATCCAGCAGGCGGTTGTAAAGCTCTTTGTTCTCGCCGAAGGTGGTTTTTAAGAAGTCGAGGGCAATATCGGAATTTTCAACGCCGTTTAAGATGTACCAGCTGCCGCCGCCTAAGTTGGAAGCGTTGGTCGCATTCGGTGTGCTGTCCAGCCTCGGGATCTTCGCAACTCTCCATAAGCCGTCCTGGCCCTCCCCTTTCATAATAGAAGGTGTAAACCAGCAGCCCTTCAGCTGAAATGCCACTTCGCCTTTGTTCACGCCTTCCAGAAGGCCCGCCCAGCCGCTGTACGTTCTGACCAGATCGTCATCGGTGATGGTCTTGATGATCTGCAGGCATTCCCTGAGCGCAGCGTTGTTCTCCATGTCTGGAGTCGTTCCATCCTCTTTCGTGAACCAGGTACCGGCCGACTGCATGGTCAGCTTCATTAACTCGATGTCGCTCGGGTCCATGGAGATCATCTTCTTCCCCGTGGCCTCTTTGATCTTTTTGCCCATCTCGATAAACTTGGACCAGGTTAAATCCTGCATGTCTTCCTCGGTATATCCCGCCTGCTCGATCATGTCCTTACGATAGTAGAGGACGGCGGCTCCATTGTCCCACGGAATGCCGTAGGATTTCCCCTCCAGCGTCATCGGTCCCTTTTTATATGCGGCAAAATTGTCGTAATTAATCTCGGAAGTCAGATCCATAAATGCTCCCGGATACGATTTTAAGAAGGACTGAATCCGGTAATCCTCGATGGGAACCGCATTCGGAAGGCCCTTTAAGGAGCCTGATCCCAGGCCGGTGTTCAGCTTCTGTACCACATCATTCTGGCCGACCTCCACGATATTGATCTCCACATCCGGATGGTCCGTCTCGTAGATTTCCTTCGCCATCTCCAGCGCGGCTATATTGAATTCTTTATCCCACGCCCAGAAGGTCACCGTCTTTTTGTCCCCCGAGGAGGTGCTGGAGGCTTCCTGTTTCGTCGTCTCCTCCCCGGCCTGCGTTCCCGCATTGTCAACCGGTGCCTTGCTCCCACAAGCAGTCAGGCTGGCAGCCAGGGCTACTGCTGCCGCAAACAAATACATTTTTTTCATCTCTGTCTTCTCCTTTTCTATATGATGCCTTTATTTTATCGTTATATCTCACAAAAATATCGTATTTTATTTGGAATAGTACAGCATCATGTAATTAAATCCATGCGAAGGCAAACGAAAAAACGTACTTTTTTATAATTTTGGTAATTTTTTCAGGTGATAAGGAAGTCTCAGGCTGACCGAAGTGCCGGTTCCGATCACACTGTGTATGGTCACGCCGTACTCCTCCCCGTAGATCAGCCGGAGCCTTTCATGGACATTGGGAATGCCGATTCCGGTCAGATGGCGTCTCCTGTCGCTGCTCAGCAGGTCCGCCGTCTCCTCCTGTGACATGCCGTCTCCCTCGTCGATAATTTCACAGATCAGGTCATCCCGCTGTTTCTTTGCAAAGATCCGGATCTTCCCTTCCTTCTTGTTCTGGAACGCATGGAAAAAGGCGTTCTCGATAAATGGCTGCAGAATCAGCTTGGGCACCATGCATTCCATTCCCTCCTCTGCCAGGAAATACTCCACCTCGATGCGGTCGCCGTACCGCACCTGGTTGATAAACACATACTGCCGGACCAGATCGATCTCCTCCCGCAGCGTAATCTCCTCCTCCATGTTTCCAATCGTCTTCTTTAAAATGGCGATCAGCGCATTGATAGTATCCGAGGCCTTCTCCGTATTGTTCTCCCAGGTGAGATACTTGATGGAGGCCAGAGTATTATACATAAAATGCGGGTTGATCTGCATCTGCAGCGCCTCAATCTCCAGACGCCGCCCCCGCTCCTGCTCCTCCATCAGCTGTTTGACGTAGCTGTCAATCTCATCCACCATCCGGTTGTAGACATCCGCCATCTGCCTCACCTCCGAGTTGCCTTTCACAGGGCTCACCTTTTCGAATCTGCGGTTTTTAAAGGTTTCCAGCTGCTGGATGAAGAAATTAAGGGGCGATACGATGCGGCGCATGATGAGGAATACCACGGCGATGGCTGTCCCTGTGATCAGAAAGCCAGTCACAAGGATATTACGGCGGATTCCCGCGTAGGATTTTAAGAGGGCCGCTTCCTCCACCGTGTTGACCATGTACATATCCAGCTCCGGTATGTATCCCGATATCACAATCTCCGGTTTATGGTTCTCCTTTACGGTCCGGTATGTATCTCCGTTCTCCCTCATCGAACGGACCAGCGAGAGCAGCTTCGTCTCCTCGCTTCCCAGACTGTCTTTTACATTACCCGACACGATCTGGCCGTCGGAAGACAGGATTACCATGCGGCTGCCCTCCGGAACGGCCTCGCTGAACATCTGATAGAACTCCTCCTCGGGAATCGTAATGTAGGCTGTGGCAAAGCTTTCGCTGGAGGACGGAAGAAACAGCCGCCGCGCTGCTATCACGCATTTCCTGTCCTTAAAATCATCGGTAATGCCATGGTCCTGAAACGTATACTGTAGCCGTCTGCTGGTCTCGCTGATCTTCAGGGAGCAGGGCATGTTCTCTATCTCTTCCACAGGAACCGAGATTCTCTCCCCTGTGAAAGAGAACGCGCTGCCCTGATTGCTGACCGCGACCAGGTTCTGAGCCGTGCCGGAAGGCACGGAATCGTGATAGACCTTCAGGATGTCGTACGTCTTAATAAATTTCTCCGTGCCGCAGGCGTCGGCGGCCAGAAAGTAATTCTTCAAGGCCGGTTTCGTCTCCAGCAGCCTTAAGAGCATTAAATAGGAGTTGTTGTTTTCTTCCACCTTTTTCTTGATGTTGTCCATCAGCTTGGCATTTAAAAAGGTGGACGACTGGATGAAAAGATTCTTCGTGATCCAGTCCGAACTGGCGATGGTGCAGAAATTGGTCAGGACAATGCTGCTCACCACTACCAGGGAAAGCTTAAAAAAGGTACCCCACCGAATCTGACTCTTCATAATTTTTCCTCCTGCCGCCTCGCCCGGTTCCGATATGTATGCGGAGAGTAGCCGGTCTGCTTTTTAAAGACCTTTCCAAAATAGCTCTGATCCGTATATCCGATTTCCTGCGCAATCTCCGACAGGGAAAGCTCTGAGGCGGTAAGCAGCTCTTTCGCCTTTTCCACCCGGACCGAGTTTAAGAATTCATTGATTCCCTGCCCCATGTGAGAGGAAAAGTACGAGGAGAGGTACGAATAATTCATGTTAAAATCCGCAGCCAGAGTCTTCAGCGTCACCGGTTCGCTGTAATGCCGGTACAAATACTCCGTGATCCTCAAATAAAGGCCGCTCCCCCTCGCCTCCTCCGTAATCTGCCCGATCTCCTGATAGATGGCGGCAATGGCTCCGATGAGTCCCTCCAGGCTGTCGGTGGTGCCGATGGCCGTCAGGAAGGACAGCTTGCGCTCTTCCAGCTGGGGCGGGCAGAATTCATTTTCATTCAGTTCAAAAATCGTGTTATAGAGCGTACTCTCCATCAGCTTCTTTACGGCCATCTCGCTGACAGCCATGCCCCGCAGAGAGCTTAAATACTCCACCAGCACGGCTCCCGCGGTTCCCGCCTTCTGCTGGCGCACCAGATCGCACACGGTCTTCTGGTCCAGGGCCGGAAGCTGCAAAATCCCGGTCTCTCTCAGATCGAGATAATCTTTCCTGCTGTCGAAAAACCGGTAGGAAAACAGCTCCGAGAGCTTCTGTGCCTCCGTCTCCAGCGAGACGCCCTTTCCATAGGGCGGGCTGATAATCATCTCAATGTTGCGCAGATAGGCGGTGCCCTGCCCGGTCATCGTGCGCAGCTTTTCGTCAAACATTTCCGGGTAAAAGCAGCCGATCGTGTAGATGTACACCTGGCTTTTTTTCAGCATAAAGCTGTCAAGATAGAACCGCCCGAACGCTTCCTTTATCATCTCCTCCATGTGCCCGATGGTAAGCTCCTGCTTGTTGGTCGCCCCCTGGAGGATCTTCCCTGGCTGTATGGCGATCAGATAATAGGTGGAGCAGGCGTCCCCCTGCTCCGGACACGCTTCCTCTCCGCCGCTGCTCCCGTGATCCTTGGTATGGATGACCCCCTTCTTTCTGCCTAAGAGGCGGAGCGCTCTAAGCAGATAGTCGGATTCCAGCTCCGGTTTCAGGATATAATCAAAAACACCGTATTTAAATGCACTTTTGACGTATTCAAAATCCTGATATCCGCTCAGAATGATGGTGGACACCTCCGGATACTTTAGATTTACGGCACGCAGAAGCTCCAGCCCGTTCATCCGAGGCATCATAATGTCACAGATCATCATGTGAGGCAGACTCTGTTCCAGAAACTCCAGCGCCTCCTCCCCGTTCGTCACTTCCCCGATGATCTCGAATTCATCGCTCTCCTGTTCGATGATGTAGCGCAGCGCCTTTCTGACCAGCAGCTCGTCCTCCACGATCAGAATTTTACATTTATCACACTCGTATCCCATTTCCCGTATTCCTCCCTGTATTTTCCCATAATGATCACCCGCTTGTACTGCGCAGGAGTCACCGCGGCATTCAAACACCCGCTTTTTGCGGAAATATCCCTGCTTTCTAGTATAACTCCTGTAAGTATTTACAAACAACCACAGTTCTTGTACAGAATTTGTTAAAATTATATTCTGGGGATTGTAATATTTATCAGATGATTGTATAATAAAAGCAATATGTAAATACTTACATTTTCCAAGGAGGTGATGTTTTGAATATCTACGATGTTTCAGAACGGGCTAACGTTTCCATCGCTACCGTTTCCCGTGTCATCAATGGAAATCCCAATGTCAGTGAGAAGACGCGGAACCGGGTTTTGGCGGTGATGGATGAACTTGGCTACACGCCCAATGTCTTTGCCAGAAGCTTAGGGCTTAACACCATGCGCACCATCGGCATCATGTGCGCGGATTCCTCCGATCCCTGGCTGGCCGGCGCCATCTACTATCTGGAGCAGGAGCTGCGCCGCAGCGGATACGATTCCCTCCTCTGCTGCAGCGGCTACTTGCCGGAGACGAAAAAGAAGTATTTGGAGCTGCTGCTCTCCAAGCGGGTGGATGCCGTCATTCTGGCCGGTTCCCACTACGTGGAGGCCAGGCAGAAGGATAATGCCTATCTCATAGAGGCCTCAAAGGAGCTTCCCATCATGCTGGTCAACGGCTGTCTCGACGGCAAACAGATCTACAGCACGGTATGCGACGACCGGACCGCGGTCTATGAATCGGTCACCAGGCTGATCCGGTCCGGCCGTACTTCCGTCCTCTATCTGTACGCAGGCAGTTCCTACAGCAATCTGCAGAAGCTGGCAGGCTATCACGATGCCTGCGCGGCAGCCGGCTTGAATATCCGCGACGATCTGGTACGCATCTGTCCCAAGGATTTAGACGGCACGGAAGAACTCCTGCGTTCTCTCGCCTCCACCGGTTTGAAATTCGACGCGGTCTTCGCCGCCGAGGATATCATGGCGGTGGGCGCTGTCAAATATGCGAATAAGACCGGAATCAAAATTCCGGAAGAAATGAATATTATCGGGTATAATAACTCTATTCTGTCTCGCTGCACCGATCCGGAGCTGACAACCGTCGACAACAAGGTGGAATCGCTCTGCACCACTACGGTCACGACGCTGATGAAGGTCCTGGGCGGCGGAAACGTTCCGGTGAAAACCACCATCTCGGCAGAGCTGATCAAACGAGGCACTACTGATTTTTGAGATACTACTGATTTTTGAGGTACTACTGACTTTTCAGGCACTACTGATTTTAATGAATGCAACAAGATTTCCCCGCCTCTGCAGGTGATGGGATTCATTGTATAAAGAAGCAAAAAGGAGGATTTTATCATGAAACAGTTTATGGACAAAGATTTTTTACTGTCTACGGATGCGGCCAGGGACCTTTTCCACAACTATGCAGAAAAAATGCCTGTCGTGGATTACCACTGCCACATCAATCCGCAGGAAATTTACGAAGACCGTAAGTTTGACAACATCACTCAGGTATGGCTGGGAGGTGACCACTATAAGTGGCGTCAGATGCGTTCTAACGGCGTAGAAGAACAATACATCACCGGAGATGCTAACGACCGTGAGAAATTCCAAAAATGGGCGGAGACCCTGCCGAAGCTGATCGGCAACCCGCTGTACCACTGGAGCCATCTGGAGCTTCAGAGATATTTCGGCTTTACGGGATATTTAAACGGCGACACCGCAGAGGAAGTGTGGAACTTATGCAATGAAAAGCTCAGCCAGGATTCCATGAGCGTCCGCAATCTGATCCGTCAGTCCAACGTGACCCTGATCTGTACCACTGATGATCCGGCCGATTCGCTGGAATGGCATCAGAAGCTGGCCGCGAATGATTCCTTTGAAGTGAAGGTGCTTCCTGCCTGGAGACCGGACAAGGCCATGAACATTGAGAAAGTGGATTTTGCCGCTTACATGGCGAAGCTTTCAAAGGCCGCAGGCATCGAAATCACCGATTTTGATTCCTTAAAGCTGGCGCTTAAGAACCGTATGGAATTCTTCGCCTCCAGAGGATGCAGCGTATCTGACCACGCGCTGGAATACGTGATGTACGTTCCGGCCGACCCGGTTGAACTGGATACCATTTTCGCAAAAGGACTGGCCGGCGGACCGGTTACCCGCGAGGATGAATTAAAGTATAAAACCGCATTCATGCTCTTTGTGGCCAAAGAATACAACCGCATGGGCTGGGTCATGCAGCTTCACTATGGCTGCAAGCGCGACAATAACGCGATGATGTATGCAAACCTCGGACCGGACACCGGCTTCGACTGCATCAACAACTACGCTCCATCCGCTCAGATGGCCGATTTCTTAAACGCGCTCAGTGCAACAGACGAGATCCCGAAGACGATCATCTACTCCTTAAACCCGAATGACAACGCCTCCATCGGCACTATCATAGGATGCTTCCAGAGCCAGTTCCCGGGCAAAATCCAGCAGGGTTCCGCCTGGTGGTTCAACGACCACAAGACAGGCATGACCGAGCAGATGACTTCTTTAGCAAACTTAGGCTGCCTCGGCAACTTCATCGGCATGCTGACAGACTCCAGAAGCTTCTTATCCTACACGAGACATGAGTATTTCAGAAGAATTCTCTGCGAACTTGTGGGCGGCTGGGTAGAAAACGGAGAGTATCCGGACGATCAGAAGGCTTTGAAGGAGATTATCGAAGGAATTTCTTATAATAATACGGTGAAGTATTTCGGATTTGATTTATAAATTCATAGCCTGAAGCTTAGGGCATATTTGAAAAAGGAAGCTTATGCGTTGGCAGACAGTGTCTGCAGTGCGTAAGCTTCCTTTTTATGTTTTACGTTTTATGTGTGGATTCATTACGAAATTGCCTGAAGCTCCCTCACACGACTCATCTGCCTCTGCAGCAATCCGGTTCCGCGTTCATACATCTCCATGGTCTCATAGCGTCTGTATTCACATTCCAGAGTCTGGAGAACCGCCATATAGATATCATACCACAGCGCCCGGCGTTCCTCGGTTTCTGTAAGCGTCTCTTTCCCATATCCAGCCATAAATTCTCTGTTGCTGCCGAATGTCCGGAATCCCACTTCCAGCAGCGGATCGCCCCACAGGCTTCTCTCCCAGTCGATGATTCCAGTCACGTGTTCTCCGTCTGTGAAGATGTTTCCGGCCCAGATATCCCAGTGCACCAGGCGGGGTTCTGTCACCTCTTCGAAAAACCGGCGGTCTTTTTCCAGACGCTCCCGGATCTCGCTGACGGGCAGCTTCAAATCAACCGCTCTCGTCTCCGCGTCACAGAGGCCCATATCCATCATCCTTTTAAAAACGGGATACCACGCATCCCCCTGGCATTCCGTCTGTCCCGGAAGGCCGAAACGGGAGCAGGTAATCTCATTGATTCTGCGGTTTATCGCACCGGTCTCCCTCATGAGCGCATGTACGGTTTCCTCCGACAGCTCCTGACTCTGTGAATAGAGACTGTTTCCCCTCCGTTTCTCCATAAAGAAGTAGAAGGACGAACAGATACTCCTGCTGTCATCATAACCATATATCTCGGGAACCGGAATGAGCGGGTCTGCCGCCGCCCTCTTCATGGCTTCCACCTCGGCAAACATGATATTTTTTTCGTAGGCCATCACGGGGATGCCTTCCGGGGGCGCCACTTTTAAGATTACACGTCTTCCGCTCTCAAATATCACTTCGTATGCCACATTGAAGTAGCCTTCCGTCAACTCCTCATATTCCTTCAGAGGATCATCTGGGAAATACTTCTCTGCCATCTTCCGAATCGTCTCTCTGCTCTGTTTATTCTTTGTCAGGCTCTCCAAATCCCGTTTTCCTCCCTGAAATCCCCCATGAAACAAGAAACTCTGCAATCAGATCGATGCAGCCTTCCACATCCTTTTCATCAGCCATCTCAGCCGGATGGTGCATGTAGCGGAGCGGAATCGACACCAGCACAGTGGGAATTCCTTCTCCGGCAAAATGAATCTTGTCCGCGTCGGTATAGCTCAGTCTGCTGGCTGCCTCCGTCTGCACTTTCACTCCAATTCTGGAAGCGCATTCCCTCATCATACGGTTCAGCCGCTTGGAGACAATGGGGCTGTTGCAGAGTACCGGCCCCCCGCCTAAGGTTACCTCGCCGGAATCCGCGGCGTTCATGCCGATACAGTCGCTGGTATACGTCACGTCCACCACCACAGCCAGATCCGGTTTTACGCGGCTGGCCGTCCAGTACGCGCCGTTCTTCGTGGTCTCTTCCCCCACGGTGGCCGCGCTGTACACGCCGCAGGCGCATCCGCGCTTCCTGGCCTTTTTGAAGGCCTCCATAATAATAAATACGCCGAGCCTGTCATCCAGCGCCCGGCTTAAGAAACGGCCTCCCGCCGCCTTGCAGAACCCGGTGTCCAGCACGACGGGCGCGCCGGGTTCCACCAGTTCACACGCTTCTTCCTTCGAATCCACGCCGATATCGATCAGAAAATCCGACGTCTTCAGGCCGCCTTCCTTTTTAAAGAAATCACGGTACGATTCCACAACACCGTATACCGGTCCCCGCTCTGTCATCACCTTGACACGGTGGCCCGGATAGGTGGCCGGAACGATCCCGCCGCGGTCGATCACCTGGAGGCGTCCCCGCTCGTTTACCGTCGTCACCATGAGGCCGATCTCGTCCAAATGGGCCGTCATCAGGATCCTGAAATCCCGGTCCGGACCCAGCACGCATACGGTATCCCCAATATCGTCGGTTCTCACCTCGTCGGCCAGCGGTTCCATATATTTTCTGATGACGGCCTGTCCCTCTTCCTCATAGCCGGATACCGTCACCGCACCTAAAAGTTCTTCCAAAAATACTTCGTCTGTCATCTCTATTCTGTCCTTCCCAGTCTTTTTACACTTTCTCTGATCACCAGCTTGGCGGGGATGAGCGTCTGAATGGAGATCTCTCTGCCGGTCAGAATTCGCTCCGCCAGGACTAAAACCGCCTGTTCGCCCATAAAATCCATGTACAGGTGGACGGTAGTCAGCGGAGGCACCAGATACTTTGCGGCGGGGATATCGTTGTATCCCACCACGCTGATGTCCTCGGGAATTGCAAGTCCATTTTCGTGAACCGCTTTATAACAGCCGATGGCAAGGGAATCGTTGGCCACAAACACCGCCGTCGGCCGGTCCGGAAGCTCCAGCAGCTCCTTCATCATCTGATATCCATACTTGGGCGTGTAGCCGCCGATCTTTACGTACTCCTCGTGAAACAGGCCCTCCTGTTTCATGAAGCGCTGATAGGCGTATGTCCGGTTGTCCACCACCTCCGCGCCATCCGAGTCCGTCTCGTATCCGCCGATAAAGGCAATCTTTTCATGGCCCTGATCCATCAGGTATTTCATCACCTTCAGAACAGACCGCTCGATATCGTGGATAACGGAATCGAATTTCTCCGTATCGGGTACCGCGTCCGCGAAGACCGTAGGCTTCTGATACGACTCGATCCGTTCCATCATGGACTGGCTGAACGTCCCCAGGCAGATGATTCCGTCCAGGACCGATAAGTCCTCTTTCGTATCGCCGCTGTTAATCCGGTACTTCTTGTATCCCTCTTCCGCCAGCTTCTTCTCAATGGCCACACGGACAGAGAGATAATACGTATCCTCCAGCTCCTCTTCCAGGGAATAGGAATAAAGGACGCCGATTTTCAGCTTCCTCTTTCTCTTTTTCTTATCCTTTACCTGGTAATCCAGCTGTTCCGCAACCTCGAAAATCCGTTTTCTCGTCTCATCCTGCACATTCAGTGTCTCATCGTAATTCAGGACTCTGGAAACCGTGGCGATGGAAACTCCCGCTTTCTCCGCAATATCCTTGATCGTAGCCATAACGTTATTCCCCTCTTATCCCCCATAAAAGTCAAAGATCACGGCAGGCCAATGTCTTACAACGTGTTCCTGCCGTGATACTAGTGCCGCCGGACCTAGTGCCGTTTCTAAAGACCTCACTAAGTGTTTTTAGTATACCTCGAAGATTTACGAATTGCAAGCCTCCAAAAGCTCTTCAAAGGATTTCAAATGGTACGCCGCAAGCTCACAGTCCGATGCGTCGCCGATCCCGGCGCCATCCATGCCTCCGGCTTTGGCAGCCATGAGACCGGCTCTGGCGTCCTCCACCACGAGGCAGTCTTCCGGCTTCTCATGGATCAGCTTCGCGGCCAGCAGAAAGACTTCCGGGTCCGGTTTGGAATGGGTGATCTGATTGCCGTCCGAAACGGCGTCGAAGTAACCGTCAAGTCCCAGCTGTCCCAGGATGAAGCAGGCATTTCTGCTGGAAGAACCGATAGCCAGCTTTAGGCCTCTCTTTCTCAGTTCATCCATGGTCGCCTTCACCTCCGGCGCCAGATCCGCCGGTGACATATTCTTAAGCAGTTCTTTGTAGATTTCGTTCTTTTCCGCTGTATAGCGTTCCTTCTCTTCTTCGCTCATGGCGCCGTCATATCTCTCGAGAATAATCTCAAAGCTTTCCATACGGCTCACGCCGCGCAGACGGTTGTTGATGGTCTCATCAAAGTAGATTCCCAGCTGATCGGCTACCTGTTTCCACGCCTGATAGTGGTATTTGTCTGTATGGCAGATCACGCCGTCCAGATCGAAGATAATTCCGCGGTATTTCATAATTCCACCCCCACTTTTTCTTTCTTTGGTTCTGTTTTCCCCAGCTCCTTCTTCTCTCCGGAGTAGTTGGATAAGATCACGGCCGCCAGAATCAGTACACAGCCGCCGATCATCCGCATCGTCACATTTTCATGGAGCAGGATTACGGAAAACAGGGTGCCGAATACGGATTCCATGGAAAGAATGATGGCCGCCTTCGTCTCATCCACATACTTCTGACAGTTTGTCTGAAGAAGGTACGTAAGCGCGGTACTCACTGCCCCCAAGTATAGCACACTGAGCCAGCCTGTGGAAGTAGCATGTACAGAAAATTGTCCCTGCGCCGCCAGAAATACGGCAGACAGAAGAAATGCCGTTGCCATCTGTACTGTATTTAAAACCTTAACCCGGTATTTCGGTGCAAACTCGCCCGTCAAAAAGATCTGGAACGCAAAGCCCACGGCGCCCACCAGAGTCAGCGCGTCGCCGGCGCCCAGGGAGAGATTCCCGTTCAGAGACAGAATTCCCACTCCCACAATGGCCATGACGGCTCCCACGATTCCATTCATCCCTACCGTCTTCTTATAGACCAGGAAGGCGATAAACGGTACCATCACCACATTTGTGGCCGTCAGAAACGCGTTTTTCGACGGTGTCGTGTACTGGAGCCCCACGATCTGCAGGGCAAATCCGGCAAACAGTGCGCATCCCATAAAGAATCCGGCCCGAATCTCTTCTTTTTTAATGTCTTTCATGCCGGGCAGAGAGATACCGCCCAGGATTACGGTTCCCAGAAAAAACCGGAAGGTCATAATCTGGAACGGGGTCAGGCTCTCCAGCGCCATATCGCTGGCTACGAAGCCGCCGCCCCAGATCACGGTCACGAGGATCAGTCCGAATATTGCCATATATTTCTTCATGACTGTCCTCCTGCTGCCGGGCCGGAGCCTTCCGGAACCACCGCCTCATCTGCCGGGCCGGAGCCTTCCAGAACCATCGCCTCACCATTTATGCGGACCGACACCGGACCGCCCTCCAGTACTGTCACCGTCACGCTGTTGTCCGGCAGGACAGTAATCTCCATCTTGGATCCTCTGTGATGCAGCTTAAAGGACAGGCCTTCCCACTCCTTCGGCATATGCGGACGGATATCCACGACGCCGTCTTCCGAAAATGACACGCCTGCAAAGCCGAACACCACGGTCTGCCACACACCGCCTGCGTTGGCCGCATGGATGCCTTCCCTTGTGTTCTTCTGTAAATCGGTCAGATCGATGAACGCCGCCCTCCTCAAATAGCGATAGGCCTTCGTCTCATCGCCCACATGGAGTCCCATGACAGAATAGATGCTGGGGCTTAAAGAGGAGCCGTGAAGCGTCCGTTTTTCATAATACGTATAGTTCTTTCGCTTCGTCTCCTCGTCGAATTCTTCCCCGAGAAGATGGAGAAGCATCACCACATCCGCCTGTTTGATGATCTGGGTCTGCGTCTTTGGCACGGTCCTTAAAATCTCAGGGCGTATGGGCCAGTCGTTCTCATCGTAGGCCTCTATCGTCACGTCCTTCAGATCGAAGTATCCCTCGAACTGCTCCAGCAGGCCATTTTCCTTACCCTTTGGAAGGTACATTTTCTCCCTGACGCGAGACCAGCTTTCCAGTTCCTCGTCCAGGATATTCAGGCGGGCCTTCAGCTCTTCATAAAGCCCCGTCCCGTCTTCCTTCCATTCCGTTAAAAGTTCCAGGACATAGCCTAAATTCCACCTTGCCAGGTAGTTGGTGTATAGATTGTTGTCCACCGGTTCATGCCATTCGTCCGGCCCCGTGACGCGGCGGATCTCGTAGCGGTCCATCGTCCGGTTGTATTCGCACCGGCTGGCCCAGAAACGGGCTGTCTCGATCAGAATCTCCGCGCCTTTTTCACGCAGGAAGCACCGGTCTCCGGTTATCTTCACGTAGTTGTAGATTCCATAGGCCACAGCGGCGGTTACATGGTGCTCGTAAACTGCCACGTAGCACCGGTAGCAGGTCCCATCCGGTTCGATGGTCCAGTCCGGGCACTGCTCCGTGCCGTCGTCCGCCGATTCCCAGGGATACTGGGCCCCGCAGTAGCCATTCTTTGCCGCATTGGCTCTTGCCGCATCCAGAAGGCGGTACCGGTAGTTTTCCAGGTTCCTGGCCGTATCCGGGAACACGCAGGCAAAGAATGGCAGCATGAACAGCTCCGTATCCCAGAACGCATGGCCTCCGTATTCCTCGCCGCTCAAAAGCTTGGCTCCCACGTTGACCCTGTCGTCGTGCTCGCTGCCCGTGCTCATCAGATGGAAGAGGGTAAAACGAACGGCGCGGTCCAGATCAAAATCGCCCCGGATCTCGATGTTGGCCTCATCCCACATGCGGGCGTACACCTCGATGTGGCGGCTCATCTCCATCTCGAAGCCATCGGCGGCAAAGCCTTTGATCTCGTCTCTCACACGGCAGTGAAGCTCATAATCCGGGACTTCGCGTTCCGTATAGACGGAGACGTATTTTACTACCTCCACAGCCTTTCCCTCTTCTGCGTCAAAGTCCTGAAATTCCACGGCGGTTTCGCCAAACGCTCCGAAGCTCCGGTTCTTCATCACGGTTCTGCCCCCGGCATAGGCCTCCATAAGGCTTCCGGTTCCCACGCAGAGCTTCCGGTCTCTCGTCGTCACCTCCACATAGGCGCCTTTGTCGGTAAGCGGGCAGTTTGTGAGCAGCCTGGTATGCTTCACCTTAAAGCGAGGCGCATCGCAGAAGTTTATGACGGAGCCATCGATGATATTTTCCACCTCGATGATCCCGCTGTAGTTTAACGGCGTCACGAAGAGGCGGATTCCCATGCGGTGGACGTTAGCCCGGCTTACCATCCGGATTCCTTCCACCTCGGTCCTCCTCCCCTTCTTATCTTCCAGGACAAACCGTTTAGCCAGCAGCGCGTGCTTCATATCCAGAGCCCTGGAAAATTCCAGGACTCTGCACGTCTCAATGCCGATCAGCTCCTTCTCCACATAGAGCTTTATCCCCAGCCAGTCCGGTAAATTGGCCAGTTCTCTCATGAAGGTCTCTGATTTATCAAAAACGCCGTTAATATAGGTACAGGGAATACTCTTTGCCGCCCGTTCCTCGTAGGCGCCTCTCGTTCCCAGATATCCATTGGAAAGGCAGAAAAGGCTTTCGTATTTTAAATTCTCCTCCGGATCGTAATGATCCTCGAGGATCATCCACGAGTCATCGCTTAAGTAATTCCTTATGTGTTCTGAAAATCGCTCTCTTATCACGTCTTTTCCACGCTTCCTTCCTTTAATCCAGATATTTTATTTTCGACTGTGCTACATCCTCCGCCGCATCGACTGCCCGCATGGTAAAGCTCAGGGCAAAATCCTGGCGTTTCACCTTATACGCCTCTTCCTGTTCCTGACCGCAGCTGTTGCTTCCCAGGCCGGAATGGAGGTAGTCCATATGGATGATCACATCCTCCGCATCCTTGATCTGCCACGGATACTTTGCTTCTTCCAGGCTCTCCTCCGTGTAATTGTGGATATTCAGCCCCATAGGCTGATCCGCTGTCACCAGAAGACTGCGTTCCCCGTCGCCAAGCGAGTACCAGGAGACCTCTTCCCGATGGCCGTTTTCCTGCGGATATACGTAATTGGTGGACATGCCATCCACATCGGAACGGTAGACTCCCATAAATGCCGCTTCCCTGCTGTCCGCATAATTCTCCTGGAAGCCAAGGCCGTACCACGCGGCCTTCTGAAGGTCCTTTGACGCCTTCATCCGGATTCCGATGCGAGGCAGAAATCCCGGCTCCGCTTTCCCTCGCTGAATCTGCTTTCCTTCCAGGCGGCAGGTCACAGCGCCGTCTCCGTACACCGTATAGTGATAGTCGCATAAAAATCCCCACGACTGGTTTAAGCAGCCAAAATACGTACCGATCGTCACATCGACACGGTTCTCATGCTCTTCGGTCCTGAAATACTCCATCTGCTCATCCGGAAGCTGTATGAAATATTTGTTCATCCAGTCATCCTTCTTATACATATCGTTGTCTATGGTTGCCCGGTAAACCGTCACCTCAGGCCCCGCCGTCACGTATGTCTTTCCAGCCACCGTCCAGCGCTCCAGCCGGCCGTAGATCTTATGGAACACCACCTCCGATGATTCGCCCTTTACTTTAAAGAAGATCCCGTCATCCTCCGTCACAAGGCGGCCGCCCGCCTCATGGAGCACGGCTGTCTCCAGATGCTCCTTAAGCAGGAACTGCCCGCGGGATACTTCGTGGCCCTTTCCGGCGTAGGGTGCGTCTTCCTTCAGACAGACCGACACATTTAAGTAGTAATCCGTATTGCTCTCCGGCATAAACGGCCTGTATGGAATTTCCAGACGGCAGACCTCTCCCGGCCCGGCATTCAGATCTTCGATCACGCCCTCTTCCTGTACGGTCTCGTCACAGGAAATCCACCATTTCGCGCAGAGATGGGACAGGCCGCTGAAATCATACCAGTTTTTCAAAAGAATCTCGCGCCCGCTGCCCGTCTTCTTCCGGATTTCCACCGGGGCAATCACCTGCCGGTACTCGGCAAGCGACGGCGACGGCGTGCGGTCCGGCATCAGAAGGCCGTCGATACAGAAATTCCCGTTGTTGGGGAAATCTCCGTAGCTGCCGCCGTACCGGTAATATTCGTGGCCTTCCTCATCCTTTGTGAGGAATCCGTGGTCGTACCATTCCCAGATAAAACCGCCCTGCAGCCGTTTGTATTTGCGGAACAGGTCCTGGTAGGCCTTTAGACAGCCGGCTCCGTTTCCCATGGAATGGCCGTATTCGCACATAACATGGGGTTTTTGATTCCCCTTTTCGCCGCGGCCGATCTCTTCCAGCTTATCCAGCCAGGTGTACATGGTGGAGTAGACGTCCGCCGCCTCCGCCTCGAAATCACCCTCGTAGTGGACCAGTCTGGACGGATCCATCGTCCGCACCGCTTCCGCGCTCTTAACGAAATTACAGCCGAAGGCGGATTCATTGCCGAGAGACCACATGATGATGGAGGGATGGTTGAAATCCCGTCTTACCATGCGGACGGCACGGTCCACGTAAGCAGTCTCCCACGCAGGATCATCGGAAATCCAGGTATAGTTTTCCACCCATTCGAAACCGTGGCACTCCAGATCCGCCTCGTCAATCACGTAGAGGCCGTATTCGTCACACAGATCATACAGGCAGTCGGCGGCCGGATAATGGGAACACCGCAGCGCGTTGATATTGTGCTGTTTCATCAGAATCACATCGGCCTTCATCTGCTCATACGTGACGGTACGTCCCTCGGTCGGACTGTAGTCGTGATGGTTGACACCATTTAACAGGATGGCGGTTCCATTGACGGTAAAATTACCGTTTTTGATCTCTATGGTACGGAAACCGGTCCGGACCGTGATCTCATGGTCCTCAAACCGGATTCTGATCCGGTATAGATAAGGGGTCTCCGCAGTCCACGGCCGCACCGCTCCGGCTTCGGCTGTGATTCTTATCTCCTTCTGGTCTCCGGAGGAGGTAAAGTCCCCCTCTGCCATCAGGCGTTCCCCGTCAAGCAGGCTCCAGGTTCCGCTTCCGGCTCCCTTTACCATCAGGTCGATGGCAGCCCGGCCGCATTCGCTGTCCGTATCCAGAACCGCCGTCACGCGGCAGTCCAGGACCGCCTTCCTGGGCTCGTTAATCAGTTCCACATCCCTGTAAATTCCGGAAAGCCACCACATATCCTGGTCCTCCAGATACGTTCCGTCCGACCACTTGTATACACGGACTGTGACGTCATTTTCTCCCGGCTTCACCAGAGAGGTGACATCAAACTCTGCGGGCAGACGACTCACCTTGCTGTAACCGGCGTGGACGCCATTGACCCAGATGTCACAGGCGCTGTCCACACCGTGGAATTTGAGAATCGTATCTCCCGCAAACCAGGCATCGTCCAGAACAAAGCTTCGCTTATAGATGCCTGTAGGATTCTTCGACGGTACGTATGGAGGATTGACCGGGAATAAGTACAGGACATCCGTATAGTGCATATGATCGTATCCGCGCATCTGCCATACGGAGGGGACATCGATCGTATCCCATCCCGCCCCGCTTCCCGGCTCTTCAAAACCAGCCGGAGAAAATTCCGGCGCTTCCAGATACAGAAACCTCCAGTCGCCGTTTAAGCTCACATGTCTGGCGGAATCCCCATAAAATGAGGTTCTGGCTCCGCGTCTTCCGATTCCTGTGATTGTCTCATCTTCCCATCGTTTCTTTTTACGTCTTTCCATAGTTGTCTCCTATTATTTAATCGCTCCGCTCGTTCCCTCCACGATATGTTTCTGTGCAAAGAGGAATACGATGATCGGAGGCAGAATCATGATGACTGTGATACAGAGCATCGGTATGATCTGTGTGCTGTGAACGCCCTTAAAGGATGCCAGCCCGAGAGCCAGGGTGAATTTACTCCTGTCCTGTAAGAAAATGAGCGGCCCAAGGTAGTCGTTCCACACGGTGATCATATTCAGCACGCCGACTAAGATTAACTGCGGCTTCATGATCGGCATAAAAATCCGCCAGTAAATCTGGAATGCATTGGCGCCGTCAATTCTGGCCGCCTCCTCGAAGTCCTTCGGCACGCCCATCAGGAACTGCCTCATCAGGAAAATATAGTAGGCAGAACCGAACCAGGCCGGTACGATCAGCGGCTTTAAGGTGTTGATCCATCCAAATATCTTGAATTCCATATACTGCGGGATCATCGTCACATCCCAGGGGATCATCATGGTGGACAGCAGAATCATGAACAGAACATTTTTGCCTTTGAAATTATATCTCGCAAAACCATAGGCTACCAGCGAACAGGAGATAATCTGTCCAGCCGTGGTTCCGACCGTTACCACAATGGAATTCCAGAGGTAACGTCCGAAGGGCTGAGCGTTCCATGCGTTTAAATAGTTTTCCACCAGCCATTTCTTCGGGAACATCTTAGGCGGATAGGCAATGGCTTCCGCCTCCGTCTTAAATGTGGTAAACAGCATATAGACGAACGGCGACAGGAAATAGAGGGCCATAATGGTCAAAAGCACGTAGATGATGATCTTTGATTTTTTCGACATACTCATAATTACTTCCTGCCTTTCTTGGTCTTCTTCCTGGAATTCTTGGCCTCGGTCTCATAGAATACCCATGCAGAGGAGGACTTGAATACGAGGGCTGTCAGGAACAGGATAATGACAAACATCACCCATGCGTTGGCACTTGCGTATCCCAGCTTGTGGTGCTTGAACGCGTTGTTATAGGTAAACATCCCGTAGAAATATGTAGATTTTAACGGTCCGCCGTTTGTGAGCAGCATGACGAGGGTCAGCTGCTGGAATGCGCTGATTAACGATGTAATCAAGTTAAACAGAATCGTCGGCGTGATAATCGGCAGCGTGATGGAAAAGAACTGTCTCGCCGGGCTGGCGCCGTCCAGGGAAGCAGCCTCATATAAGTCGATGGGAATGCTCTTAATATCCGTATAGAATATCAGCATCATGGTCCCCACGCCGAACGCGCTCGCCAGAATAACGGCCAGAAGCGCCCAGGAAGGATCCACCAGCCAGTTGGGGCCTTCGATTCCCAGCAGGGAAAGCAGATAGTTTAACACGCCGTAGTTGCCGTTTAAAATCCATCCCCAGATGATGGAGATGGCAACGCCGGATACGACTGCGGGAATATAGAAAATGGTTCTGTAAATTTTGACACCCTTTACCGGCTGCGTGATCAGCATGGCCAGGAACAGGGCAATAATCATGTTAAGGGGTACGAAGATTGCGGCATATTTTAATGTGATGACCAGAGATTTGTAAAACTGTTTATCCTTTGTAAACATTTCCACATAATTCCCCAGTCCCCGGAACGTCGGCGTCGACGTGATCGGCCAGTCAAAAAAGCTCATTACCAGCGACAGAATTAAGGGGCCTGCTGTAAAGACGATGAACCCGATGATCCACGGCAGGATGAACAGATAGGGAGTTGCCTTTCTAAGGAAACTTTTCTTCTCCATGATTTACCTCCATTTAAGTTCCCCGCGCAGGGTTGGCCTGCCGCGGGGAATGTCTGCAGTTTACTGCATCTCGGATACCGCCTCATTCAGTACGGCTGCCGGATCTTCCATGGTACTCGGGTTATAGACACGCTCAAAGGTCAGATCCAGGGTGTCCTTAAGCTCGGACCAGTTGTCTACAATAAAGCTTGCAGGTGTGTAACCGCTGCTCTGCTCCAGCATGGAGTAGAATGGAGCGTTGGCCGGATCGTCCAGGATCTTTTCGGACTCTACGACAGACTTTAAAGCCGGAAGCTCATAGCCGATTCTCGCCTTGTTCATCTCCTCGCCTGTCCAGTATTTCACAAACTCCCAGGCGGCGTCTTTATTCTTGGAATCCTTGGAAATCGATACGCCTGAGGAGCTTAAGATGCTGACGGAATCATGGCCCGCTCCCGCAAATGCCGGAATATCGACGATACCGTAGTTTAAGCCGTCCTCATTAAAGGCTGCAATTGACCATGCGCCGTAAATATACATGGCAGTCTGGCCGCTTCTGAACTCGTCTGTACCGTTCTTTTCCGTAGCCACCGCGTATCCGTCCTTTTCCATGTTCTGGAACATGGCGACAGCGTCAACCGCCTTGTCGGAGTTTAAATTTCCATCGAGGTTTCCGTCCTTATCCACAAACGCGGTTCCGTTGCTCCATAAATACATCTCATAATCGTATGGATCCGGCTTCATCTGGAAGGAAAAGCCCTTCACACCGTCCACCTTCTCGGTGATCGTCTTCGCTGCCGCCATCAGATCGTCCCATGTCCAGTCGTTGGTCGATTCAGCGACTCCCGCCTGTGCGAAAATATCCTTATTATAAAACAGCGCGTGTGTGGTAAAGCCTACCGGAATGCCATAGACCGAATCTCCCTTGGAATTATATGGCCATAACGCGTCGTAGAAGTTGTCCTTATAATCTGCGCCCTCTTTTTCTATGTAGGAATCCAGCGGTTCCAGGCCTTCATAGTAGGATGGGTAATCCCACATGTAGAGCACGTCCGGCGTATCTCCCGATCCCATGCCGGCGCTGATCTTTGTATCATACTCACTTCCGTAAGCTTCCAGCGAGACCTCAATGTCGTCGTGGCTGGCGTTAAACTGGTCTACCAGCGCCTGCTGCTTATCCAGATCCTCTGCATTGTCCCACGATGCAAAACGGATCTTTACCTTGCCGCCGTTTGCCTGGCTGCCAGCCTTCGCCCCACACCCACTCAGTACTATCACAGCCGCTACGGAAAGAGCCGCAATCACCGCAATTGTCTTTTTCATATAATTATTTCCTCCTTAACTTTTGGTAAATACATCGTAACACACATTAGTAAAATATTCAATATTTTACTAAGTAAAAATCACATTTTCAATATTATGCATGATTTTACCGTCTCATTTTTGTGCATTTATCATAATAAAATTGACTATTTTTTAACTAAATGTGCTCGCGATTATATTTTACCGTTTTCCTCCAGTAAAATTTTACCGTTTTAATCACAATAATATTATTTTTTTACCGCCGCACTCCTCCCCATTGAAGATTTTCAAATCATTAGATTCGACAACGAGCCGTCGTTAAAAAAGCCGGCTTTCGTCTGCCATAAAAATGACCGTGAGCAGCGGACACCCACATTCTGTGTCCGGCACTCCCGGTCATTTTTATATACATATTCGGGTAACGAAAAATTACCTTATTTCAATTCACATTCTGAGTCCAGAATAAAAAACCCAGAATGACACAGAAGCTATGCTGCCATTTTAAATCTTCCTCTCGAGTATCTGTACCTCATATCCATTAAGCTTCCCTGCCTCTTCGCCATAAACCAGCCGATAGGAGGAATCCACGGAGTAAGTCCTCTCCCTGTCTGTATGATTCAGAGCAAAGATCCATCTGCGATCAGCCTTTTCTCTGGCGGCAAGCTCTACACCTTCATCCGCATTTCCCAACGCTGCGATCCCTGCAGCATCTGTCATATACCGGACCAGAGCCGCCATGAACGCTTCGTCAGGCTCCGTTCCGATGTAGTAACAACAGCCCTGTACGTATTCATTCTTAGTAACGCAAGGCTCTCCCGCATAAAATTCACTGCCATAGACTGCAAGGACCTCCGCTCCCTCCTTCACGGTTATGATGTCACACCAGTTTCGGGCTGTATGGCTTTCATTTTGAAAGACCGCCGATACTCTTGCATCTCTTAAGCAGTCATAATCCAATACCTCCGAGCCCGTAAGCTCAGACAGCCGTCCCGGAAGCTCCCGGTCGGTCATACAGATATTGGTCTCATCCTTCACTCCGGTTCGCATGGTAAGGACTAAATGGCCGCCGTTTTTCACATAACGGAAGTAACGTTCCTCCAGTTCGGAATTCATCAGATACTGAAGCGGCGCGACAAGCAGCTTATATTTGCCGAAATCCCCGTCATCCGGCACGAAATCCACCGGAATCTGTCTGTCGTAAAATGCCCTGTAGTACTCCTGAATCTGCTCAGTATAAGACATATTGGGATTCTGCGGCTGAATCTGAAGGGCGTAATTCTGCCGGAACGAATATACGATACCGACTTCCGGAGCGGGCATGGAGCCCTCCATCTTTTCCATCAATGGAGCTGCCTTCCGTATCATCTCCTTCAGCTCGTAATATCTGCGGCCGGGATTACCGCTGTGAGGCAGAATTCCGTGCCAGTACTGCTCTGTCCCCATTGCGCAGACTCTCCAGCGGAAATACACCACCGCGTCGGCTCCGTGAGCCACCGACTGGAGGGACCACAGGGAAAGCTGCCCCGGCGCCGGCGCACGCCCCATCACTTCCCAGCCGGTAATTCCTGACTGCTGCTCCATGATCCAGAAGTTTTTATTTTTATAGCTTCTTACCACATCCAGGGTGGACGCCAGGATATCGCCGCGTCCATGGGACTCATCGGCGAAAAATCCGCCGGGATACTGGTCATGACTGACAAAATCCAGTTCCTTTCCCAAATCATAATAGTCCACCTTATCGGCAAAGCCCATATAATTGTGGGTAATAAAATGGTTCGGGCAGTGTTTGCGGATAATATCGGTCTGTTCCTTCATGAAATCCACAATCAAGTCGGAACAGAAGCATTTCCAGTCCAGCATAGCAGAGGGGTTCTCTCCTGTCACGGTAATCCTTGGAGTAAATACTTCCGAAAATTCATTGTACTCCTGGCTCCAGAAGGCATTGCCCCAGGCTTCATTCAAGCGGTCCACTGTACCGTATTTCTTTTCGAGCCATCCCTGGAAGTTCTTCCGGCAGCTTTCGCACATACACAAATCATGATGGCTGTTTCCCAGCTCATTGTCCGGCTGCCATCCGATGACATTCGGATTATCTTTATAATGAACGGCCATAGCGGTCACAATTTTCCGCACAAACCCACGGTATACGGCATTGGACTGGCAGTCATGGTGACGCCCCCCAAAGCCTCTTATCCGTCCCTCCCGGTCCACAGGAAGAATCTCAGGATAGCGGTTTGCCATCCAGGCAGGCGGAGCAGCCGTAGGCGTTCCCACAATCGTCCTGATTCCGTAGCGGCCCAGCAGGTCGATGGCATCGTCCAGCCATGCAAAGTCATACTTTCCTTCCTGCGGTTCCAGCTTGTGCCAGGAAAATTCAGCCATTCGGACTACCGTAAGCCCCATCTCCTTCATCAGTTCAGCATCGGTCTCCCACCGATCTCTCTGCCAGTGTTCCGGGTAATAATCAACTCCAAAATGAATGCCCATAGTATTTCGTCTCCTTTATGTATCATTATTTCTTTATAGTTTTTTTACAGAATTCCCCTCGCTCAAATACGGTTTGAAGGAGTTAAAATAGTTTACTTTGCGCCCCTCAATCATATCCAGCAGGGTGCTGACGCAGCACTCCGCCTGCTCTCCGATATTTAAAGACACAGAAGAAAGAAAAGGTGTCACATACTTCCTGTTTTCGATCCCGTCGATGCCGAGAATCGATATATCTTCAGGAACCCTGATGTTCAGTTGTTCAAAACGCCTCAGCATTCCCAGAGCAAACTCATCATTAAAGCAGATGATGGCGGTCGCCCCACAGTTTCGTTCGAGGAACCGGTCAGCACCACTCATTCCCTCCTCGAAAAAATTCTCTCTTGCAAAAGCCGGTCTCGTGTTTCTGGCATTATCAATTACGTAATCCCTAAATTGTTTTCCATAGACCGGCTTCATCTGATTACCGAAGGCCACATGCCTCGGATGTAAACGGCTGTCATGAAAGAAATCATATAAAGTAGCAAAGGCAATCTTTTTATGTCCCATCTCTTTTAAGTAAGCAAGTCCAAGCTCTACCGCATCGTACGTATCCACATCCACATAGGGAATCCGTTTTAAATTCTTAACCGGGACTCCGTAGGAGGCAGTGACAATCGGCATATAAAACGATTCTCCCAATAGTGCCTGCACCTCCTCCGCCACACTGTCGTTCTCTACAATCATTCCATCCATCAGCATGGTTTTTACCCGATCTACACTGAAATTAGAAAAGTAGAACAATGTATACCCGCGATCCATGGCATAATCGGACATTTTATTAAAAAGCTCTTTATAAAAGGAATTGTAGATATCTGAACCAAAAAAACACAACTGATAAGTCTGTCTGTTTTTCAGGGAGTTACTCAGGGGATTCGGCCTGTAGCCCAATTCCTCCACCGCTTTATAGATCGCTTCCTTCTTATCCTTTGCAACATATCCTCTGCCGTTCATTGCTCTGGAAACTGCACTGACCGATACACCGGCCCTCTTCGCTACATCTTCTCTCGTAATCACCGGATTATTTCCTCCTTACTTTTTATTTTAATGAGTTCGTCATTTATTTCAATATTTTCTTATGTGCACAGATGAGTCATAGTGTATATTGTACTATTTCATATGACTCACGTGAAGCATATTTCTTGTCTTTTTGTTGTTTATTTTTATATTTTACACAAAGCTTATAGAAATGATTTTATTAAAAAAGCATACGGAACGACGCCGGCCAAATACCGGCAGAACGCCCTGAAATAGCGAAAGCAAAAAGCGAAAAGAAAGAGCCCGCAGCCTCCGTATAACCGGCGGCAGCGGGCTCTCCTGTCTCTTTTCCAATCTAAATCAGCATCCCCTCCGTCCTCACATTCTTTAAATACTGACTCGGAGTGATGGAAGTGACCTTCTTGAACATTCTGCAAAAGTGCCAGCTTGATCCGGTGGAAATTAATAAACTCCGTAACCGAAAATCCCGTTTCGCTCTTAAATTTCCGGGACAGGGAGGAGACATTCAGAAAGAACAGCTCCGCCAGCTGGTTCACTGTGAGTTCGGAGGGCAGATGCTCCAGAATATAGGTGGTAATCTCCTGTACTTTGGCACTGTATTGGGCCGTGGAGCAGTCCCGGACCGCCAGACAGTAATCGCTAAACATCATGGGCGTCACCTTCTTCTGGAGAAATTCCACGGAGGAAGAGCCTTCGATCAGCAGACCATATTTATAGGAAATGCTCCCCATGGAATTCTTAACGGACCGCAGAAAATCATCCGGATACCGGTGATAGACATCATCCATATTAAGGGGCGCTCCGTCCCATCGTTGGATTGAAAGATGTGCAGGCATTCTTTTAAATTGCCCTGGCTGATGTAGCTCAGCATCTGATCCTCCCCCTGATACCGCCGCTCAATCGTTCTGGAATACACCTCTGAATTCTCAAATTCCGCAGAAAAATGCAAGATATGTGCTATTATCAGCCACCCGTATCCTAGTAAAACAGGCCCTGAAACTATAAAATATAAGAAAAGCGACGTCACTTATCAACTTATCACAAGGGGGAACTTAAATGGAACCAACGAAAAACCTGGAAGAAATCCAGTACAACCGCACCAAATTCTGGCAGATTCCGTCCGTACATGCTGGGCGGCAATGTGCTGATGGCCTTCATCATGTATCTCGTATTTCACTACACGCATTTACTGCCGCAGGCACTGAAGCTTCCGGTCTTTATCGTCCTTTATGCCGTCTATATTCTGGGCTACACGGCACAGACTGCCTGTACAAAGTCGGGCCAGGTATGTCTGACCAACGACCCAAAGCAGCGGCCCCTGTTCGGACTGATTGACGGCGTGCTGACCACCCTTTTAATGGCTCGCTTTAACATCTATCTTCCGACGTATCTCGTACCCAAATACGGAAATTTTACGCTGGAGTTGTTTAACGAACTGGTTCTCACAGCAATTGGCCTCTCCTTCTTCCTGACCCTGCTGGCAGTCATCGGCATCTGGAAGAAAGACAGAAAAGAATTCTTCGGTATCGGCGATAAAGGCGTCAAGACAAAATTCAAGGATTACTGGCCCATTATCAAAGAAAACCGCGCCATACAGATGCTGGTAATCGCCGCCTCCACCGACAAGATCGGTATGAACGTCAGCGGCAACGCCACAGTAGTCCTGATCATATTTGCCCTGATCGTCGGCAATTACGGAGTCTCCGGACAGATTTCCGCCATGACTATCTGGGGATCCATTTTCCTCAAGATTCCGCTGATTCTGCTCTTCGTCTTCGGCGTGCCCACACGGATCATGCAGGGTTTTAACTTTGAGACTGTAGTTTTCATTATCTGCTATATCCTGGGCTATGCTACCATGCAGGTGACGAACTCCACGATCATTCCGATGATCGCCGACTGTGCCGACTACGAAACGTACCGGACCGGCCGTTTTGTTCCCGGTATGATGGGAACCGTGTTCAGCTTTGTGGATAAGCTGATTTCCTCCTTTGCAACCAGCATCGTAGGACTGTGTGTCGCCCTGGCAGGCTTTAGGGACGCGCTGCCGACGGTTACCGATTCCCTGTCCACCGGACTGTTCTGGGTCGGCATCCTGCTGTACTTCGGAATCCCCATGCTTGGCTGGATCGCCACACTGATTTCCATGAAATTCTATCCTCTGAATGATAAAAAGATGGTGGAAATCCAGAGCGGGATCGCAAGAATTAAAGCGGAAGCCTGATACATGAAAAAGAACGCTGTGCTGTCCCTTTCCTCGGACAGCACAGCGTTTTTTTCTTCTATCAGCTTTCATACAGATTCGCAGCCTTCTTTACCAGCCTTTCCAGAAGCTTCTGCATATTTCCGATCACCGGGTGATCTCCCAGGCTGTATTCCTCCGCCACTGGTTTCATCTTAGGAAATGCCAGCCAGGTGCTTCCTGCCTCATCTTCCCATACTGCGATCTTAAGAGGAAGCTCCAGCGCGATGCTCTGGTCCGCCTGCATGAGTCCGGTTCCAACCTTCGGTGCTCCGAATACGAGAACCGTTGTCGGTCTCAGTTCCAATCCTGCCTCCGCCGCGTTCCTTGCATGATCGAATTTGGCAAACACCGGAATATCAAGTGCGTTTAACTGCTTCTCCAGCCTGCTCACCGTCTCATCTGCCGAGAACTGGCCTTCCATCAGGAACAGCCGCGTATCATCGTAATTGGTGGACAGGAGATCTCCGAAGGCGCCGGCGATCTTTCTTCCCAGATTCGTGAAATCCACGCCCTCCTTGTTTGCCATCAGGGTGACGCATACCAGCTCCTCCGGATGGGTAAAGCGGCTTAAGAAAGAGGAAAATCCGGGTACGGAGCCTTTAATATCCATCAGGCCTCTGTGATGGTAGAACTGCCATCCGGCGCTGCCCGGAACGGTCCGTCCATCGGGAAGCTTCCATGACGCATAGACAACCGCCCTGTCTTCCGGCTTTTTGATCAGGACACCGCCAGCAAGACCGATATCCCAGAAGGAGATATCCTGGGCCGACGCCCACACGTCCCCAAAACCGCGGAGAGCGGAGGAATGCATCTGCGGAAACGCACTTCCGTCGCTCTGGTAGCTGACAGCCGTCTCCGCCGGATCAATATACCGGCCGTCGGTCTTGAATATCTGGTGAACGTATTCACTCAAGGATAAATCCTCCTGATGAAATGCTGAGAGACCCTCCGAAAACGATGTATGCTTAAGCCCAAGGAGTTCAAACTGATTCTTCTTGACGAATTCCTGATACGCCATTTTGCTCACTCTCTCGACCACTTCGGTCAGAAGGAGGAAATTCGTTGCACTCTGAGCCACCTCTGTTCCAGGTTCAAACTGAAGAGGCAGTTCCGCAGTCAGACCGATCAGTTCTTCAAACGTCCACTCTCTCGTGAGGCTGAATCCCTCCTGCTTCCTGTAATCCGCAAGCCCCGAAGCGTGATGAAGCAATTGACGAACCGTAATGCTCTTCCACTGTTCCGGGAGTGAATCCACATACGCTGCGGCAGGCGCGTCCAAATCCACGCTTCCGTCCTCGTACAGCTGCATGACCGCCACTGCCGCATATCCCTGGGAAATAGGGCCTGCCGGCCAAAGTGTATTCACCGATGCAAGACGCTTCTGTCCGGCATCTGAAAATCCGTATCCCACAACCCGCGGAATATAGGGTGCCTGAACAATCGCCAGGGTCAGTCCCGGGATCTCCTGTTCCTCCATAAACTTCCATACCATCTCATCCACGGTTCTTCCAAGATACGATACATCCGCGCTGCCCCTCATCTTCATCTCTGTGTGTTCTCTTGTGTTCATACTGAATACTCCTTTCGTTTTGGACCGGTCGCCTCTCGTTTCACGTGCTGGCAATCCTGCCAGCTCACTATGGTGAGCTCTGTGGCCGTATACTTAGACTTGTTTTGCTGTTGCTGCTGCTACTGCGATTATTGCTGTCGCTACCGCCGCCGTCACTACTGTTATAATTTATGTTACAGTTTATACTGTAATAATACATGTTACAGTATAAACTGTCAACAGTTTTTTATATTTTATTGATTAAAAGAATAGAAAACGTATTACGTCACAACTCCTTACCGCACGTTTTTGGAAAGTCTGGCTCCATTTTGGATACCACAAGCATTACAAAACAGCTTGTCCGGTTACTTCATTCCGTCCTTTTCATTTTCATCTTCGTTTCGCCTCCATAATTTATAAAGAGCAAATATAGAAAGCGCAGCCAAATTATGCTGTCACCTCAATCATTATCTGTAGATATGTTTTTTGAAAGAGATGATGAGGAAAAACTGTTTCTTCTATCTCAAATTAAACAGGCTGTAGATCCGAAAAAACCTTGCAGAATTTCCATAACTGTTTAGCAAAATTCAATAGCCAGGAAATTTACGATGAATGGCTCAACAGCGGCTTTTTTACAATTGTCAGAAATGACGCAGAAACGGATACTCGTTTAGAAACTGTCGATTTTTAGCAAGGCATTTTGGATTGTGACTTTTGTAGGGTGAGCATATTCATAGTGGAGGCAGCAGAGCCATCCGCTCTCCAGCCCATTTCACTTACTTTCTTTCAACCAAAAGCGCAATCCATATTACCGCCGCAAACACAGTAACCAGCGAAACGTTCACAACCTTTGCAGCGGTCATATTCCGGTCTTCCGCGGGGCAGTAAAACTGTGAAGGCCTGGAGGGATTACAGTAAAGTTCAATGGGCGTACCGTTCTTTCCCGTAGAAAAGAAAGAGGTAATCCGCCGTCCATCCATTCCCCAGTACTCTTTTCCTCTGTAGGAATAACGGTAAAACATATTTCTTTGGTATGTAAAGGAATTCCTATATTTCATTTTAAGAGGCTGACCGTATGGTTTCAGTCCCTCATTGATAAGAAGGGAGGCCATCCGGTCGACCCGCCCTATGACCCGCTCCGTACAGGCCTGTTTTATTTCTTCGTTTTTCCTGTCCATTTTCGATAAGTAGTATAGGACAGCTAAAACCCAGACACAGAGTAAAATCACAGCCACCAGAAGATTTGTCAGCCATTCGTTCATCGTTCCGCACCTCACCTTGATATACCATTTCTTTATTCTTTGCAGCTCTCTTCTCTCAGTATATCAGAAAAGCGGCGGCAGCAAAAGCGCTTATAAAGAAAGCTCCTTTTGAAACTGTGCTCCCCAGCGGATGCAGAAACGGAGCACCGTCTCCGGTACTCCGTTTCCCATCATGCGCACAAAACTGCGCATTTCATTTATGCATTAAATAATAACCTTCACCGGACATTTCGCCGCGCACTTTCCGCAGTTCGTACACTTCTCGTAGTCGATGACCGCCACATTATTATCCATGTGGATCGCATCGAACTCACACTGCTTCGTACATAAGGTACAGGCGATACAGCCTGATTCACATTTTGCCTTTACATCCTTGCCCTTATCATGGGAGCTGCACTGAACGAGGTGCTCCGCCGTATACGGCACGAGCTCGATCAGATGGTTCGGACAGGAGGCCACACATTTGCCGCAGGCCACACATTTCTCCTTATCGACAACAGCCACACCGTCAACCACGTGAATCGCATCGAAGGCGCAGGCCTTGACACAGGAACCGTATCCCATACAGCCGTAGACGCAGGCTTTCTCTCCGGCGCCCGGAACGACCGTGATCTTCTTGCAGTCATCCATGCCGTAGTAGTTGTACTGGACCTTCGTCTTATCGCAGGTACCCTTACATTTTACAAAAGCCACTTTCTTCACAGCGTTTCCGCCGTCCACGCCCATGATGGCGCCGATTCTTCCCGCAGCAGCCGCTCCGCCTACCGGACAGGCATCCACGGATGCTTCACCCGCGGCGATTGCCTTTGCCAGAGCGTCACAGCCTGCGTATCCGCAGCCGCCGCAGTTATTGCCTGGCAGCTCGTTGCGCACGAGGATCTCTTTTTCATCTGTTTCTACTTTAAATTTTTCGCTGGCTACACCTAAGAAGACACCAATCAAAATACCGAGGATACCTACTACGGCTGCCGCTATGATAATACCTGTTATCATTTTCGTCTCCTCCCCCTAAATTAATCCGGAAAATCCGAAAAACGCGATTGCCATCAGTCCCGCGGTGATGAGCACGATCGGCGATCCCTGGAAGGAATACGGAACATCGTTATGCTCAATCTTCTCGCGCACACCAGCCAGCATTACGATGGCGATGGTAAATCCAACGGAAGTACCCACGCCGTTGATAACGCTCTCTAAAATGCTGTAAGACTTCTGTACGTTGGTTAACGCCACACCGAGTACGGCACAGTTGGTCGTAATCAGAGGCAGGTACACGCCCAGCGCCTCATAAAGCGGCGGCATGGACTTCTTTAAGAACATCTCCACAAACTGAACGAGTGCGGCGATGACCAGAATAAACACGATGGTCTGTAAGAATTCCAGATTTAAATTCACCAGAATTCCCTTATAGATCACGCTGGTTACAAACGATGCAATGGTTATTACGAAAATAACGGCTGCGCCCATACCGGCAGAAGTTTTTACGTTCTTGGAAACGCCAAGGAATGGACATAAACCGAGGAACTGGCTTAAGACTACGTTATTCACGAGTGCTGAGCCGACCGCGATTAAAAACAATTCTTTCATCTATCCATCCTCCTATTCTTCTTTTTTCGAGGTAGCGGCCTTTAATTCCGCTTCCTTCTTAGCCAGGTCGGCCTTCTTCGATGCAAGGGCATCCTCCTCTGCCTGTCTCTTTCTTGTCTCCAGAATCTCATGATTGGACATACAGGAAGAGCCGGAACAGTTCATACAGTCACCGCCGCAGGCCAGTCTGGACTGGGGAACGGAACCGTTGGTCGCCGATGGAGCCTTGAACTTATTCTGGAGCGCTGTCAGGACAGCCAGCACGAAGAACGCGCCTGGAGCCAGAATAAAGATGGAAATATGGTAATCCTCCGGAATGAATACCTTTCCGAAGACCGCACCTGCGCCCAGAATCTCACGCACAAGGCCGATTGCTGTAAGGGCAATGGTAAAACCAAGACCCATACCGATTCCGTCGAAGGTGGAAGCCATCACCGGGTTCTTGGAGGCATAGGACTCTGCACGGCCAAGGATGATACAGTTTACCACGATTAACGGGATATAGATACCGAGAGCCGCGTTTAAGCTGGGCACATAGGCCTGTAAAAGCAGCTGCACGATGGTAACAAGGGTTGCCACGATGACGATGTACGCAGGAATCCTGACACGGTCGGGAATAATCTTGCGGAGCGCCGCGATGAGCATATTGGAAAACATCAAAACCACAGTTGTGGAAAGTCCCATACCTAATCCGTTGATGGCCGAAGTCGTAACAGCCAGCGTCGGACACATGCCCAGCATCAGGACGAAGGTAGGGTTCTCTTTTACGATGCCGTTATATAAACGTTCTGTACATTTATTCATGATCCCACCTCCTATTGCGGTATGCAGTTAGCTGCGAAGTAAAGAGCCGCATCTACTGCATGAGTCACTGCGTTTGAAGTAATGGTCGCACCGCTGATCGCGTTGATCTCGGAATCGGATGTGCTGCCTGTCTTCGTCACAGTAAATTCTTCTACTGACTTATCTTTATACTGATCCTTGAACGCAGGCTCTGTCGCCTTCATTCCAAGTCCCGGTGTATCACTGATTTCCAGGAGCTCCACGCCGGTGATCTGTCCTTCATTGGTGATTCCGACGGAAACCTTGACGGTTCCGCCGTAGCTGTCGTCGGAGGAGGCCGTTATGATGTGTCCGATCACGTTGCCGGAAGCATCCACTGCCTTTAAGGCCACGCTCACCGCGACATTGCCGTACTCAGGCTTCTGCTCCTTTAAGTTTTCTTTGGATACAGCCACCTGATCCTGAATCGCCTGATCAAATACAAAATCCACCGCATCCGGATAGGCAATCTGATACTTATGGAGACTCTCTTTCGCCTCGGCCATCTGGATCGGGACCTTGGTAATCTGATAGACAGCGCCCAGAAGCAGACCGGAAATCAAGGTAATTGCAAATAAAATCCATGCGTCTTTCATGAATCCGCCTTTTTTCATCTTACTTGCCCTCCTTTCCAAACGCCTTTGGAAGGGTAATCTTCTCAATCAGCGGCACCAGAATGTTGCTGATGATGATCGCATAGGAAACGCCCTCTGCGGATCCGCCGAACAACCGGAAAAGGCCGGTCAGCACACCTAAGAGAATACCGAACAGGATCTGGCCCTTCGGTGTAATCGGGCTGGTTACATAGTCGGTTGCCATAAAGAACGCACCGAAGATGAGGCCGCCGCCGCATAAATGTGCAAGCACATACATGAGATCATGCTGGCCGAAAATAAACACAAACACTGCAAAGGTGATTAAGTAGGCCGCCGGAATCCGGATGGTGATGACCTTCTTGATCAGTAAGTAAGCTGCGCCGATCAGCAGGGCGATCACGGATACCTCGCCGATGGTTCCCGGAATCTTACCGATGAACATGGCCGGAATATCCACTGCCTGGCCTGCCTTTAAGGCTGCAAGCGGTGTCGGACTTACTACCGCGTCGTTATATGTGAAGGTAGTCATCTTTCCCGCAAATGCGATGAGTAAGAAACATCTGGCCGCCAGAGCCGGGTTCATGAAGTTCTGGCCAAGGCCGCCGTATAACTGCTTTACAACAATAACAGCAAAGATACCGCCCAATACCGGAATCCATAACGGGATGCTTGGCGGCATGTTGAGCGCCAGGATCATACCCGTTACCAGGGCGCTTCCGTCGCTGATCGTGACTGGTTTTCCCATGAGTGTCTCGTACACGTATTCGCTGAGCACACAGGAAAGGACTGTCACAAGAATGACAAGTGCTGCTTTTATTCCGAACTGATATACACCATACGCAGTCGCAGGAATCATGGCAATCGCAACATCCAGCATGATATTACTCGTTGTTACCTGGTCCCTGACATGAGGTGATGATGATACGTTTAATAATTTACTCATTCTTCACCCTCCTACGCTTTCTTTCTGCTTGCCGCAACTACTTTACGCATTTCCTTGAAGGCCTGGGTTAAAGGTCTCTTCGCAGGGCATACATACGTACAGCAGCCGCATTCGCAGCATTCCATACCATTTAATGCGGTAAAACGTTCGATATCGGAGCGTTCCGCCGCGTCCATCATCATCTGGGGAACCACATGGCTCGGACAGACGCTTACGCATCTTCCACAACGGATACAGGCGGAAGGAGCATGAATCGCCACCTCGTCCTTCGTCATACAGGTAAGGGCAGAAGAGGTCTTCGTCACCGGAATCTCTAAATTGAACAGTGCCTGTCCCATCATCGGTCCGCCGGAAATGATTTTTTCCGGTTCTGTCTTAAAGCCGCCGGAAGCCTCTAAAAGTTCCTTATAGCTGGTACCTGTCCGCACACTGTAGTTCTGCGGATTTGCAATCGCGTCTCCCGTTACCGTGATAATTCTGCGGATCAGCGGGGTTGTCTTGCAGACTGCATTATAAATAGAAATAACCGTATCCACGTTGTCCACGATACAGCCGGCGTCGGCCGGAAGCATGGAGGAGTTGATCTTTCTGCCCGTAACCGCATAAATTAAGGAACGCTCACCACCCTGCGGGTACTTCGTAAGAAGCGGACACACGGTAATTCTCGGTTCGTCCTTAACGAGCTCCGTCATCTTCTGAATGGCGTCAGGCTTGTTGTTCTCAATACCGATTACCCCTTTGGCGTTATCGAACAGCTGGAGGATGACATTCAGTCCCTTGATGATGCTTAAGGGTTCTTCCAGCATCATGCGGTAATCGGACGTCAGATACGGCTCACACTCCGCGCCGTTTACAATGATCGTATCGATGGCGGATTCGTCCTTCGGCGTCAGTTTTACATGAGTCGGGAAACCTGCGCCTCCCAAGCCTACGATGCCGGCCTCTTTTACGATATTACGGATCTCTTCTTTGGATAAGGTCTTTGGATCACGATCTTCGCCAAAGCCTTCCACCGTCTCATACATACCATCATTTTCCACAATGATGGACGGCACCATGGCGCCGTTTGCAACCATTCTCGGTTCCAGTGACTTCACTGTTCCGGAAACGGAGCTGATGATGCAGGCCGATATAAATCCGCCCGGCTCACCGATCTTCTGTCCAACCAATACATGGTCGCCCTTTGCCACAAGTGGCTTAGCCGGCGCGCCAATATGCTGGGACAGCGGGAAAACCATCTCGCCTTTTGGCTGCAGTACCGATACTGGTTTACTCATCGACAGTTCCTTACCCTCGTACGGGTGGATGCCGCCTTTAAATGTAGCCAAACCCATCTAACTAACCCTCTTTCTATACATTCTTAATCTCTCCCGGCAAAATATGACAATCGCATTTTTGCCATCTCGTACAGTATAACATAATTCAGGAATCGAAACAATTGAAACTTACACATTGTATACTGTGTTCTTTATGGAAATTCTTCCATTTATCAGATAAATACAGGGATAGAACACAAGAATTCCTTGTTAAAATTGTGACGAAACTTATTAACCCAGGTTATGTCTTGTATTTATATAAATACAATTATCTTAAAATTTTTCTGCTGCAGTGCCGCCGTTCCCCTTTTTATTTGATAAATCGATTCTGCTGCCGAAGTTTCCATTGTGAAATTTTTATTCAATTCCCCTGTCTAATCCCAGCTTCAGGGAGGATAATCTAATAATTTTTTAGTTCTTTAAGGTGATTATATATTAGAAAATTTAATAAATACACCACTATCTGACAGAGGAAAGCAGCTCTACCACCTTGTCTCTCGCCACCGCCTCAAAGCAGGCTGCGTGCTGGGAATCCGCGTAGGAGTAGGACACTTCCTCTCCCACCGTGGTTGGGTCAACGATCCAGTCCTTGCAGGAACTGTGGACCTGCGCAATGCCGGTTTTCTCCGCCAGTTCTTTCGCGTTGCCCGCGTTGATGCCGCTGCCTGCGAGTATCTCAATCCTGTCTCCAAAACGATCCTGGAGTTCTTTTAACAGCCGCCAGCCATCAGGAGCCTTGCTTTTCAGTCCGCTGGTCAGAATCCGGTCCACGCCCAGTGAAATCAGCTGCTCCGCGGCCTCAAACGGATTCTTCACACAGTCGAATGCACGGTGAAACACTGCTTCTCCGCCCTTTTCCCGGATGGCCTTCACCATCAGCTCCGTCTGAGATAAATCGATGGTTCCGTCCGCCTTCAGGCAGCCGAATGCGATTCCATCCGCTCCGTGTCCCATCATCATCTGGCAGTCAAAAAACATCTGTTTGAAGTCCGCTACCCCATAACAGAAACCGGCGCCTCTCGGTCTCGCCATGGCGATGACTTTTAGAGATGTTTCCCGTTTTACCAGCAGAAGTTCGGCCATAGAAGGGGTCAGCCCTCCCAGTGCCAGCGCGCTGTTTAATTCGATTCTCTCCGCGCCGCCGGCTGCCGCCTCCAGCGCGTCATAATAACTCCCGCAGCAGATTTCTACCGTAATTTGTCCCATTTTTTCCTTCCTTTCTCCATTTCGTCCACCGGAAATAAGCACGCATTTCTCATAAAAACGCGCGCCTCCGCCTTCCGGCTCATGCACGGCACACAGGGACAGTATATCAGTTTGAAAATACCATGTCAATTTTGATGGGGGTGTGGATTGAAGAAACGTGGACTTTTGCGTAGGGTATTGAGGAAAAGGGCGCGCGGGAGGCAGGGAGAGAAAGGTTCAGGGATTCCGAGGGGGTGGGACTAAGGGAGAATAACCCCCTCCGCAGGGGTCCCGGGCAATTCGACCGAACGCCTGATGCGTTCGCTCTC